>VFQP010004252.1_pt1 | contig 13537 bp, 14 predicted proteins | sample 3512351 | NCBI WGS metagenome assembly VFQP01 (sample SAMN10412372, study PRJNA504923) | tailings metagenome | isolation source: Relicate 1 Philex TSF1 revegetated site | place: Philippines: Tuba, Benguet | collected 2017-08-29 | reverse complement strand
CTTCTTCTCTCCATGAACCACCTCCGGTTTCATCTTCCACCTTAACAAGGTGTCTGTGAAACCGGCAGCAGCCCAGACAGTTGAGATTCGAATGTGCGACGTGCGACCTCAAGCTCAGGAAGCAACTTGTTCACCATGTCGCCTAGAGACATGCGCGATGTCGTAACCGATAGGCTGATTGCAGCGACCAATTCACCACTCCCATTGCGTACAGGTACCGCAATTGATCGCAAACCCAACTCTAACTCTTGATCATTGACAGAGAAGCCGTACTTTCGAGTCCGGCGTATGTCTTCAAGGATCGCTTCCGGCTCGGTCTTGGTGTGGGGTGTGAGTGCTGGTCTTGCCATACGCCCAAGGCGGTAGGTGATCTCCACATCACTGAGAGAGGACATCAGTACCCGTCCTGTGGCCGAGCAGTAGGCTGGTAGGCGCGCGCCAATCCCTAGCCCAAATGAAAGACTTCTCCGTCGCGTTGAACGAGCTACGAAAACGACGAACTGCGAATCCAGCACGGCCAGCGATGCTGACTCGCGGGCCCGCTCACTGGTGAACTCGAGAATAGGCTGGGCGACCTTGGTGAGCGGAGTGGAGTGCACGTAGGCGTGCACGAGTCGTAATGTTCGCGGCTCTAGAGAGAACATTCGTCCATCGCAGCGCGCGTAACCCAGCTTCACCAGGGTCAGCAAAAGGCGGCGTGTGGACGCCTTCGAGTGGCCGGTGATTTCTGCCGCCTGGCTCAGCGTCATGGGCGCGTTGCTCACCCCGAAGGCCTCGATCAGCAACAGACCTTTCTCCAGGCCCATCACGTATTCCTTGTCGACGCCGTCGCGCACTTCACTGTCCATGCGGTTCTGCCTTTCCGTTTGTTCTTGTTCGATATGCGAAAACTTTACCGGATTTCGTTGACCTCGTGAAAACGGGAAAATACAGTTGTGTTCACTGAACGACAAATGGTTCGGTAACCGAACCACTCACGCCATGAATGCCCCCCATCCCGCCAGCACCCCAGACCCAGCCCCGCTGCGGTTCTGGCCCTCTCCCTCGCTCACGCGCATCCCCTACCGCGTGTACCAGGACCAAGACCTGGCCACCGCCGAGCAGCAACGCATCTTCGAAGGCGTGACCTGGAACTACCTCTGCCTGGAAGCCGAGCTGCCCCAGCCCGGTGACTTCCGCACCACCTTCCTCGGGCGCATGCCGGTGGTCGTGGCGCGCGACACCGACGGCGAGATCTACGCCTTCGAGAACCGTTGCTCGCACCGCGGCGCACTCATCGTGCTGGAAGACAGTGGCCACGCCACGGACTTCCAGTGCGTCTACCACGCGTGGCGCTACGACTGCCAGGGCAACCTCAAGGGCATCGCCTTCCAGAACGGCGTCAACGGCCAGGGCGGCATGGACCCGTCCTTCTGCATGAAGAGTCACAGCCCGCGCAAGCTGCGCACGGCCGTCTACTGCGGCCTGGTGTTCGGCAGCGCCAGCGAGGACGTGCCCGACCTCGAGGACTACCTCGGTCCCGAGATCGCGCGCGGCATCGCCCGGGTGCTGCACAAGCCGGTGGAGGTGCTGGGCCGCTTCAAGCAGACCCTGCCCAACAACTGGAAGCTCTACGTGGAGAACGTGCGCGACACCTACCACGCCAGCCTGCTGCACGTGTTCTTCACGACTTTCCGCCTCAACCGGCTGTCGCAGAAAGGCGGCGTGGTGGTCAGCGAGTGCGGCGGCAACCACATCAGCTTCTCCGCCATCGACCCGGGCAGCGACAAGGGCCAGGACTACGACAAGGAAGAGCTGCGATCCGAGAAGGACGACTTCCGTCTGGCCGACACCAGCCTGCTCAAGGGCGTGGACGAGTTCGGCGACGGCGTGACGCTGCAGATCCTCTCGGTGTTCCCGGGCTTCGTGCTCGCGCAGATCCAGAACACCATCGCCGTGCGCCAGGTGCTGCCCGAAGGTGTGGACAGCACCGCCCTCAACTGGACCTACCTCGGCTTCGCCGATGACACCCCCGAGCTGCGCACCATGCGCCACAAGCAGAGCAACCTGATCGGGCCGGCGGGCTTCGTCTCGATGGAAGACGGCGCGGTGGGCGGCTTCGTGCAACGAGGCATTGCCACCGCGCAAGACGACAACGCCGTGGTGGAAATGGGTGGCGAGAGCGTGCACACGCAGACCAGCCGCACCACCGAAGCCTCGGTGCGTGGCTTCTGGAAGGCTTACCGCGCCCACATGGAAGGTCCTTCGGCATGAACGCGGTCATGAACAACACCATCGACACGCAAGCCGTGATGCAACTGAACTCGCACTACGCGCGCTGCATCGACAATGACCACCTGGAAGACTGGCCCGGCTTCTTCACCGAGGACTGCCTCTACCGAGTCACCACCGAGGACAACCACCGCCAGGGCCTGTCGGCTGCGCTGATCTACGCCGACTCGCGCGCCATGCTCGGCGATCGAATCCTCTCGCTGCGCCGGGCCAACGTGTACGAACGCCAGCGCTACCGGCACCTGCTCGGCATGCCGGCCCTGCTCGACGAAACGCTCCAGGGCCGCCATTGCGAAACACCGTTCCTCGTGATTCGCATCATGCGCACCGGCGAAACCAGCGTGTTCGCCAGCGGACGCTACATCGACCGACTCGTCATCGACGCCGACGGCGAGTTGCGCATCGCGCAGCGCGACGTGGTGTGCGACAGCCACGCCATCGACACCCTGCTGGCGATTCCGCTGTGAGCATGTCCTACCGCATTCAGGTGGTCGGGCTCGACGAACCCATTGCCTGCGCAGAAGACCAGTCGGTGCTGGAGGCGGTGCGCCAGGCCGGCTGGGAGCTGCCCTATTCGTGCAACGCCGGTGTGTGCGCCAGCTGCAAAGGCCGTGTGCTGTCGGGCCGCGTGGCCCCGGGCCGCGCTGGCGACCACGCGCTCAGCGATGCCGAGCGCGCACAAGGGATGGCCCTGTTCTGCCAGGCCCGGCCCTTGAGCGACCTGGTCATCGAGCCGCGCACGCTCACGCGCATCGATCCGCTGGCGCGCCGCCGCGTGGCCGCCCGCGTGATGCGGCTGGACTGGCTGGCCAGCGACGTGGTGCGCATGAAGCTGCGGTTCCCGGCGGGCGAGAAGGTGCGCTTTCAGGCCGGCCAGTACCTGCAGGTACTGCTGCCCGATGGCCAGCGCCGCAGCTACTCGATGGCCAACCCACCGCACCAGAACGACGGTGCCGAACTGCACATCCGCGTGCTGCCCGATGGCGCGTTCTCGCAATGCCTCTCCGGCGGGCTCGCCGCGGGCGACACGGTCGAGGTGGAACTCCCGCACGGCGACTTCCACTGGCGCGAGCAGCACGAAGGACCGGTGGTGATGCTGGCCAGCGGCACCGGCTTCGCCCCCCTCAAGTCGATGCTGGAAGACGCGTTCCGCCGCGGCCTGCAGCGCGACATCAGCCTCTACTGGGGCGCGCGCACGCCGCGCGACCTGTACCTGCTGGATCTCGCGCGAGGTTGGGCGGCAACCCGCGGCATCCGGTTCGAGCCGGTGATCTCCGAACCCACCGCGGGCGACAGTTGGCAGGGGCGCACCGGTCTCGTGCACGAGGCGGTGCTGGCCGACCACGCCAGCCTGGCGGCGCATGTGGTGTACGCCTGTGGCGCACCGCCCATGGTGGCCGCCGCGCGCCACGATTTCACCGCCTTGCGCGGCCTTTCACCCGACGCCTTTTTCTGCGACGCCTTTGCCGTGGCCACGCGCCCCGCGGCCGCCCTCGCCGACTGAACCCACAGGAGACCCACGATGCACGCCAACCCCTACAGCGGAGTTCCCGTCAGCGACTTCGACCCTTACGACAGCGCCGTGCTGGCCAACCCCTACCCGCACTACGAGCGACTGCGCGAGGCGGGCCCGTGGGTGTGGCTGGAGCGCTATGGAGCACTGGCTGTCGCGCGCCACGAGCAGGTGCATGCGGTGCTGTCCAAGCCCGACCTGTTCTGCTCCAGCGCCGGCGTCGGTCTGGCCAACTTCCACACCGAAACGCCCTGGCGCAAGCCCAGCATCATCCTGGAGGCCGATCCGCCGAACCACGGCCGCATCCGCAAGGTGGTGGCTCGCGTGCTCTCGCCTGCCTCCATCGGCCGGCTGCGTTCCACCTTCGAAGCCGTGGCCGCGCGCATGGTCGATGAACTGGTGGAGCGCGGCTCCTTCGACATCGCCCGCGAGCTGTGCGAGGCCTTCCCGACCAAGGCCTTCGGCGATGCGGTGGGCCTGCCCGCCGAGGGACGCGAGCACCTGCTGCCCTACGGCGACATGGTGTTCAACGGCTTCGGTCCGATCAACGAACGCTTCCACGAGCGCATGAAGACCTCGGGCGAAGCGGTGAACTGGATCGCCCAGGTGTGCCGCCGCGAAGCGCTCACCACGGACGGCCTGGGCGCGCAGCTCTACGCTGCCGCCGACGATGGCGAGATCACGCACGAAGAGGCAAGCATGCTGGTGCGCACGCTGCTCTCGGCCGGGTTGGACACCACGATCTTCACCCTCTGCAATGCCATTGTCAGCTTCACCGCGCATCCGGAGCAATGGGCGCTGTTGCACGAGAACCCCTCGCTGGCGCGCCAGGCACTGGAGGAAGTGTTGCGCTACGACCCGACCTTCCATTCCTTCTACCGCACCACCACGCAAGCGGTGGAGGTGGACGGCATCACGCTGCAGCCGGAACAGAAGGTGGCCGTGTTCATCGCATCGGCCAACCGCGACCCGCGCCGCTGGCCCGGCGCCGACACCTTCGACATCACCCGCCGGGCCACCGGCCACACCGGCTTCGGCGCCGGCATCCACGGCTGCGCCGGCCAGATGATGGCGCGCCTGGAGGGCGAGGTGCTGCTCACCGCGCTGGCGCGCCGTGTGGCCCGCATTCACCGCGAAGGCGAACCCGTGCTGCACTTCAACAACACCGTGCGCGGCCTCAAGTCCCTGCCCGTGTCGGTGGAGCCTTCGCTCGCCGCCGTTCACTGAACCGCCCATCCGCAGAACCCAAGGAAACCCTCATGCCCAGCATCGTTTACGTTCAGCCCGACGGCTCGCGACAGACCATCACTGCCGACGTCGGCAGCACCGTCATGGCCACCGCCATGGCACATGGCGTTCCCGGCATCGTGGCCGAGTGCGGCGGATCGGCCATGTGTGCCACCTGCCACGTCTATGTCGACGAAGGTTCGCTCGCCGGTTTGCCGCCGGTCAGCGAGGTGGAGGACGCCATGCTCGCCAGTGCCGCGAGTGAACGGCGCGACAACAGCCGCCTCAGTTGCCAGCTGGTGCTTGCCCCGGGCATGGAAACGCTCGTGGTCAACATCCCCGAACGCCAGGTGTGATGGCCTCGCGCATCGTCATCGTCGGCACCGGTCAGGGCGGCTTCCAGCTCGCGGCCTCGCTGCGCGAAGCCGGGCATGAAGGACCCATCACGATGGTGGGCGATGAGCCCGGCCTGCCCTACCAGCGCCCGCCGCTGTCCAAGGCATTCCTCAAGGGCACCGTCACCGCCGAAGGGCTGCTTCTGCGGCCCGCGGCCCTCTATGAGCGCCTGCGCCTGGAGGTGCTGTCGCCCGTGCGCGTCGAGGCCATCGATCGCGCCGCACATTGCGCGCGCCTGAGCAATGGCCAGACACTCCCCTACGACCATCTGGTGCTGGCCACCGGGGCGCGCGTGCGCTGGCCCGATGTGCCCGGCGCCTCGCTCAAGGGCTTGTTCGGGCTGCGAACCCTGGCCGACGCGCAAGCCCTGCGCGAACGAATCGGGCAGGCGCAGCGCATCGCCGTGGTGGGTGCGGGCTTTATCGGTCTCGAACTGGCGGCCGTGGCACGCGCTCTCGGGCGCGAGATAGATGTCATCGAAGCGGCCGAGCGGCCCTTGCAGCGCGCGCTGTCGACGCGCATGGCACAGTACTTGATCGATTGGCATGTGTCGCAAGGCGCGCGGCTGCATTTCGGTGCGCGGCTCGCGGGTTTTGAAGGCGGTCACGGCGACGATGGCCAGGTGCAGGCCGTGCAACTGGTCCATGGCGAACGCATTGCCGCCGATCTCGTGGTGATCGCGATCGGCGTCACGCCGAACGACCAGCTGGCACGCGACGCCGGCCTCGCCACCGACAACGGCATCGCGGTCGACGAACAACTGCTCACCGCTGACCCCGCAATCTCCGCGCTAGGCGACTGCGCAAACTTTCCCTGGCGCGGTGAGCGCGTGCGCATCGAATCGGTCCAGGCCGCGGTCGATCAGGCGCGCCACATCGCCACCCGGTTGCGCAGCGGCACCGGCGCGGCCGGCGCACCGTACGACAAGCTGCCGTGGTTCTGGAGCGAGCAAGGCGCCTGCCGCCTGCAGATCGCCGGCCTGGCGCGCCCTGACGACGAGGCCCGCATCGACGGCGATCCGGACAGCGACCGTTTCTCCGTGCAACGTTGGCGCGATGGCCAGCTCGTCGCGGTCGAATCCCTCAACGACCCCAGTGCCCACATGCGCGCGCGCAAGGCACTGACAGAGGCGACGCTCGCCCTCGCCTGAGCCCTCCCCTTCCCACCTCCCGCACTTCAGGAAAGACAAGACATGAGCAACCCCTCCCGCGTCATTGCGATCACTGGCGGCGCCAGCGGCATCGGTTTCGCCTTCTCGAAGGCCCTGGCGCAAGCCGGCCACCGCGTGGTCATCGCCGACCTGCGCGGCGCTGAAGACGCCGCACAACGCCTGGTTGCCGAAGGCCATCAGGCGATCGGCGCCGACACCGATGTGGTCAACCCGGCCGCCGTGCAGGCCATGGTCGACAAGGCGGTCAACACCTTCGGCCGGCTCGATGTGCTGGTGAACAACGCGGGCCTGTTCACCACGCTGGCGATGCGGCCGTTCGAGCAGATCCCGAACGAGGAATGGATGCGGGTGATGGAGGTCAACACCCTGGGGCCCTTTGTGTGCGCCAAGGCCGCGGTGCCCGCGATGCGCCGCAACGGCTTCGGCCGCATCGTCAACATCGCATCGACCACGATCAACAAGGGCACGCCCAACCTGCTGCACTACGTGGCCAGCAAGGGCGCGGTCGTTGCCTTCACGCGCTCGCTGGCGCGTGAGCTGGGCAAGGACAACATCACCGTCAACGCCATCTCGCCCGGCTTCACGCTGAGCGACGGCGTGCTGCAGAACGACCTGCACAGCCAGATGGGCGACGTGGTGCGCAAGACCAGCCGGTCGCTGCAGCGCGACCAAGTGCCCGAAGACCTGGTGGGTGCCCTGCTGTTTCTCGCCAGCGATGGCGCGGGCTTCATCACCGGCCAGACCATCGCCGTCGATGGCGGATCGGTCTTCATCTGAGCCAGCGAGCCAGTCCTCACATGACCGACACCGCCTACGGGCCCTCCTACCTCTACATCGACGGCGAGTTCATCACCGGTGGCGACCGCCGCCACCAGGACATCGTCAACCCCGCTACTGGTCAGCGGATCGGCTCGCTGCCGCACGCGCGCATCGATGACCTGGACCGTGCGCTGCAGGCAGCTCAGCGCGCCTTCGCCACGTGGCGGCAGTCGTCGCCGCTTGAGCGATCGAAGATCCTGCGCCGTGTGGCCGAGCTCACGCGCGAACGCGCGCCGCAGATCGCACGAGAGCTCACGCTCGACCAGGGCAAGCCCCTGGCCGAGGCCCTGCTCGAGGTCAACACCTGCGCCGAACACGCGGAGTGGCACGCGGAGGAATGCCGTCGCATCTACGGCCGCGTGATTCCGCCGCGCCAGCCGCACGTGCGCCAGATGGTGCTGCGCGAGCCGGTGGGCGTGTGCGTGGCCTTCACACCCTGGAACTTTCCCTTCAACCAGGCCATCCGCAAGATGTGCGCGGCCATCGGCGCGGGCTGCACGCTGGTGCTCAAGGGACCGGAAGACTCGCCCAGCGCCGTGGTGGCACTGGCCCGCCTGTTCCACGACGCCGGCCTACCGCCGGGTGTGCTGAACGTGGTCTGGGGCGATCCTGCGCAGGTGTCGCATCACCTCATCACCTCGCCGATCTCGCGCAAGGTGTCGTTCACCGGTTCCGTGCCGGTGGGAAAACAGCTCGCCGCGCTGGCAGGCGCGCACATGAAGCGCATCACCATGGAGCTTGGCGGCCACGCGCCAGTGATCGTCTTCGAGGACGCCGACGTGGAGGCCGCGGCCCAGTTGCTCGCGCGCTTCAAGGCGCGCAACGCCGGGCAACTCTGCATTGCGCCCAGTCGCTTCTACATTCAGGAAGGCGTCTACGAACAGTTCCTGGAGCGCTTCACGGCCATATACGGCAGCCTCAAGGTGGGCGACGGGCTGGCCGAGAACACGCAGATGGGCCCGCTCGCGCATGCGCGCCGTGTCGATGCAATGGACGGCTTTGTGAGCGATGCCCTGGAGCGGGGTGCCCGAGTGGCCTGCGGCGGCCAGCGCCTGCCGGGTGCCGGCCACTTCTTCCCGCCCACTGTGCTCACCGACGTGCCCGACGACGCGCGGGTGATGGTTGAAGAGTCCTTCGGCCCGCTGGCGCCTTTCACTCGCTTTCGGGACACCGACGAGGTGCTGCGCCGCGCCAATGCGCTGCCCTTCGGCCTCACGGGCTTCGTGTTCACCAACTCCATCAAGACCTCCACCCGCGTGGTCAACGACCTCGAGGTGGGTATGGTCAACGTCAACCACTTCGGCATCACGCTCGCCGAAACGCCCTTTGGCGGCGTCAAGGACAGCGGCATTGGAAGCGAGGGAGGCAGCGAAACCTTCGATGGCTACCTGATCACCAAATTCGTATCACAAGCCAGCCCGGCCTGACAGAACCCCCACACACAACGCTCCGGTCCGACCTCATCCCCCGGACCGGCCACGGCATCCCGTGCGCAAGGGAGAGGGATGGTTTTGCCCTCAACTTCATGGAGACAATCTATATGTACCGAAGAACCGTTCTGAAGTCAGCCGCCATTGCGGCTACCGTTGGCGCGCCCGGACTGGGCGCCTTCGCACAGCAGGCCGTGACGCTCAAGTTTCATACCTTCATGGCGCCAACGTCCAATGTGTATCTCAACGCACACAAAGCATGGATGGCCAAGGTCGAGCAATCATCGGGAGGGCGGATCAAGTTTGAAGGTTATCCAGCCATGCAGCTCGGCGGTACGCCCCTGCAGCTGTTCGACCAAGCTCGCGACGGCGTAGTTGACATCGTCTGGACACTGGCTGGCAACACCCCAGGACGCTTTCCCCGCACTGAGGTGTTCGAGTTGCCCTTCATGACTCACGACGCCGTTGGAGCCTCGCGTGCTGCCTGGGAGTACTTGCAGACCTACGCTGCTGACGAATTCAAGGATGTGCAACCGTTGGCCTTTCACACGCACGGACCGGGCGTTCTGCACTCGCGCAGCAAGCCCATCCTGCGCGCGGCTGACCTTCGCGGTCTCAAGATGCGCGGCCCGACTCGCCAGGCCACCAAACTACTCAATGCCGCCGGTGCCACTGCGGTGGGCATGCCGCTGCCCCAGATTCCTGACGCCATCTCCAAGGGGGTGATCGACGGTGCGGCACTGCCATGGGAAGTGATTACCTCAGTGAAGATGCATGAGCTTGCGCAGCATCACAGCGAGTTCGCGCCGGGAAAGCCTGCTCTATACAACACCGCTTTCGTAATGGTGATGAACAAGGCACGCTACACCTCACTACCCGCAGACCTGCGTAAGATCATCGACGACAACTCTGGCGTCGAGACATCGGTATGGTTCGGAAAAGTGCAGCAGGACGTCGATCCTGTTAGTCGCAAGGCGGCAACCGATCGGGGCAATAAGGTGCACGTGTTTTCAGAAGCAGAGACGCAGGAATTCATCAAACTCACCGGGGATATCGCCGCCGAATGGGTGCAGGATATGAACCGGCGTGGGGCCGACGGTGAGAGGCTGTTGGCAGGTGCAAGGGCACTGATCGCCAAGTACAAGCCGGCATGATCGTCCCCAACCGCATCGCCCTGGCTCTGGGTGATCCCAACGGGATCGGACCGGAGATTGCGCTCAAGGCGCTGGCCGCACAGCCTGCGGCCAGCCTGTTCCGCTTTACGGTCTTTGGTCCTGGGGATGTGCTGCATGCCACAGCGGAACGCCTGGGCATGACTCAATTGCTCGCATCAGTCCATCACAAAGAGGCTGGCTCTTTGGGCACTGAATTGGCACGCCCAGGCGAGGTGAATGCAGCTGCAGGAGCCTCTGCAGTGGCGAGTGCCACTGCAGCCATTCTTGCGACGCAGGCTGGTGAATGCGATGCAGTCATTGCCTGCCCCCATCATGAGACGGCGGTTTCATTGGCTGGCATTCCATTTAGTGGCTATCCCTCGCTGCTTGCGCGTGTGTGCGGTCTTGAGTCGAGCGAAGTGTTTTTGATGCTCGTGGGTGGTGGACTTCGTATCGTCCACGTCACTTTGCATGAAAGCGTTCGCGATGCGCTCGATCGGTTGACGGTTGATCTGATCTGTGCAGCCACACGATGCGGCATAGCGGCAAGTGAGAGGCTCGGATACAAGCGGCCCACCGTTGGGATGTTCGGTATAAATCCGCACGCATCAGAGGGTGGTCTATTTGGCCCCGAAGACAAGGCCTTGACTGTTCCTGCGGTGAATAGGCTCCGTCAGGAAGGTTACTTGGTAAGCGATCCAATCGGCGCCGATGAGCTACTGAGTCGCCGCCAGCACGGTCTATACGTTGCGATCTTCCATGACCAGGGCCATATTCCAGTCAAACTTCTTGCCCCTAAAGGTGCGAGTGCCCTGAGTATTGGTGCTGACGTTGTGCTGTCAACTGTTGGGCATGGCAGTGCAATGGACATTGCGGGCGCTGGCATTGCAGATCCCACAGCTCTATTGCGAACTATCGACCTGCTTAGCTCAACCGGTACGCATCAGCCGTTGACGAGCACTCAATACTGATCCGGCGGAGATGCGGACAAAAACTCGGACTACCAGGAGGTAGTTTATTTATTCGTATCAAGACCGTTTTCGGGCTGTCGAGCTGTACATCAAGCTCGGCAAGCACGGTCGAGCAACCATTCGCCAGTTGGGTACCCGACCAAGAACGCATAGAAGGGTTGGCTCCGGGAGCACGAACGCTGTCGCGATCTGCCCAACGGCTATGCCCGTGAAGTCCCCTCGAAAACCTGAATCACTCGGAAGTAGAGAACTCCCCCAGCGGGAGTCTCCGCGTGAAGAAGTCCAGATTCAGTGAAGCGCAGATAGTCGGCATCCTCAAGGAAGTCGAGATGGGAGCGAAGGTCGGCGAGACGTGCAGGAAGCACGGCGTGAGCGAGCCGACGTACTACAAGTGGAAGAGCCAGTTCTCGGGCATGACCGTTTCGCACCTGTCGCAGCTGCGCCAGCTGCAGGACGAGAACGCCAAGCTCAAACGCATGTACGCAGACCTGGCGCTCATGCACCACGCACTCAAGGATGTCGTCGACCGAAAGCTCTGACCCCGGAGCGTCGCGAGATGGTCGTGCAGGCCCTCGTGGCCGAGCATGGCATGAGCGAGCGACGGGCCTGCCAGGCCAGCGGCATTGCCCGCTCCACGCTGCGTTACCGGCCCGTCGCACGCGACGACTCCGGGGTCATCACCTTCATCCAGGCCTACATGACATTGAACCCGCGCCACGGCTTCGGGCTGCTGTACGACAGCGCCCGCCATCAGGGCAAGCCCTGGGGCAAGACGGTGCTCTGGCGCGTGTACTGCGAGCTGCGGCTGAACCTGCCCCGGCGTGGCAAGAAGCGGTTGCCTGCGCGCATCAAACAGCCCCTGCACGCCGCCGGCCAGCCCAACCAGGGCTGGAGCTGCGACTTCATGGCAGACGCGCTGTGGTCAGGGCGGCGCTTCAGGACCTTCAACGTCATCGACGAGTTCAACCGTGAAGGCCTGCGCATCGAGGTCGACACCAGCCTGCCGGCTGCGCGCGTCATCCGGGCCTTGAATGAACTGGTGGAGGTGCGCGGTGCGCCGCTGTCGATTCGCCTGGACAACGGCCCGGAGTTCATCGCCAACGCCCTGGCCCAGTGGGCTCAGAGCAAGGGCATCGCCCTGCAGCACATCCAACCTGGCAAGCCCACGCAGAACGCCTATGTCGAACGATTCAACAAGACCTACCGCACCGAGGTGCTCGACTGCTACGTGTTCGACAGCTTGCAGGAAGTGCGCGACATGACGGCCGACTGGCTGCACCGCTACAACCACCACCGACCCCATGAAGCTCTCGGCCGAATCCCACCGGTCGAGTACCGTGTCAAACTGTTCCCCAACCTCTACTTCTGACTGGCTCAGGAAATCGAGGGGACCACAAGACCACAATTTGCGGTTCCTTGAACACATAGAATGGTGTGTCCACGGAACCGGGTCAACTCCAACTCCAACTTGCCTGCTTTCGGGGGTTCTATCTTGTCTAAACTTCATCCCCAATGCCGTACCTTCATGGCTAAGCAAACCACCTGCTAGAGGCACATCCGATGAAGCTGCTGATCGTTGACGACGATGAAATCTCCCGAACGGTACTTGCTTCGATGCTCGGCGGTGCAGGCCTTTTTGAGGAGATCCAAGAGGCAACTGATGGCGAGGGAGCTTGGACGTTGCTTCAAGATGGGCTCAGGCCCGCCTTGTGTTGCTGTGACCTGCAGATGCCTCGCTTAGACGGACTTGGCCTGTTGCATCGAGCACGGGAGAATGGCCTTCTCTCTTATCTGCCATTCCTGATGATCTCCTCCGCAGCAGACAAAGCGTCTGTTACTGAGGCCGCCAAAATGGGAGCGAGTGGCTTCATCGTGAAGCCTTTCTCAGCCGCAGCAGTTCAACGGACGGTGGAAAAGATAGTGAAGGAGTCGCGACTTGGGCTAGAAGAGTCCGTTCGGGAGACATGTCAGAGATTGGGATTCTCCTCGGCTGAAGTTGTGCGGCTGACATTGCGCCTGAGGGAAGACGCCAATAGATGGCTGACCGATTTGCAAAGCAACGAGGAACCAGATGCCCCGGAGGCTGCCCTTCGAAAGCTGCGCAGTGCATGCTCGACATTGGGACTACACCAATGCGTGCGCGTGCTCTCACTGGGCCTGGAGAACCCCAATGGAGATATGCCTGCTGCAAAGTTGATCGGCGAAGTGGTGCAACTGCTGGAAGAACGCGCAAGTTCCTTGCGGTAGCCCTGCATATAGGAACTGATTTCCACATGGCTATCTGGCTGCTCGTGGCCAAAGCAGACAGTACAGAGCTGATAACGAAGCGTCCGAGAACACAGTACAGCCGCCTCTCGCAAGGTCGCCACTACATCAAAGGATACCCAGCGCTTGCTCCTGCGCCTCCCAGTCCTCCGGGAACGGTACCGAAGTCAGCAGCTTGGTCGCATTGATCTCCTCCGGGTGCTCACCCTTCTCGATTGCCTTCACGATGTCCGGCGCCAGCAGCGCGATGTTGATCACCCTGTTGACGTAGCGCACGCTGAACTTCTCGCGCTCGGCGATTTCCTCGATCGACTGCCCTT
>VFQP010004251.1_pt1 | contig 13544 bp, 12 predicted proteins | sample 3512351 | NCBI WGS metagenome assembly VFQP01 (sample SAMN10412372, study PRJNA504923) | tailings metagenome | isolation source: Relicate 1 Philex TSF1 revegetated site | place: Philippines: Tuba, Benguet | collected 2017-08-29 | reverse complement strand
ATTGGGGGCATTGAAGAGAGGCCCAGGCAGGACAGAGGTGCGGGAGGAGGCAGCCACACGACCGCCGAGCAAACACACGCAGTGTCGGCTTCGACCCCAAAGGACCGCGCGCACTCAACACGGTCCCACGCCACCCGTCAGCCCATATCGCGCGGGGCCCTCCTCCCAGCCCCCCCGGGGCCGCCGCCCCATGCGCGCACCTGGTACCGCGTGGTGACGGCCTCGGCGACGCCCGCCGCCAGCTGCTGCTGCGCGGCGCGGCCCAGCCGCGCCACGCGCGGGCCCTCCAGCAGCGCGCGCAGCGGCGCCAGCACGCCCGTCACGTAGTGCGAGTGGCGCGTGGGCGCGCCCTTGGTGGTCATGCGGTAGGTGGCCGTGATGCCCTTGAGCTGGCGCACAAGCGCCACGCACGCCTCTGACACCTCGTCCGACATCCAAGACAGCACCGCCGCGCCCTGCACGTGGCGTTCGACGCATCCAACGTGCAGAAATGCGTTGGCAAATGTGCCGGTGAGGCGCCGCGTGTGTTGCCTGCTGGCTTGGCGGCTCACCGCCCGTCGCCGTGCAGACTTCCGCTGCGCCCGTCGCACCAACCGTGAGCTTGCGCACCGACACACTGGGCGCCGCTGCCCTCCCTAGCATGCGCGCCACGCCCAAATTTGCGCGCCACCCGGCCCGGCCCCACAAGCCACAGCCCATGTTTACGTTGCCGCCCGGCACCGCCGCCACACCACCAACCCCGCCCTGCCGCACTGCAGAGCACCGCGACGCCTGCATGCACCCGCCGCCACCACGCCGCCCTCTCCCCTCCAGACACCCTCTCCCCTCGCCCTGCTCCTCACCTGCGCCTGCACTTGGTCCGCCAGCTGCAGCAGCCCCTCCCGCACGCCCTCGGCCGCCTCGGGGGGCAGCCCGCCCAGCAGCGCCGTAAACCCCGGCGCAAACCCTGACCGCACATGCTCGGCCACCGCCAGCGCCTCCAGGTGCAGAACCACCAGGTCGTCGAGCGGGAGGCCCGACACCCACGCGCCGCCGCCGGCGCCCGCCGCCAGCGCCGCGCCCATGGCGTGAGGGTCCGGGCCGGGGTTTGGCGGCCCCTCGGAGGAGGCCGAGCGGTGGTGGTGCCCAGCCGGCGTGGCGGCGCCATCGTGCGGCGGCGTGGCGGCGCCGCTGGCGCCGCCGGGCCCCGGGCTGGGGCTCGGCGGCGCGTGGGCAGGGCTGTGGCGGGCGGCGGCCGCCGACTGGTGCCAGGTGAGGTAGCGCTGGCACAGCTGCAGCGCCAGCTTGAGGAACCTGCAGGCGTTGCGGCGTCGAGGGCTTCGTGGTTCCACCATGCCGTGGACGCTTGCAGGGGGGAGCGGTGCGTCCGCCTTGTGTCCACACACGAGCTGGCACCCGCAGGCCAGAGCAACTGAACAGCAACTGAACAGCAACTGACCTGTCAGCGAGGGGCTGCAGGAACACTGACGGCGAGGAGCACCGCTTGAGGCCCTTGACGACTGCTTGGCCCAGCGGGAGCAGCGCGCCGCCGCCCGCCTCGCCCGCGCCGCCGCCAGAGGTGGGCGGGAACTTGGAGAGGTCCGGCTTGCCCGCCTGCACGGCGTCCTCCACGTCGCCTGTTCAGGCAACCACGTGGCAGGCACGCGACAGTGTGAGGAATCAGGCGCTGGGCGCGGGGGCGGCGGAGGCGGCGGGCGCGTCGTGGCGGAGCAGGCCAGGACACGGCAGCGTTGCGCGTACGCACCGGCCACGTCTTGGTAGAAGAGGGAGAAGTACACGGACGTGTTCCACCTGCAGTGAAGCAGGCGCGGGGAGGGAGGGTCAGGGGCATGCAGTGTGCACAGAGCCCCCACCTGCGCTGCTGCGGTGGCAGCGGCGGCTGCCCTGGCAAGGACGGCTCTCCACGCAGTTCACGTGGAGGCCGCTGGGCAGCACGAGCGACAGCCGCATCCGCTGCCGTCGAGCCGCCCTCAAAATGGCGGCTGTCGGCAGCGCCGCCGCGCACCTGCGGTTGAAGCCGGCGTAAGCGGGCGAGGCGCGCAGGTGGTCCAGCGCCGTGCGGCCCAGGCACCTGCCCTCCAAGGACTCGAGCAGCGCCTGCGAGCAGCGCCACGCGCGCACGCAGGAGAAAGTGAGAGCAGCACGACACAGGTGGGCACAGGCGAGGGAACACAGGAGTAGGGGAGGAAGGATGTGCACGCTTGCGCCCTCGGCGTGTGCCTGAGGGAGGGCGGCGGCGCGATGTTGATTGGTGTTGATGGGCAGTGGCGGCGGCGGCGGCAGAGGCAGAAGAGGCGAGGGCGCGAAGGCGAGGGCGGCTGCGCGTCGCGTGGCGCACCTGGGCGGCGAGGAAGTTGGCGTGGAAGGCGGGCGGCACGCCGGGCGAGAAGACGGCTGCGCGGCGCACACAGCGAGACAGCACCAGGGCAGCGCGTGCGCAGCTCAGGCGCGGCGCTACACTGCTCTGGCAAATTCGCTGAGTGCGGGCGGATACCCTCCTCTTGCATGCTGCCCCACACTAGTCACCTGGCAGCTACGAGGGCAGACACCACATCTGGCTCCCCCAGCTGGCCTGCTGCCCCATTCCCATCTCCCTCACCTGGCAGCTGCGAGGCGAGCCCGGCGTCAATCTCGGCCAGCACCACGTTGCCCAGCAGGTCAAACACGCGCAGCGGCGACTGCGCAGCACGGACACAGCACGCACAGCACGCACAGCACACACATAAGCTGCGAGCACGTGTTAATCACTCGCGCGCGTGCGTGTGGCGCGGGGACCCTGCCGGTGAGCGGCGACGTCGGGCCCCACGCGCTGCGCGGCAATGGCTGACGTCGCTGATGCTGCGCAGGGCATCACCCGTTGCCGCGCGTCCTTGGCTGCCGCGGGAGTGCAGGCGCCAGAGGCACACAGCAGCAGTGCACCCACTTTCCCCTCTCCGCCTCCGTCTAGAGACGGGCAGGCCAGACAGCAGGCTGCACGGGGCGGCGCGAGCGAGCGAGGCGTGCCGCCGCCCGGCCCCTTGCCTCTTGCCTGTGGGGCGAGCGAGGAGGTGAGCAGCGGCCCCAGGGCCTCGACGGCCTTGTGCTCCAGGGACTTGAGAAGCGACGCCAGACCCTCGTCCCGGCTGCCTGCTGGCACGTACACGCACGCATACCGCAGGCCCGCGCAGCAGAACCCTGGGCGTTCACTCTCGTGGCGCTGGGCCGGTGCATGTGGGGCTGACCATGTGGGGTTGGTGAGTAGTTGCGGCAAGGTGCACGGGAGGCGCGGGGCGGGGGGCGCGCGCACACCTTGCGCAGCCGCCGCCGAGGCGCGGATGGTGTGCGTGCCCTTGTGCTCGGCGATGAGCCTCGACACGAGCGGCGCCACCAGCTGCTTGCGCAGCGCCTCCTGCAGGGGAGGGAGCGCGCAGCACCAGCACCGCCGCACGCGCGCGACGTCAGGAAAGGGGCGCAGCGCTCTTTTGGCAAGCCGACGCAGTGCGCGGTGCGTTTCGGGCGGACGCGAGCTTGCACGCCCGTTGTGCAGAGGTGTGAGGCCCGCCGCGGTGCGTGCACGGCCTCTTTGAGGCACGCACTGGCTGCCCGCCCGCAAGCGCACGGCGTGTCGACGGGCTCCGTGAGGCCCAGCTCGTGGCGTTTGCGTTGAATCGCCCACCCACCCATCCAGCAGTGCCAAGCCAATCCCGCACCTCGACAGGCTCCGTGAGGCCGAGCTCGGCGTACGCGTGCATGCAGTGCAGCGCCGGCCCGTGCAGCGCGCCCGCCAGCGCCGCCCGCAGCGCGCCGCCCAGCGCCTCCTGCAGCGTGGAGCGCGCCGACGCGATGCGCGGCTCCATGGCGCGCACAAACGCCAGCTCCTGCGCAGGTGGAGGCGTGTACACGTGCAGGCGCAGCACGACGACAAGTGTGGAGTCGCGTCGCAACGCGTAGCTTGAGAACATGCCGCGCACATGCGCAGGCCCGGCGCACAGCACAAGCACAGCAGCGGGGCCACACGTCAGTTTGCGAGGCCCGCAGCACACCACCGCCGGACCCAAAAGAAAGCCCCCGCAGAGCGCGCGGCAGTGACGTCGGCGCCGCGCCCGCTGTGCGCCGCGCCGCACCTTGCCCCGGTTGGCCTGGAAGGAGAGGCGCGACACCTCGACGGCCACGCGCTCGAGCAAGCGGGCGCGCGTGTCGGGGTCAGAGGCGCCGTCGTCGCCCGCCACCTCGGCCAGCAGCTTCTCCACCTGAACAGGGGCGCGCACGGAGGCAAGGCGCAGCCGGTCATTGGCCGCGACGCCGCGCTGCGGGTGGGCACGTCGGTCGAGCCTGGCGGGTCGCCGGAGCCCGGATGCAGGGCCACTCAGCGTGCCTTGCCCTCTGCGCCCATGGAGCCGCATGCGGGCGGCTCTCTCACAGGGCCCTGCCGAGCTGCTGCTGGGAGCGCCAGCAACCCTGCGCCCAAGAGCTCCTGCACCGCCTTCCCCTCCCCCCCCGGCCTCCCCTGCCTGCTGGCGCAGCGCTGGCGCACCTTGGAGGCCACGTGCGAGAGCTCCTGCAGCAGCTCGAGCAGGTTGCGCGAGACGGCCACCTCCTTGCGCCGCTTGAGGCCCGCAGCCAGCGCCTGCAGCTCGGCCCGCACCGCCTCGGACCCCACCCCCAGCTTGTCCTGAAGGGCGCATGACACGCCACAGAAGAGGTGCAACGCTCAGAGGGAGGCTGGGGCGACCCGTCTGCACCGCCGCGGCACACCCCAGTCGCATGCGTGCCCGACCGCCGGCGGCCACCCCACCAGTCACCCAACCACCCTCCAACCGCCACCTCGCGCACCTTGAGCTCGAGCAAGGGCTTGCGCATGCGCAGCACGGCGCCGTCCACGTTGACCAGCTTGGCGCTGAGGCTCACGTAGTCCTGGTAGTCCTCGTTGATCACCTCCACCATCTGGAAACACGCGCACGTGCACACGCCACCAGCAGCACCACCACCACGCTGCGCCGCTGCCCACCAAACGTCGCGACGTGTGCGCCATGGCCAGCAACAGGTCCCTCGGAGTTTGCCCGTTTCACGCTGTGTGCGTGCATGGGTGCTGGCTGACGCTGGCTGCGAGCAATCCTCCACAAGGCCTGTGCGCCTGACCGGTGTTGGTTGCACTGCTGCGTGCTCCCCGGCTGCGTCGCGCGCACCTTTGACTTGAGCGTGGCCAGGTATGACTGAAGCTCCGACTGCAGCGTGCTGAGGGGCGCCTGCGCGGCGTCGAGCAGCGGTTGTGGGCGTGCTCGCCACCTTGCATCCATGGCCATGATGCGGGCAGGCTGCAGGGATGTGCGCGATCTGCTCCCTATGTGCAGCACTCACGTAGCGGCGCAGGTCGGCCACGCAGGCCTCTGGCTCGAAGCCGGCGGTGAGGAACATGTCCGGCTTGAGCCAGATGGGCAGCGTGCCCTGGCCCGCCGCGCCCAGCAGCTGCTGCACCTGCTCCGGCGGGGGCATGCCCGCGACCTGCTGCAACGCCGCCGAGGGCTGCGTGGCAAGCGCGCCATTGGAGTCGTGGCCCTCCAACGCGTGCTGCCCGTTGTCCGCTGCTGTCATGCTCAGCTCCTGCTGCAGGTCCTGAGCTCTGGTGTCCCTGCTGCTCAGCTGCTCAGGCTCCCTCCACAAAGCTGCCTTCCGCAGCGCGTCAGCATTGCCAAGGCGGTGCCAATCCTGGTGGAGCTGAGCAAAGGCGACTCGGCTGTGGCCCGCTGCTGGGGAGCGCTGCAAGTCGGGAGATCTTTTGGTTTGGTGCAGACCTCTCTGTCTGGCACGAGAGGTGCTGACGGCGGTCAAGCTGTCGTGGGGCGCACTTGGAACTGATGCAGCCCATGCAGGACGCGCAGGACTCAAGCGCGATCGATTTCTGCATGTTTAGGTCTGAAGGGCCCACGGCATCGCAGCACCGCCCACCGGCAGCGCCACGAGCACCATCAGGCCTCGCCCAGCCCATCGCGCTGCCCGGGGCCTGCTCTTCGCCCGCCGAACAACCTTGGCGCGTCCTCAGTGCGAGCTCGGGCCCCTCATTGGCGCAGCCGCGTGCGGCGCTGGACAGCATTTACTCCATCAACACTCTCTGCGGCAGGCATTGGGCGCCATCGGGACCCAAGGCGCAGCATCGTGAGGCGGGCTGTGATGGGGGTGATGGCCAAACCGGGGGGCGATCTCGCGCGCACCACCGATGGGCGCGATGCGCAGCTGGAGCGCGTCGATGCTCACTCATCAGCCCTTCTTGCTCACCGCGTCCTGCCGATGCGACTCTGCCGTGCATGTCCCCGTAGATGTCGCACGATGAGAAGCAGCAGCAGCAGCAGCAGCAGCAGCAGCAGCAGCAGCAGCAGCAGCCAGCAGAGGAAGACGCCGAGGCGGTAGCCTCAAACTGGCGCCAGCACTGGTTCAGGCACGCCAGGGAGCGTCTGCCGCCCGGCCCGGCGGGGCGCACGTTTGCCTGCCCGGACGGCGACAACGACGAGGCGCCGCCCTTCCCGTACGCAGCCAACTCCACGCCGTCATACCTGAACGCCGATCAGGACACTCGTGGCAGCAACAGCTGGCGCCTGGAGGCGCCGCGCCCCCGCAGCAGCAAGCCCGCCGTGGGCCTCCAGCGCCTGCTCGCGCACACGGCCCGGGACAAGGTGCGCTCCCCGGCGCCGACTCTCGCAATCCCTCCCTCACCCAGGCGCTCGCCGCAAGCGCCGTGGATCCTCACCGTGGTCCATTCACACGCCTCCTCCTTTTCTCCCCCAACAGGTGCGCGCCCACGTGGCGCGGCGCGCCTCACTGGCCGCCTACACCCACCAGCACCTCAGCACGGTGGCCGCCTCCCTCCACCTGCGCGAGCACCACTTGCTTGGCGACGGCGATGACGTCCCTTCCTGGCAGCCCCACCGCCAACGCCGCCGCCGCCGCGCCAGCGCCGCCGCGCCCGAGCTGGTGGCGCAGGACAGCTACGTCCCGCTAGGCGACCACCAGCTGTGGCCGCCGCCCTCCGCCTGGGGCATTCCCCGCCGGCGCAGCGCCGAGCTGCCACCGCGTGTGGCGCCGCTGCAGGCCAGCGGCTTCGGCCACCCGGGCACCGAGCTGTGGCCGGGCGGCGCGGCAGCGCTGGACGAGCGCTGCCACGGGCAGGGGTGCCAGTGCTGGGCGTGCAGGCGGCGCACGCGGCGCCGCTCGGCGGCGTGCGAGGAGCTGGCGGAGACGGCGCTGCAGCTGGGCGATGAGGCCTTCCGGCGCGCCGCGGCGGCGCTGGACGGCGCGGCGCTGCGCCGCGCCACGCTGGGCACGCTGGGCGCGCTGGCCGACGGCCTGGGGCCGGTGACAGGGGCATTGGGGACAGCGGCGCACCACACCACCTCCACGGTGGTGCGCGCCGCGGCGGCTCCGCAGCGGTCCGCCCCTGCTTCAAGCGCAAGGACGCTGTCGCTGCCGGCTGACGTGCAGAGCTTGCTCCTGGCCGCCGGTGGCGGCAAGGGGCTCTCTACGTCGTCGTCGTCGTCCTCCAGTGACGGGGGGCCGGCGCCGGGCCACCGAGCGGCGGTCGTGGCGCCAGTCAGGGCCCCTGGGTGGGCCTCTGCCTTGGCCACCGGAGACGCGCCACCTCACGAAGGCGTCCACGGCGAGGAGCGGCGGGCGCGGGACGCCGGTGTGCTGCAGGCGCTGCACCGGCGGGCGGAGGGGCAACAGCTGCGGCGCGACATGCGGCCGTTTGTTGACGCGGTGCGCTTGCGTTGCGTGCGCTTGCAAAGCATTCAGCACGCCTCCTGCCGTGTGAATCACCCCCTGCTAGGCGTGCGCGCCCTGCAGGCGCGGTGGCAGCTGCGTGAGCAGCACCAGCGGCAGCACCTGGACGCCGTGTGCAGCCGCGCCGTGCGCCCCGCCGCCGCCGCCGCCGCCAAGCCGCCGCCGCTCACGCCGCACCAGCGGCAGGCGGCGCTCATCCAGCGCGCCGCGACGCACGCCGCCACGGTGCGTGCGTTTGCCCGTGGACGCTGCTCAGGGAGCAGTGCTACCTGGCGGCCAGTGCTACGCATGCATTGCCCAGTTGCTCAGTGAACCCGCAGCGTGCGTGCGTGCGTGCGAGCAGGTCCAGTGCCAGCACCGGGAGCACCGGCGGGCGCTGGACCAGCTGCAGCGCGCCTCGCTGCCGCTGGCGGTCGGCGACCCCGGCACGGCGCTGCCGTCCAGCCGCGCGCTCAGCGCCCTGGTGGCCGCCGGCACCGGCGCCGGCGAGAGGCAGAGGGGCTCCTCGGACGGGAGCGGAGGCAGCAGAAGCAGCACGTCCAGCGGCGAGGTGGCGCTGCGGGCACTGCTGGTGCAGCGGGGCCCGCCCAAGTGGCACGGCGATGACGCCCTGGGCGGCGCTCACCGCGCTGTGATGGACCCGGGGGCGGCGGACCGGCGCGTGCGGCGGCTGGTGCGGGAGGCCAAGCAGCAGCACAGCAGGTGCGTGTGTGTTGTGCCGCGTAGCATGACGTAGTTGTTGTGGTCAACCGCCGTGACAAACCTGCCGTGGGCTGTGCGTTGATGCTGCGTGCGCAGTGGCGCGGTGCGTGCTGCGCCGGATCCCGCGATGGTGGCCAAGCAACGCGCCGAGCAAAGTGCGTGTGCGCTCTGGGGGAGGCAGGGCGGGTGTGTGTGGGGGCCTTGCGCTGAGGCGCCGGCCTTGTGCGCTGTTGCCGCCGCAGGCATCGAGCGGCGGGTGCAGCGGCACATGGCTCACCACGGCATCCGGCCCGGCAGCGAGTCGGGCAGCGACTGATCGTGACGACGATGTCCTGCAGGCGTTGTACGCATGCGTCATGCGACGTGCACGATGGCTGATTGATGATGCGGACTCCTTCATTCGCGTTGCAACGATGGTACAGGCGAGCACCAGACTCTGCGCGCACTCTGCACCTCGGCCCCGTGCCTCGGCCCTGCGGCATGCGCCGATCAGCAGTCCGTCCCCAACGCTCTGCGTCCAGCAGAGCCGCAACGGAACACCCACGAACATGAAGCAGCCGAGCACGAAGAAGGCCAAGACGTCGTCCGGGCCGGCCCCTGCACCATCCGCAGCGCGCCCGCAGCGGCTGCAGCCCAGCCAGGGCTTCGTCGTCTGCCCCGTGTGCCAGCAAAGTACCGCGGCAGCGACCATCGACATGCACGTGGAGCAGTGCCTGCTGCGGCCGCGGCCCGCGCAACGCCCTGACGCCCCCCCGCACCCCGCGCCTCCACCACCATCGGCAGCAGCCGCAGCAGCACCGCAGCACGACACGCGGCAGCAGCAGCAGCAGCTGGTGCTCTCGCCGCCACCGGAGTCCGCCGTGCGCAGCGCACCCGCCGCCCCGGCGACCGCCCCGGCGACCGCCTCGGGCGCCGCGCAGCATGAGCGCCACCAAGAGCCGCAGCAACAGCGACAGGAGCCGCAGCAAGAGCAGCTGCAGCCGCAGGCCCCGCAGCAGCAGCAGGAAGAGCGCCACGAACAAGGCCGGCACGAGCGCCCGCACCAGCCACCGCCGCAGGCGCCCTTGGCGGCGTCCACCCCTCCCGCCTCCAGCTACAGCCCCCACGCCGCCGCCTCCCCCTCGGCGCCGCCGCGCCTCCCGCCCGCGCCCAACGCGCTGCACGCCCTCATGCAGGCCAGCCACCAGCAGGCGGCGCAGCACCTCGACAACAAGCGCGGCTTCCACGGCACGCTGGCGCCGCCGCCGCCGCCGCACCTGGCGGCGCCGCCCACGCCACCCGAGGCGCTCGCGCAGATCCCCTCCACGCCGCCCGCCGACATGCGGGTCGTGGCCCACGAGCAGCTGCCGGGGCAGTACCTCCTGGTGAGCACTTTTGCTCCGAGGACGGCCCTCCTCCTGCTCTCCCTGCAGTGCTCTGCGCGTGGGGAAGCGCCTCCCTGGGCCATTGGGGAGCAGGTCGCAGCACGGGGCGGGCCCTGGCGCCGCTCGCTCTCACAGCGCAGGCGTGGACGCATCTCCCGCGATGCTGCACGTCGCCTGCTCCCAGCGCGTGCACGCGTGCGTGGCCGCATCTGTGTCCCTCGCCTGCGCGTGCGTCTCTGCTGCACAGGTCAACTTCCTGCACCCGCACGAGGAGCCGCTGCTGGTGCGCCTCTGCGACGAGGGCCGGCCCGGCGGCTGGTCGTACAACAGCTTCTCCGGCTCCTCCAAGTGCGTGGGAGGCGCGCGTGCGCGTTGTTGGGCTTTGTGCTCCTGATGGAGAGTGTGGGGCAGAATCGCTCGGCGGCGCGCAATGGCATCGTCACGCCGTCGCCAGGCGTGTGGCGGCACGCTCTGCGTCGCACGTGGGCTGCTGCGCTGCTGCGCCTTTCCCGCGCGCTGCCATGTGCCGCGCGCGGCGCGGGAAGCCACGTGTGCGCTTGCGTGCGCATGTGCGTGCCGCAGGGGCCGCAGCTGGGGCGTGCGCGTGGACTTCAAGGACAACGTGGTGTCGCCCGCCACCGTGCCCATGCCGGGGCTGCTGCTGGCGCTGGCCGAGCGCATGCGCCAGGCGCACCCGGTGAGGCAACCCTCAGGCGCCCCCTTGGCCTGAGGAAGTGGTGGGCTTGGGTCCATTGGTGCGGCAGGTGGCAATTTACTGCGCTCGGCGCGGGCAGCTGGCAGCCCGGGAGCAAGAACGTTCGGCAGCCACCTCAGACGGGTGCGGGTGAAGCTTCAGCATGCCGGCAGCGTTGAACGGTGCGCGAGCGTGCGTGTGTGCATGTGCGCACAGCTGCTCAAGAACTTCCACCCCAACGACAGCAACGCGCTGTGCTACGAGCGCGACAGCAAGCACTTTTTGAGGGAGCACGCCGACAACAGGTGGGGTGGGCCCGCTGTGGGACGGGGGAAGAGGAGGGAGAGCGCTCCGCGTGCCACCACGCCCACGGCAAGGCAGGGAGGACGAGCAGCGAGGCACGCGCGCAGAACAGCGGAGTTGATCCGCCCCGCCCCCCAGCTGGGGCGTAGTGGATGCGAGTGGATGCGCCTGGGGCGCTGAGCTGTGGGCGTGTGCTGTGCGCCTGGTGGCCCTTGCGTGTTGCGCGCGCTGGCTTGCGCTCAGGGTGACCGCGGCGGAGATCATCGCCACGCTGTCGCTGCTGGGCCGCGCGACCATGACGTTCCGGCCGGACAGGAGGGGCGGCGGCGGCAAACAGCAGCAGCAGCAGCAGCCCCCTGACGAGGTGCGGCGGCGCACGGTCCACGTTTGGCAGGCGCCACCGGTGGTGCGCGGGTTGCGCTCACCCGGCCGCTGGCGGCCGGGCGGTGGGGTGGCCTCGCCTTGGGGTGGGCTCGGCGCCGCTGCCGGGCGGGCGGTGGCGTCCTGAGCAGCAATCCTCGCGTGCGTGCAACCGAGAGGGGGCGTTTGGCTCAAGCAGAGGGCGGACGCACGCGCGCATGTGTGCCCCTTTGCTGCGTGCGTGCGCAGGTGCGCGTGGAGCTGCCCCGGCGGGGGCTGCAGGTGCTGGCCGGCGACGCGCGCTACAACTGGACGCACCGGATCGACCACGCGGACCTGCTGGACCCCCGGCGCATCAGCATCACATTCCGCATGTCGCACAACGACGTGGGGAAGAACAAGGCGCGCAAGTAGCTAGGCACGGTCCACTCCGTGCCCAGCCACGAGCTCGTGAGCAGGCACGACGCCGCCTGCGGGCGGGAACGGCGGGACCGCGCGGCATGTACTGCCCGGGGGGCCCAATGCGCCGCGCCGTTTTGCGGGAGAGGAGCGCATCTTTGCACGTGCAGGACTTGCAGGCTGTTGCTGATGCTCCAGGAGCGTCGAGGAGCAATGCAATCGAACACGCAGGCCCGGACGGTGGCGTGCACCCCACCCCCGCGAGCGGCAGCAGCCACAGGAGCAATGCAATCCGCCATGATGAGCAGCAGCAGTGAAAGCAGAAGGAGCAGCAGATGGCGGAGGAGGAGGCGACAGCGCGTGGCGTGCGTCCTTTCGACGGTCGCGCTCGCGCTGGCGTGCTCGTGGCAGCAGCGCGGCGCGGCCGGAGATCCATACTACGACGACGGCTACGGCACCGGTGGCAGTGGCAGCAACGCGACGGGCTACGAGCACTACTACGACTCGTCCTCCCTCAGGCGAGCGCACACCAGCAGCGCGCTTCATCAGCCAGAGCTGGCAGCTTGGCTGATCACGCCGAGCTCACGAGCCTCACAGCGTGCAGCTCTCTGGCTTGGGGCGCAGCTGTGCACCTGGGCGCGGAGCCGCGTGAGTGCGCGGTCGCACACCGGCACCCCTGCGTGCGCCCTTGCGCCCCTCACTCTCGCAGTGCGGACAAGTACGCCTACGCGTGGAGCCAGCCAGCAGCGCCTCCGGGCGCAGCACCAGGGCACGCGGGCGCCGCGCCAGCAGCGGCAGACGCGTACAATGACGATGGCTACCTGCCTGAGAAGGCGCACCCCGACTTTGTCTGGTGAGGGATGCAGGAGCAGCAGCTGCTACACTTGGCGAAGGCGACGCGGAGCTTGCGAGGGCCGGCGGGCGTGCAGCACACGAGCAAGGTGCTCGTATGCGGCGCTGGCGATGCGGACAACCTGAGGGCGCACAGTACGAGCACACACGCTTGGCGGCGCTGGCGGCTGCGCGGTGCCGCTCCCGCAGGGACAACTGCCAGCAGCTCGAGTCTGGCGAGGTGGTGCTCAACGGGACGCAGACGTGCAACCTGCACGTGTCGGGCATCGACGCGTACGTGAGCGCCGTTGTGTGTGGGGTGGGGCTGGCCCGCAAGTCACAGCATCGCGCACCCAGCCTCTCAGCGCCCGCTGGTGGGGCGGTGGTGGGGCGCAGGACGGGAAGTGTGGGGTTGCTGGATGTGCTCCTGCGTTCGCGCGTGTGGGCGGGTCGTCGTCGTCGTCGTTGCATGGCGTTCGCCGTGTCACTTCAAAGTTAATCATGAAGCAGACTATCAGACAGCGATGCTGCAGCGACGGGGAGGTCACGCGCCAGTGTTGGTTCAGGTGCTTGGTTCAGGTGTGGGCGGGTGTGCTGAGCAGCTTTGCGTCTGGTGTAGCCGTCGCTGGCAAGCGGGGCTGTGTGTGTGTGTGTGTGGAACTTGCATCTGTTTGGACACCTCGGCGGGGCCAGAGCCCAGCTACCGGGCACATCAGATGTCTCACGGCACAGCCGCTCACGGGCAAGACAGCACCTGATCAAAGAAGGTGTGTGCGCTCCTGTGTGCGTGTGTGCAGGCGGACTTGTTGACGGGTGGGCTGGACGGGGCGTACGAGCTGGTGGGGTGCTTTGAGGGGAAGGGGCTCTGGGTCAGGAAGCACAGCCCGCCTGGAGGTGCGTGCGGGAGGCGGTGGAAGGAGTGCCTGGGGTGCCGTCCGTGGGCGGGTGCAGGGTGCAAGGGTGAGGGCGTCTCGGCCTGTTGATGAACGAAGCAGCACGGCCTCCTGGGAGAGGGCCAGGGCTGCTCTGGGCCAGGGCGGCTCTGCGTGCAAACGGGGATGAGGCGTCGTTGCCCCCGCACAGCAGAGCAACCAGCAGCATGTGTGCGCTGCTGTGCTCTTGCCGTGCCTGCCCTGCCG
>VFQP010004250.1_pt1 | contig 13544 bp, 11 predicted proteins | sample 3512351 | NCBI WGS metagenome assembly VFQP01 (sample SAMN10412372, study PRJNA504923) | tailings metagenome | isolation source: Relicate 1 Philex TSF1 revegetated site | place: Philippines: Tuba, Benguet | collected 2017-08-29 | reverse complement strand
ACTACAACTCGGATCTATTAAAATGTTGGCGATTTGCTCTAAATAAAACCCATTAATGGGGTTTAACATAATGAGTTGACTTGATGAAAAAGGAGCCTACTAAATTATTAACAATCATAAAAGACAATTAAAAATGTCCCCAAAGCTGTTCTTTTTGTGTTGAATCGATTGCAGAGGCGGTGGTTGTTCCCTGATTTGCTGCGAAGTAGCCGCTTTGAGTGATTGCTTTGGCGGAAAAAACATACGCTTCATCTTTTTTTCTTTGCACTGCGTCAGTTAGCTGGGACAATTGTGCCTCATAGCCAGCTAGCTGTTGCTTTAAATAACGTATCTCGTTGTGCATTGATTTCATGCTGGGATAGGTCTCCCCTTCGATGATTATTTTTTCTACAATATCCGCTTGTTTTTTATTTGTCTTAACAACTTCTTGGCATATGTCTAAGATTTTTTGAATATTTTGTATGATTTCACCATCTTCGTGTTTAGTCATTAATTGATGCAAAATACGCATATCATCAGAACCGACAAGCATTTTTTTATTTCCAGTACTGTTTTCAACAATCATTGCAAGAGTCGTTGCAGCTTTTCTTTGTAGGTCTTTATCGCCATCACGCAATATGCGAATGAACCGACTAATTGTTTTTGCTTTTGCTATGAATACATGATTATTGCTATTCTCAGCAAACGTCAAAAGCGCATGCGAAAACGCTACCTTACTCAAGGCAGTGTTTAACGAGTCATCTGCTACGACCTGCCGTGCTATAGATTGTTTAGTATCAGCATCCCGTATATTAACGTTAGAGAGAAGATTAAGCAGCAACACGCAATTGCCAGAATGTACATGAAATTCGATTTCGTCACCCACTGACTCAATGATGCGTTCGACTATGAATGCTTTGTTGCTAACATTCTCAGCCAACATCAAAAGCAAATATATAGCATTTTCTCTCACTGTTCTATCATGAGCATTCAATAATTTGAAAGCAGGGTAAACTGCTTCGACGTTATTGATTGATACCACATTGTTAGTGTTGATAGCATTTTCAACAAGCTTGACAAGCGCATATAAAGCGTTGCTTATGGCTTTCCTTTCTCGGTAATCGAATGTAAATAAAATTTTAAAATCACCCAATACGTGATCTAACAGAGGAATTGCTCCGGCTTCTGCTATTAAGCCCACATTGTTGGTATTCTTAACAAGCTCAGCAAGCATTGTTAAAGCATTTGTTCTCAATGTGTGATCAATCTCACTCAGTAAACCTACTAACCACGGCGTTGCTCCAAGATCAACTATTAATCTTGTTATTGATGCGAGATGGCTGGCATCATCAAAAGACGAAAGTATATTTAAAGCATCATATTTCATTTCTTTGCATATATTTGAATCATTAGCACACATTAAGCGAACTAAAAAGGGAATGGCGCCAGCTTGAGCGATTAATACTGTATGACTGTTATTTTCGGCAAGCTTCGAAAGTATGTTTAAAGCGTATTTTCGGGTTGTTTGATCTTGAGAACTCAATAAATTAACTAACGGCGGAATCGCTCCAGCGAACACAATTAATCCTCTTATTAATACTTTAGATTCAGCTAGGGCATACCATGGTATTACATTACTTCTAGCATTAGCAAACTCCACAAGTATCTTTAAAGCATTTATCCTTACATCTAAATCTGTATCACTTAATAGTCTAACTATCGGGGGAAGTGCTCCCAAGTTTATCATTAATCTAGAGTCGCTAATTGGAATCAACTCGTAAAGGTTTTCTGCGGCATAACGTCTCGAACGGGTGAACCATGAAGATAAATTCCGAATGTGTCTTTCTATTTTATTCTCTATCATGGGTTACACCAACTGGATTATTACATCAAATTCTTCATACAGTAGCACATTCGACATCCACATGGATCTGTTTTTTGAATTAAGTCAAACATAAGCTATGTCTAAGTTTCGCAAGATGATACACATTTAATCGACTTTAGCCTAATATACTGAAGATGTTCGCTCAACCATAAAACCATTGCTCGATGTTGAATCATAAAACAAGGCTTCTTCACCGGAAAACAAAAGAAGAGACGATGGTTCACGTTACTATATTAGAGTATCGATTTACCCAACGCTCGAAGCATGGTTAGAGAAAGAGATATCAAGAACGCCCCTCAAAATATTAGGAACAATTAATGGATGTAATATCTCGCTTAATAGTTTGACAAATTTTATCTAATGGCAGATGACTTAAGTTTTTATTTGAGAAAGGATTTTGTAGTTCAACACCAATCTGATCTAACGCGAGTAAAGCATAAGCAACCAATCCTGAGATAATTGGACTTACCCACAAATTTGAAATATGAATTAATCCTAACGGTAACATTAACAAGAAAAATAAGATAAATCGGCGAGATTTAACAGCCATGACGAAAGGCATTGGGGTTTTTAAAATCCGTTCGCAACCACCTAATGCATCCACCAACATACTCCGAGTTTCCTCTGCTCGCAGAAATACAAAAGAATCAAACACTTGAGAGGTTTTAGCAAAGTTTAATTCTTTTGCAATCAATGCAGACAAGCGATGCACAGGATCAGGTCCTTGAGAAACTATCTGAAAAGTTTCTTCATCTAAAAAGTCTTTTATTTGCGTCAAATCATAGTGTTGCCTTAAATGATCTTTCATCAGCCATGGAAACGCCGTCAAATAGCCGCAAGTTTTGTTGACCCAGGCTGACGCATCAGGAGCTGAATATTGTCGTAAAATAATAGTCAAATTGCGTGAATGGTTCACCACATTTCCCCAAAGTTTTCTAGCCTCCCACCAACGGTCGTATCCAGCGTTTACACGAAACACAAGAATTAAACCCATGATTAGCCCACCATACTCCAGGGGACCAATAGGCAACGTCAAAGATGGATATAGATAATTTAAACAAGACATGAGACTCGCGTATAAAACAAACAACAATACTTTACTGATAACTTTTGGCGTCACAGAGCCTTCAATTGCTAAGGCATTCTCAAAAAAACCGTCATGTTCAGAAATATTTTCAAGCATACAATCGATCCCTAAAAGTAAGAAACTTATAACAAATTACATCTTTTTAACAGCATATAACAATACATTTATAAGATTATTGATTATTTTATAAATCAACAATGAGTGGTGGTGAATGCTCACCGACCAACCCATCTAAAAGAACTTAATTTGACAAATTTGATTTATTTGCATACATATTTTATATGGCTATATTAATTTCAGATTGAAATGTCACATTTAAAGTTAGATCTGCTCCAAAACATTAGCTTCAAAGATCATCAAGCTAGAGAAAATGATATTCAGCTGGTTGAGACATTTATTCAAGCTATAAATCAAGATATAGTCATTATTAACCAATCGATTAAAGCATACAATCAGACGCCTGATCCTTTACAAAAACAACAAATACTGCGAGACATTTATCAGAAACTTCAAGCTTTAAACAATAAATATCCTTTGGATTTAGTCAACGACTGTCATGAGTATGTAAAACGTATTCAAATAGGATTGTACGAACAACTAAATCAGCAAGTTCGCGCGTTAAAACTAAACTCCATGCTAGACATATCAGACACCTATACCCGGATATGGGATGGAAGGGATCAGTTTACAGATATATTGGCTAATTTAACATCACAAAAATTAGCCGAATTTGTAAGATTTTTGTCAATAAATGGCGAATCTAGTATGCAGCTATCGCCCTCAATGTTGAGTGATACAGAAAGCCCTTCTCCCGAGCTGATTCACTTCCTAAACACACATACAATTGAAGTTATTGGCCGAGGAAACACGATACTTTATAAGATAAATGACATAGAAGGAGAGGAAGAACCATTTATATTAAAAATAGAGGACCGATCTGCATGGACAAATGAAGTTAAAGAAATGCTGATAGAATCTCAAATACCATCATTAAACCAATCTCTCATTGCAAACACACTCGATCGCCCCATCACCTTCGTCAGACAAATTGAGTATCCTGAATATACCATGACGGCCTCTATTGTGATAACAGATTATTGTAAACATGGTGATATCTTACATTATGTGCAACAACTGGATAATCCCGAAGAAAAAATATCACAGACCATCGCTCATGGTTTGCAACTCCAGCGTATTTTACATACGTTGCAGGATAGAAATATTGTTTTCATTGATGTAAAACCTGAAAATTTTTTACTAGACGGCGAACATCGCATTCGTATTTCAGATATGAAGTCTTTACGCTTCACTGGTTCAGGAGGGTTGTATTATCCAAATAATCATCAAAATCGTTGGATGTCGAACCACTTACCTTACACGCGTTATATGGCACCACCCGAGGTGCTTAAGACAAAAGGTTTACCTTCTGAACCATTTTCAGCAGATAAATTTCATAGCTACACTCTGGGTAAAATGCTGTATGTTTCATTATTAAGTCATTCGTTTGATCGAGAAACATTGAGCGATTGTCATGACGGGAACTTGTATCATTTTGACGATCCGATTTTTGAAACAGATCAAGGTAAAAAATTTCATTTACTCATTATCGAATCCGTTAAAAGTAATCCTGAAGAGCGTCTCTCCTTAGCCGAAATGAGCGTGTTATTGACTCAGATCCAAAATAATGAATCACTAGACAAAATGAAGGATTTAATCGAGTTAAAAAAAATCTATCGCAATATATCATCACAATTGCCAGATCTTGTTTTGAACCATAATGATCCAACCATCGCTTTATTAGTGCATGATTATCAAGAACAAATAAGTGGAGTTAGACAAAAAGAGGAATTAGCGCCGCTACAAAATGAATTTCTTTCTGCTGTGGAAAAAATAAATTTTATTCAAAAAGTAAATCATTGTTATATATTACTAGAAAAGTTAAAAGAACTTCCATTCGAAAGACAAGACTGCACGATGCAACAATCTATCGAAGCATACAAACAGCAAGTAAAATCTGCGCAGAGTATTGAGATACTTGATAAAATTGCGAAAGATTTAGATAATCCAAACATAACTGCTGTGAAAAAATATCTATATAACTTAAAGAAAAAATTGTTCTCAACAGAAAAAGTAGCCAAGATTATTCAATCTATCAGCAATCTACCAGTTGAGGCTTGCTCATATATTTTTACGCCAGTTCAGCAAGTACCCGAGCAATATCGTACGGGTATTGAAGCAGTTCAACAAGCGTTAAATCTAAAAAGAAATTCTTTTAAAAACATCATGGGGAGTCTTTCATCCGCCTTATCTCGATCTCAAAGAGAAAGAACAGATAGCATCAGCAGCACAACATCATCCGTATCTATTGATAGATATAGAGCCGCTGTTTCAGAACTTCGCTCTAGCTCAAGAGAAAATTCGAGCGAAACGGCAAATGACCAAGCAAGCAAAGGAGATGAACCACCCAAATTGGTATTATAATTTACACTAACAAGATAAAATAGCTTTTTTTCGAAACGCTATGCTAAAACGATTTGGTTTTCTGAGCATCATTTCTTCTCGCAAATCGCGTTTCGCAGCAAGTTTAAAAATAAGTCTAATGACATAAACCTGTATTAAAAGAGAATCAACATGCCTAATTTTGAAGAAATACCAAATATCGAGCTTTCATATACAGAAGAGCACTTAATTGCTTTAAAAAAATGGTGCGAAGATAATGTGACCAAAGACGTGGTTTTTCAAAATGAACCCTCAACCAGCTATCAAATGTATGTGGCGCTGGCTAAATCCTATATCGAATTTTTCAATTCGGTTGGTACAACTCGAACACTCAGTGTTGAACAAATTCAGCATGCGGTAAAACAGGGTTATCATTACTTTCTGGAAAATAGACTAACTGGCTCAGAAAACGCCGATGCCCTAAACATGGCTTTTAAAAGCGGTATGACCCCTTTACATATCGCTGCCAGTAATGGATTTTTAGAAACACTGACTGTGTTACTTGCAAAAGGAGCAAAACCAGATATTTTGAATCAAGAAGGGCAATTGCCCTTGCACAGTGCGTTGTTATTGCCTATGTGCTACTCTGACTTACTGATTCAACACAAAATCACTATTTTTCAATTATTATTTGGTTTAACCAGTCATGCAGCAGAAAGAAAGGACAAGCAAAATAATTCGATAGCGCATTTGATTGCCCGATATGGGTTGCTCAGTCCACAGATAACGATTGCGATCAACACAACGAATAAACAAGGTGAATATCCTATTCACCTGGCTATCCAAAATAAACACATCAATATCGTCCGCGCTTGGCTAACACCAGAAACAATATGTCAAACTAATCTACGTAACGGCCAAACCACCCTACATTATCTGGCTCATTATGGAACACTGGAATTAATTCAACAATCCTTACCTTTTATTGAAAATATTGATACACCCGATCGCGAAGGCAGAACACCACTGATGATAGCAGCTGCGCACAACACAAATATGGTATTTGAATGCTTACTAAAACACGGAGCGCAATTACACACTCGAGATCACAACAATCAATCAGCGATAGATTATGCAAAAAAAGGGCAAGACAAGACTATTTTCAGCAAATATCAAGATAAAATTAGTCGCTATAGGCCCAGCTAGTTTAGAAATGAATACGGTTCGAATAAATTAAATAGCCTCGGACAAAAAATAAGATTTATCATCCGATTTTAGCTCATCACCAGCGATTTTTAACCATCAAAATAGCTGTTGTCAGCATAATTAATCTAATTTATACTCAACAATTTATGAGGAATATTCATGAGTGCGCATGTAAAAGCCGTTACTGATGTTAGTTTTGATACCGATGTATTGCAATCTAGTAAGCCTGTATTGGTTGATTTTTGGGCTGAATGGTGCGGACCTTGTCGAGCACTAGGACCTATTTTTGAAGAAGTTGCCACCAGCCATCATGAACAAGTTAATTTTGTAAAAATTAATATCGATGAAAATCCTAATACACCATCTAAATATGGTGTGATGAGCATACCTACATTAATTTTGTTCAAAAATGGCCAGGTTGAAGCGATGAAAATGGGATTATTATCTAAATCACAATTGATTGCATTTATTGACAGCAATGCGTGATAAACACCGCATGATATCCCCGCAGAAGCGGGGATTCTTGGCACAGCTAAATCAAAAGCCTCATTAACATGACTTCTCATTATGCGATTATCGCTGGCGGGCCATTTCTAACTGAATACACCATCAAAACAGCCATTATTGATCATGTGGTCATTGCACTCGATGGTGCCGTTAATCATTTACAACCCTTAGGGATCATACCTGACGTTATTTTAGGTGACTTTGATTCTATTGATAGCAGAAATCAAGTCTACTGGGGTATTCGTAATGTTTTTGCGCAATTAACGCCTGAAGATGAATCATATATCGGAAAATATGGCGTTCGTATTGTTCCGCGTCTAGATCAAAATTTTACTGATTTAGAAAAAGCGATTCAATATTGCGACCAACATGCAGCGAAACAAATTACACTACTTTGTGCGACAGGTGGGCGAGAAGATTTGCACGAAGGCATGAAAATTGCCATTCAAAATGCGTATTGTCATAACCGCCCTATTTTAGTCCATACAAACACGCAAACATTAAGATACGCGCAAGACGAATCGATTCAATTTCATGGCAAACCAGGAGATTATTGTGGATTTGTTGGTTTAAACACGGGTCTTTGCTCATCAGAAGGATTAGTCTACGAATGCGAAAATATGAGTTATAGCATCTGTAATCGAATGAAAACCCAAACAGCAACGATTCATGTAAAAGGCGGGGCTATGCTCATTATGCCCTTACAAATTGAGTAATTTTAAAACAATGATGAATGCGCTGATTTCTCTTGAAATCGAGATCGATGGTTGATGTTGTTATATTTTCTACTTCATATGCGTTGCTCAATTCAGGTGCCAATTTAAAGCGACGAAAATTAGTAGAAAAATATAATATGCCACCTGGATTGAGTAGCCGCATGCTCGCATCAATTAACAGATTGTGATCTCGTTGTATCGACATGGTTTGCTTCATTCGTTTAGAATTGGAAAAACTTGGTGGGTCGAGAAATATCACATCAAAGCGCTCAGAGCACTGTTGTAACCAAACCATACAATCTTCTTGAATGAATTGATGACGCGCTGTATTCAGCTGATTGAGTTCGAAATTAGCTTTTGCCCAATTTAAATAGGTGTTAGACAAATCCACATTGGTTGTCGTGGCACCAGCCATAGCCGCAAAAACGCTTGCTGTACCGGTGTAACAAAAGCAATTTAAAAATTTAGTTCTGGCTGGTAGCGATGCAAAGTATCGACGTAAGCGTCGATGGTCAAGAAATAGACCTGTGTCTAAGTAATCATGCAGATTCACCTGAAGCTTGGCGGAACCTTCATTGACCACCATAAACTTATTGGTCTTCGCGTGCTTTTCATATTGTTGTGTACCTTTTTGTTGTTGACGCTGCTTCAATACAACTTTTTCTGGTAAAAATCCTAAAACACGTTGCACTTCTTGTACCACTTCTTTACTTCTTGTCGCAGCCACTTCAGCAGGTATCGAATCGGGCGCTGCATACTCTTGTAATACGACGAAATCATTGTATAGATCGATTGCGAAGGCATATTCAGGAATATCTGCATCGTAAATACGATAACATTGTATCTGTTCCCGTTTAGCCCATTTTTGTAAATGAATAAGATTTTTTTTCAATCGGTTGGCAAACATGGTAGCTTGTTCAGAAGGCGGTGGTAAATAGGATTTTGGCTGGCTCATATCACGTAACTGGTTGTCAGCGCCCAGTTCTATACAATAAAGTTTACAATCCAAGGCACCATTATATAAACGATATTGTTTGGTCGCTCGTAACCCCATCGCTTTAGCCAAAACAGGACTAGAGGTCAATACCGCAGCAGACCATCCTGTATAAAATTCATGGAGCATTTGACCTAATGATTGATACAAGGGAACTAAGTCATCGGGTTTGCTCAGCCTTTCACCATAGGGTGGGTTACAGATCACCAACCCAGGGCTACCCTGAGGCGGATGAGATTGTTTAAAAGGCCCAACTTGCCAATCGATATAAGCACTTAAACCAGCTCTCTCAGCATTCATGGTCGCAGCAATAATGGCTTTCTTATCTATGTCTGATCCCATGAATCGTTTGGATAAAGGTTTTTTCTCATGGCCTGTTTCTAAACGTTTTGCTTGCCAAAGTGCTTCATCATGTTGACTCCAATAAATAAAACGCTGATCTTCTCGTAATAATCCCGGTGCAATGTTCGCTGCCATCATTGCAGCCTCGATGACCAACGTCCCTGAGCCACAACAAGGATCATACAATAAATATCCTTGCTCACATAATTTTGGCCAATTAGCTCGAATCAACATCGCTGCAGCAATATTTTCTTTTAACGGAGCCTTTAAGGCGTCTAATCGATAGCCCCGTTGGTGTAAACTGTAACCAGTGAAATCAAGACTAATGGTCAAGATATCTTTTTTTAAATGAGCATGAATCAGAATATTAGGATGGTCACGATCTACGCAAGGACGACTACCAACACGATCACGAAAACAATCTATGATCGCATCTTTTACAACTTGGGCACCAAACATCGCGTTACGAATTTCTTCGGATGAACCATGAAACTCTACAGCAATCGTTCGATGTGCCTCAAACTCATTGGGCCAATTATAATCATAACAAGATTGATGAAGATCTTTAGCCGTTCGAATAGAGGCAGAAAACAAGATGATTTGGATACGATTGGCTAACCGAGACCAAAGACAAATGCGGTACAATGTTTCTAAAGGTGCATCAGCAAATACACCTTGAGGACTCACACGAACATTTGACAAACCAAAGGGTAGCAACTCATCTTGCAGCAAATATTCTAATCCCCGCGGACAACTAATCAGAATAGAAAATAATGGTGTAGGTACAGCAGAAATATTAGGCATTGTTTGATGGCTCGCATGTCGCATTGAATATCAATTCGTTTTGTTGAGAAGGCTATATTTGTAGCGCATAAATTGTCATTTAGGCTTGGTGGAGCATTTGATATGCATGACAAATAGCATCATAATCGGCACCGCGCATTAATTTACCAATTAGTTGCGCTTGTCGGCGAATCGCGCCATGACTTTTTAATCTTTTTGCTTCAATAATAGCGGCTAGCAACGCATCTGTTAGAGGCAGCGTTTTTAGTTTTTCGACACTCAGACGAGTTAACTTTACACCCATCTCCTGCATGGCTTCTGCTTCACGTTTTTTAGCCGATTTACTAATATATAACTCTTCCACAATTAAAGAGCCTCTTGAACTAAAGTTGATTGCACGGCGGATCGAGATTGAAAAAAAGCTCGACTGATGGCAATCAAGTTATAACATAAAATCATTAACAATAAGGAATGTAGCCAAGTGACCGTTAAATACTTAAAGACAGGCAACACCATTGCAACACCAAGACAACCACCTAAACTTAAAATTAACGTACGCTTCAAGGGGATTTTACCTTTTTGCAAAAACATCATGGTGGTTAAGGGTTGCTGCATTGCGCCGGCGGTCATCATAATTGGAAAGGCAACAATTGGAGAGACGTTTAGCAAGAATAATACACCTTGAACCATGGCGAATAATCCAACACCAGCAGATGTCAACGCACCGCAAATGATCATACCAAAAAAGCCAAGTATCAATTTCCAAGAATGTAAAGCAATCGCCGTGCCGCCGACTGGTAAAAGATTGAATTGCTTGCAAGTCAATAAAAAGATAATTAGTGTAAAGCAAAACATCATCGCCAGCCGAATGCCCTGCCTACTTAAGCGGCTGATGATACCCCCACCCAATATGCCACCGATACACGTTCCTAAGACCAAGGTCACCAAAGTTGTCAGATCAACTTCCACAAACTGCATGAAGAAAAATGATTCAAAAGCACCAGGAATAACTTGCGCCCCATTATTCATCGCTGGCAACTCTTCATCACGAAAAGTACCCAAGAGCTTGGCCAGTGCAATGTTAACAGCAAAACTACCTAGACCAATGGTATCAGCTATAAACGCAACCACACCACTACCGGCCAAGCGAAAATAGTCGCCCAAGGACAAGGTAACTTTAGGCTGGCGTCTAAGTTGATAAAGCATCCCAACAACACATGATAATGTTAGCAACACTATACCGAAAAAAAGCATTTGCTTGACCATTCTGACCTCATTAAAAGCAAAATCATCTATATTTTAACAGATTACAACCAATAAACAAAGATGAATAAAAATAACCACACCACATCAACAAAATGCCAATACCATGCGACCGCTTCAAAAGCGAAATGTCTCTCTGGGGTAAAATGTCCCTGCCAGGATCGAAGTAAAATCACCAACAACATGATGGTACCAATGGTGACGTGTAAACCGTGAAAACCTGTTAGCATAAAGAACGTTGTCCCATAAATACCAGCATCCAAGGTCAAATTCATTTCCGTGTAGGCATCATGGTATTCGTGTGCTTGGCATATTAAAAACGCAACACCTAATGCAACAGTACAAAACAAACCAATGACCAATTGACGCCGCTTATTTAATTTAAGTGCCCAATGTGCCCAAGTGACCGTTACACCGGAGGTAAGAAGAATGAGCGTGTTCATGGCGGCTAGCCCCCAAGCTCCCATACCCTCTTTTGCACCGACAAATGTATGGTTATTGGGATTAACCAACAATGGCCAAACCGCCTTAAAATCAGGCCATAACGTCAAATGAGTCATCGGACGTATCGTACCACCCAGCTGAGGAATAATAAAAAAACGTGTGGCAAATAACGCGCCGAAAAATGCACCGAAAAAGCACACTTCCGAGAAAATAAACCAACACATCCCCCAGCGAAAGGAACGATCAACTTGAAGGTTATAAATACCCTTTTGGTTTTCATAAATCACTTGGCCAAACCACCCAAATAGCATGCCAATTAAAATACAAAATCCTACGGTAAATACATATGGGCCATACCAATCAGCATGCATCCAAGACGCACCACCAATAAGTGTCGTGAATAATCCCAGTGATCCGACTAATGGCCAATGACTTGGCTTAGGGATGTAATATGCGCCACCAGCTCCCATGTTTTCTCCTCGTTAATGGTGAACAATATCTTGTAAATTACACTAAGCTCACTTCAATCAATATTGTTGCACAAAAATGACATGCTACTCTCTTCTAATCAGTCAAATTTCTGGATGATGACTGACATCAAACAATGTGTATGCCAACGTAATTGTTTTAATATTTTTTGGCAAATCTTTATCCAAATGAAATAATAACGGCATATCCATGGCCTCGTGACCATTCAATACTTGGCGCGTAAAACAAATACATTCTGTTTTTTTTATATATTTAGCAGCAATTCCTGGCGTCACACTGGGAATTGCCTGAACAGTCATGCGATCATCTGTTTTATTTTCAGCATAAAAAGCCAATTGAGCAATTTCGCCCGGGTGCACGTTGACCTGTCGGGTTTTAGGATAAAACAGCCACGGAATACCAGTATTATTGGTTGCTACAAACTGAACGGTAATGCTTCTGTTTTTATCAACTGAAGCATCATTCACCGTATATTTTTCCGTTGATTGTGCGATTTTACCATTGATACTTAACGTTTTACACAGGCTGTTATATATCGGTACCAACGCAAATCCAAATCCAAACATGGCAAGGGCTGCAAAAAACAAAGTTCCAACCCATTTTAGCTTGTTTGACTTCATGTCAAATGTTACTCAACAACTGGAGGTTGAGTAAAACTATGATAAGGCGGTGGTGAAGACAATGTCCACTCCAGTCCATGTGAGCCCTCCCATACACGACCATCTACTTTTTTACCGTGACGAATGGTGCGGATGACATTCATCAAAAATAGTAGCTGAGAGAAACCAAAAATAAATGCACCGATCGATGTTATCATATTAAAGTTTGCAAATTGCAGCGCATAATCTGGAATTCTTCTTGGCATCCCAGCCAATCCTAAGAAATGCATGGGGAAAAATGTCACGTTGACTGAGATCACAGATAACCAAAAATGCCATTTTCCTAAACACTCATTGTACATGTGTCCTGTCCACTTCGGTAACCAGTAGTAGGTCGCTGCAAACAGAGAAAAAATAACGCCAGGAACCAACACATAGTGGAAATGTCCCACAACAAAATAAGTATCTTGATACTGAAAATCTGCTGGTACTAATGCTAGCATCAGACCGGTAAAACCGCCGATGGTAAACAAAAAAACAAACGCAATGGCAAACAGCATCGGGGTTTCAAAAGTCATTGAGCCTTTAAACATGGTTCCGACCCAATTGAACACCTTAACCCCTGTCGGAACAGCAATAAGCATCGTGGTGTACATAAAAAAGAGCTCAGCACCCAAAGGTACACCGGTCGTGAACATATGGTGCACCCAAACGATGAATGATAAAAAGGCAATCGCGGCGATAGCGTAAACCATAAACGTATAACCAAATAGCTTTTTACGGCTAAATGTAGGAATGACTTCTGATATGA
>VFQP010004249.1_pt1 | contig 13548 bp, 16 predicted proteins | sample 3512351 | NCBI WGS metagenome assembly VFQP01 (sample SAMN10412372, study PRJNA504923) | tailings metagenome | isolation source: Relicate 1 Philex TSF1 revegetated site | place: Philippines: Tuba, Benguet | collected 2017-08-29 | reverse complement strand
CGCGCTGCTTCTGCCCGCCCGAGAGCGTGCTGGCCCGTTGCCGGCCAATGGCGCCGAGGCCGACTTCGCGCAGGGCGGCGTCGACCCGGTCCGCTGCACCCTCGCTGTGTGCCGGCAGTCCGAGGCGGACGTTGGCGGCGGCGGTCAGGTGCTCGAACAGCAGCTCGGTCTGGAACAGGATGGAAACCGGCCGCGCCTCGGGCGCAAGCGGCAGCAGGTCGCGCCCGTCGAGCGTCAGCGATCCGGCGGAGGGGTGGAGAAAGCCGGCTACGAGATCGAGCAGGGTGGACTTGCCCGACCCCGAGGCGCCCATGATGGCGGTGACTTCGCCGGCCTGGGCGATGACGTCGAAAACGTAGGTGGCCTCCTCGCCGGGATAGGCGAAACGCAGGTCTTCAGCGCGAAGCATCGGCGATCCTTTCGGCCAGACGCGGCAGCACGGCGAAGGCGGCAATGGTCAGCACCAGCATGGCGGCGGCGACGATCGACGCCTCGTTGCCGCGATAGGCGCCGAGCGCCCGGTACATGAGCAGCGGCAGGGTGGTGAAGTCGCTGGTGCCGAACAGGGCGATCACCCCGAGGTCGCCGAACGAGAAGCAGAAGGCGAGCGCCAGGACCACGCCCAGTTCGCGGCCGATGAGCGGCAGCTCGAGACGGCCGAACTGCCGGACGCCGCCGATGCCCAGCGAGCGGATGAGGCGCCCGCGGGTGCGCGCAATGCCGTCGAGCGGCGGACCGAGCGTCGAGAGGGCGAAGGGCAGAGCGAGGAGGGCATTGGCGACGACGACCACGAAGGGCGCGGCGGGCCCCGTGCCGATGCCGAGGGCGAGCACCAGCAGGAAGAAGCCGAGCGACAGCACCACGGCCGGGACGGCGAGGTAGGCGTAGACCGGCGCGCCGAGAACGAGGCGCAGCAGGGGCGCGGCGGTCGCGGCACGGCCGGCGCCGAGGGCGAGAACGAGCCCCAGCGTCAGCGCCGCGGAGGCGGTCGCTATCGTAACCGACGTGCCGAGGGCGCTTAGGAATGGCGGCGAGGCAAGGACGCGGAGGGCGCCATTGTCGATGCCGCCGGCGAGGATGGCAGCGAGCGGCAGGCCGAACCCGGCGAGGGCGAGCGCCAGCACCATCCACTGCAGGGGGCGGGCGAGGCCGCGGTCGCGCCAGTGCTGGGGCGTCGAGGGCGCGACGACCGCCGGCGGCGGGCTGAGCGCGGAAGCGGCGAGGATCACGACGCCGCAGGCGGCAAGCTGCACGAGGGCCAGGGCCACGGCGCGCGACAGGTCGAAATCGAGGCGGACGGCCGCGTAGATGGCGACTTCGAAGGTCTGGTTGGCCGGGCCGCCGCCGAGCAGCAGCACGATGGGGAAGCTGGTGAAGGCAAGCAGGAAGATGATGGCGGCAAGGCCGGGAAGGCTGTCGCGCATGGCCGGCCAGTCGATGATGCGGAACCGCCGCCAAGGATCGAGCGCGAGGCTCTGTCCGGTGCGCAGGCGACGCAGGGGCACGGCATCGAGTCGTCCGAGCAGGATGCGGGCGGCGAAGGCGCCGTCGAGGATGACGTGAGCGGCGACGATGCCCCACAGGCCATAGATCGACCGTCCACTGGCAAGGCCCAGCGGCGCAAGCCACTGGTTGACCCAGCCGGCGCGTCCCCAGACGGCCAGCAGGCCGAAGGCGACGAGAATGCCGGGCGTGACGATGGCCGAGGCAAACAGGGCGACGACGAGGCCACGCCCGGGAAAGCTCAGCCGATTGAGCGCCCAGGCGACGGCGATGCCGACAAGCAGCGACAGGACCGTCGAGATGCCGGCCTGGAGGGCGGTCATGCGCAACAGGTCCATCGCCGCGGAGAGGTTGGCCGGCGTCGTGGCCGGACCGGCCGCGGCGGCGATCACGGCCAGCACCGCGGCAATGAGCACGGTGATGCCCAAAGCCGCGGCCAAGCCCATCGCCAGCCGTCCGGGCCGGCGGGGAAGGATGTCAGCGGAGCGCGGCAAGCGCTTCCTCGATCCAGGCGGCGCGATTGGCGGTGATCGTCGCCTCGTCGAGGTGCAGCACCCGCCCGGGCCGCGGCTGGGCGGTGAAGGCGCCCGGGAGCCGGTCGCCGAGATCGACGACCGGATACATCCAGTTCGTCGTCGGCAGGATGGCCTGCGCCTCGGGCGAGACGAGGTAAGCGAGGAAGCGGCGGGCCAGCGCCTGCTTTTCCGAGGTGGCGAGGATGCCGGCCAGTTCGACCTGCTGGAGGTGGCCCTCGGCGAACTCGGCGAAGGCGTAGCTGTCATCGCCTTCCTCGATCGCGTGATAGGCCGGCGAGGTGGTGTAGGAGAGGACCATGTCGGCCTCGCCTTCGAGGAACAGGCCGTAGGCTTCCGACCAGCCCTTGGTCATGGTCAGGATATGCGGCCTGAGGCCGGCCCAGATTTCGGGGGCGCGATCGCCGTAGGCGGCCTTGATCCACAGCAGGTGGCCGAGGCCCGGCGTGTCGGAGCGGGGATCCTGGACGACGATCTTGAAGTCGTCCGGCCGGGCGATGAGGTCTTCGAACGAGGTCGGCGGGTCCGACAGCCGGTCCTTGTCGTAGACGTAGGCGAAGTAGCCCCAGTCGAAGGGCACGAAATCGGGATCGGTCCACGGCTGGGGCAGGTCCAGCCCGTCCAAGGCGACCTCGTGCGGGGCGAAGAGTCCGGTCGCGCGGGCATCGCCAGCGATGGCGGTGTCGAGGCCGAGGATGATGTCGGCCTGGGTGCCGGCGCCTTCGAGCTGCGCCCGGCGCAGGGCGCCGATCGAGGAATCGGTGGCGATGAATTCGACGATGCAGCCGCCGCAGATGGCCTCGAAGCCGGCCTTGAGACCCGGGCCGGGGCCCCAGTCGGCGGCGAAGCTGTCGTAGGTGTAGATGCGGAGGATCGGAACCTCCTCCGCCGATGCGGGAAACGCCGCCAGTCCGAAGAGGACCGCGAACGCGAGGCGCGAAAAGCCGGCCATGGGAATATCCCTTGCGTTGCGGCCATGAGGTGAGGGGATGCGTCAATGGTGCCGGGCGACAGGGCCGCCCTTGCCATCTCGAACTTCCTCCGCCAGCATGACCTGGTTCAGGTTCAATGGGTCTTTCTCAGCCCCGGCCATGCGACCGGAACACCCCAGCGAGACGCGTCAAGACATAGAGGGGGCGCACCCACCGTGCAAGACCTGTTGCCCGAAGACGGGGTGCTGCGCTTTCCCGGCCTGCTCGTCGTCGTCGGTGGCGGCACGATCGATCCGGATGTGCTGAGCGAACTGCGGCAGATGAGTGGGCGGTTTATCGCTGCGGATGGCGGCGCCATCGGCCTTGCCGAGAACGGCCTCATGCCCGAGGCGATCATCGGCGACCTCGATTCGGTGGGCGACCTGTCGCGGTTCGCAGACGCTCGCATCGTGAGGATCGCGGAGCAGGAGACCACCGACTTCGAGAAAGCGCTCTATTCTACCGCCGCGCCGGTGACGGTGGGGGTGGGCATGACGGGAAAGCGGCTCGACCATACGCTCGCCGCGCTCGACGCCATCGCCCGCCATGCCGCCGGGCGGCACCTGATCCTCGTCGACGAGCACGACATGGCGCTGGCCGTCGTCGGCGACCTGGCGCTGACGGTCGAGCCGGGGGAGCGGGTGTCGGTGCACCCGCTGACGGCCGTAAGCTTCGCGCAGTCGCTGGGGCTCGACTATCCGCTCGACGGACTGATGCTCGCGCCCGGTGTGCGGACCGGTACCTCCAACCGTGCGACGACGGGCCCGTTTGCAATAACCGTGCAGCCGGGCCAGAAAGGGACGTGGCTGCTGATCGTCGACCGCAAGAACCTGAAGAGCATCGTTTCCGCGCTGCTGGCGCGCGCCTGATCCTGGCGGCACTGCTCGTGCTGCTGGCGGCGCTGGTGGCTGCCGCGCCGGCGCGAGCGGCGACTGTGTGCACGCTGATCGCCGAAGCGCGGCCGAACGGCGCCGTGCTGCTGGAAGACGGCCCCGAATGCAGCCTGCGCACCAGTCCGGCCTCGACGTTCAAGATCGCGCTGGCGCTGATGGGGTACGACTACGGCATCCTCGACTCGCCGGATGCGCCGGTGTGGAGCAAGCCGGACGACCCGAGCGTGACGGCGGGCCCGCGCGAGTGGATGGCGCAGTCGCTGGTCTGGTACTCGCAGCTTCTGACCACGCAACTGGGCGAGCTGCGGTTCTCGGCCTATATCCGCGGCTTCGACTACGGCAACCGCAACATCAACGGCGACCCGGGACGCAACAACGGGCTGACCAATTCCTGGCTCAGTTCGTCGCTCAGGATTTCGCCACGCGAGCAGATCACGTTCCTGCGGCGGGTTATCAACCGCCAGCTGCCACTGTCGAACGACGTCTACGTGAGCACGTTCGCGATCCTGCCGCACTTCCAGGCCGGCGACTGGTCGGTGACCGGCAAGACCGGCACCGGCTACCAGACCGGCCTGCGCGGCGAACTCGACCGCGACCGCCAGTTCGGCTGGTTCGTCGGCTGGGCGGAGCAGGGGGAAAAGCGCGTGCTGTTTGCGCGGCTGATCAAGGACGAGGGGCCGGCCACGCCGGCCGCGGGACTGCGGGCACGCGATGCGCTGCTGGCCGAGCTGCCGGGCCTACTCGCTTCCTACTAGCGTTTTGCCGCCGCGGCGCTAGTTTGGCGCAAAACGGGGAAGCGGCATGGAACTCACGCCCGAACAGCGCAAGGTCAAAACCGGGATCGTCACCGGGGCCATCATCCTGGGCGTGGTGATCGCGCTTGTCGCGGGCTTCGTTGCCTTCCTCGTCAGCGGCAATTTCGAGCCGTGGGTGCGGTGGCTGCTTGTGATCGTGCTCGGCGGGGGCCTCGGGTTCCTCGCCTACCGCATGAGCTACAATTCGCAGGTGGCCAAGTCGGTGTGCCCGAAATGCGGAACGGCCTTCGGCATCCGCGAGGTGGCGCGCAACGAACAGCTGGTGGCGCTCGAGACCAAAGAGAAGGTCGAGCAGGTGCCGCCCGAAAAGGAAGGCGGACGCGCGACCGCCAAGCGCATCACCTGGACCGAGGAAAAGGTCGAAGTCACCGCCGTCGACGAGTGCAGCAACTGCCGCAACCGGACCGAACGCAAGTGGGTGGAAACGCGGGAGAAGGGGAAGACCGAGACGCCGCTCGCCGACATGGGCCACGCCAACCAGGCCCGCAAGTCCTGAACGTCTGGTCGACGCAGGTATGAAAAAGGCCGCCTTGAGGGCGGCCTCGTTCGTGTCGGTATGCCAGCTCAGGCGTCTTCGCGCATGTGCTCGCGGGCGGCAGTCTTGACGGCGTCCTGAACCTTCTCGAAGGCGCGGACCTCGATCTGGCGGATACGCTCGCGCGAGACGTCGTATTTCTGCGCCAGCTCCTCGAGCGTCACGGGATTCTCCTCGAGGCGGCGAGCCTGGAAGATGGCGCGCTCGCGCTCGTTGAGCACGTCCATGGCGTTGGTGAGCAGCTGCATGCGCTCGTCGAATTCCTCGCTCTCGCCGAGGGTGGTCTCCTGGTCGGGGGTGTCGTCGACCAGCCAGTCCTGCCACTCCGAGGAGCCCTCGTCGGCGCGCATGGGCGCATTGAGCGAGGCGTCGCCCGAGAGGCGCGAGTTCATCGACACCACGTCGGCCTCCGAAACGTGGAGCGTGGTGGCGATCTGCTTGACCTGATCGGGGTGCAGCGAACCGTCGTCGAGGGCGGCGATCTGGCCCTTGATCTTGCGCAGATTGAAGAACAGCCGCTTCTGCGCCGCGGTGGTGCCGATCTTCACAAGACTCCAGCTGCGCAGAACGTACTCTTGTATCGCAGCGCGGATCCACCACATGGCATAGGTCGCGAGACGGAAGCCCTTGTCGGGTTCGAACCGCTTCACAGCATGCATCAGCCCGACATTGCCTTCCGAGATGACCTCGGAAATGGGCAGGCCATAGCCACGGTAGCCCATGGCGATCTTGGCCACGAGGCGAAGGTGCGAGGTGATGAGACGCTGGGCGGCATCGGGATCGCCATGCTCGCGATAACGCTTGGCGAGCATGAACTCCTCATTTGGTTCCAGCATCGGAAACTTGCGGATTTCCTGCAGGTACCGGCTGAGTCCTCCCTCGGCGGACAGCACCGGCAGATTGGTCTGGGCCATCTGGTCCCCTTTCTCCCCCGATTCCGGGCGGAATGCCGACAGACCGTCCAAAACGCGGCACGGACTGCGGCTCGGAACAGGATATAGGGCGGAATCCGGCGAATATAAGGGCCGCCGTGGCGCATAGCCGGAATGCGCCCGGTGTGGATGCGAGCACAATCTCGATACGCGGGAATGGTTCCCGCGGTTCAGGCCCGTCCGGCCGGCCGGGCGCGGTCGAACGGTGCCAGCGCATCCTCGAGGCTCTGCAGGTCGGAAGGCAGCGGGGTTTCGAACATCAGTTCCTCGCCGGTGGCGGGATGCTCGAAGCCGAGCTGAGCGGCATGCAGGGCCTGCCGACCGAGGGCAGAGACAATCGCAGCGAGCTCCGGCGGCAGTCGATTCACCTTGGTGGCATAGCCCGAGGCGTAAAGCGGATCGGCCACGAGCGGATGGCCGATGTGGGCCATGTGCACCCTGATCTGGTGCGTACGACCGGTCTCGAGCATGCACAGGGCGCGGGTGACGTCCCACCCCTCGGCGCCGAAGCGCTGCTCCACCTGCCAGTGGGTGATGGCTTCGCGGCCATCCTTGCGCACCGCCTGCTTGAGGCGGTTGGCGGCGTCGCGGCCGAGCGGCGCGTCGATGGTGCCGCGGGCCGATTGCAGGCTACCCCAGGCAAAGGCGACGTAGGCGCGGTGCAGCGGCCCGGTACGGCCATGGTCCGCGAACTGGGCGGAGAGGCCCTGCATGGCCTGCTCTGTCTTGGCCACGACCATGACCCCGGACGTGTCCTTGTCGAGGCGGTGGACGATGCCCGGGCGCTTCACGCCATTGATGCCAGGCAGCGTGGGGCCGCAATGATGGAGCAGGGCATTGACCAGCGTGCCGCGCGGACTGCCGGGTGCAGGGTGGACGACGAGGCCGACGGGCTTGTCGATGACGATCAGGTGCTCGTCCTCGAACAGGATGGAGAGGGGGATGTCTTCGGGCTCGGGCTCGGCGTCGACGGGCGGCGGCGCCAGGAGCTGGATCGTCTCGCCCGGTTTGACGCGATATTTTGGCTCCCCTATGGTCGCGCCGTCGATCGAGACGGCGCCCTCGAGGATCAGGTCCTTGAGCCGGCTCCGGCTCAGTTCGGGGTAGGCGCGGGCCAAAGTGGCGTCGAGCCGCCCGCCCGCCATTCCGGCATCGACTGCAAATTCGACGATCTCGTCTTCACCGGAATCCGCCTGCATGAGCGCGCCCGACTCTCCTCAAGCCCCGGACCTGCCACCGGAGTCGCTGGCACTGCTGAAGCGCGCCCGGCGCTCCTTCATGATCTCGATGGGCATCCTGCTGCTGGGCTTTATCGCGATCGGGGTGGCACTTGTCTACCGCGCGACGCGCGACCAGCCGCCAACCGTCTATGCCGCCGAGGCGTTGCAACTGCCGCAGGGGGCAGAAGTGATCTCCGCGATTGCCTCGGGCGGCATGGTCACGGTGACCTACAGGCTTGGCCCGGCGACGCAGGTACGACTCTTCGACGAGGCTGGGACGCTGCAGCGGCAGTTCGACATCGTCGTCGAGTAGGGCTCAACGGCCGATGATGTCGCGGAGCGCGGCGAGACGGTCGGAGACGACCGGACCGCCGGTGCCCTTGCCATTGTGGTAGCCATTGCTCTTGCCGTTCGTGGCCAATGCCGGCTCGAGCGGCAGGCTGCCGGTCTCGAGGCCGTCGTCGGCGAAGCGCTGGGCGCGATCGAACAGGCTCTCGCCGGCATCGGGAGCGGCCTCGCCATCGAGGGCATAGACCAGCCGCGACACGTCGGCGGCGATGTCGTTGAGACGCTCGCGCATGTGGCCGTGCGATACGCGCTCCGTGTCCCAGTCGCTCATCACCGCCTCTTCCATGCCCACGACCTTCTCGCGCAGCACTTCCAGTTCGGATTCGAGCGTCAGCTTCTCGGCGAGCAGCTGGCCGGAGCGGGTATTCTCGCCCTCGACGATGTCGCGCGTCTCCTCGAGGATCGCGTTGAGGCGGCTTTCGGCACTGGCGATGCGCGCCTCGGCGGCAACCAACTCGTTGCTGGCTTCGGTGGCGGCATCGTCCTTGATGGCGAGCGCCTTGCGCAGTTCGGCTACGGCGGCTGTGGAGTCGACGTGGCGGCGATCCGTGGATTCGAGGCGGGAGATGAGGCTGCGGGCCTGGTGCTCGAGGAAGCCCGATCGCTGGCGCTCGACGGCGAGCGCCGTCAGCAGGTCGTCGACGTCGCGCTCGTACTCGCCCGACAGCGCCTTGCCGTCGAGGTCGACGCCCTTGGGCAGGTTGCCGCGGATGGTCTCCTTGGCGCTGTCCAGTTCGGCGACCTTGCGCTCGAGCTCGCGGTCGCGCATGCGCAGCCGCTGGGCGAGATCGACGCCCTCCTTCTCGAGTTCGAGCACGCGGCGCTTGAGCTCGCCCTCGCGCTCCTCGAGCTCGCGGACGATAGCCTGCTGCTGCTCGCGCTCGGTGCGCAGCGCGTTGAGGTCGCTCTTCTTGCGGTTGATGTCGCCGACCTGTTCGGCAAGGCGGCGGCGCAGCGCCTCGACGTTCATCTCGAGACGGCGGGTCGACAGCGCGAACTCGGCGCGAAGCTGGTCCTTGTCGGCGCGGAACTCGGCCATGGTGATGGGCGTGGCGGCCTCGATGCGCTTGCGCGTCAGGCGAACGGCACGCTTCCACACGGCGGGCAGGATGATCAGCGCCAGGAGGCCGGATGCGAACAGGCCCAGCGCAAAGTACATGACGTTCTCGATGAGCATAGCTCGACTCCGCTCGCCGCTTCAGTGCCCCGCCCGGACGCCTCGAGCGGCACAATGACAGTCCAGGCCCCCGCCCGCCATGTTTGCCAGATGTTAACCTTACCCCAGAAGTACGACCCGGTCATGAAAAAAGCCGGGCTCCAGGGCCCGGCTTCGTCGTGCAGGAAATTCAGCGATCAGAAGGGGTTCCAGTCCGGCTCCTGGGTGATCTTGAGGTAGCCGACGCTGATGCCGAGGCGGGCCCCGAGGCCGGAGCGGATCGGCACCATGACCACGCCCCGGGACTTCAACACCGTCATGCCGATGCCACCGACCACATAAGCGGAGCCGTCGACGCCGCCGAAGCGTCCGAAGACCTGGGCGACGCTGTCGAGGTTGTAGACGAGGATCATCACCTTGGAGCCGGCGCCGCCGGCATCGATGCCGACGCTGGGGCCCTGCCAGTAGAGCGGCACCTCGCCGGCGTTGCGGGTGTACATCACGCCCTGGCCGTAACGGGCGCCGATGATGAGGGCGCCGCCGGCTTCCTCGCCGAGGATGTAGCCGTTGGGCAGGCCGAACTGCGACACCGCGCGCTCGACCAGCGAGGCTAGGCCGGTGGCGACCGAGCCGAAGAACGCGCCGCCCGTCTCGACGAGCTCGTTGGACGAGTAGGTATCGGACACCGCGCCTGACTGGGCCTGGGCGGGGACGGCGAGACTCAGGGCAAGCAGCACGGCTGCGAAGAACCGGTGCATCATGGACACTCCTCGTGCGAATTGTCGCCGGCGTTTACCGGGTGCCCAGGGATTGCCCCTTATCCTCGCGGCAAGCTCCGACACCGGCGGCTCCTGGAGTCATGATGAGGGCAAGACCTAAACAAACCTTAACCATGTGCTTCATGGCCGTGCTGGCGCTGGCCGCCTGGCCCGCTGCGGCGATCGCGGCGTCGCTCAACACGATCGTCGTCACCGACCCGCTCACCGGCGTTGCCCTCTCCGGCTACGACCCCGTCAGCTATTTCACAGGGACCGAGCCGCAGCTGGGCCGGTCCGACTACGTGGTGCAGTGGAGCGGCGTGCCCTGGTATTTCTCCTCGCCTGCCAATCGCGATGTGTTCGCGCGTGCACCCGAGGTCTATGCACCGCAATTCGGCGGCTATTCGCCCATGGCGCTGGCGCGGGGGTTCCTGTCGGACGGCAATCCGCGCATCTTCTCGGTCTACCGGCAGCGCCTCTATCTGTTCTACTCGGTGGGGACGCGGGAGGCGTTCCTGCTGTCGCCCGAGAAGGCGTTGGAGGATGCGGCGAGCCGCTGGCCGGCGCTCAGCGCGACGCTGACCCGTGACTGACGTTGCCCATCCGGGTCCGGACAGGCAAGATTCCCGACCAATGATTCTCACCAAGATGGAGGGCGGCATGGCCGACCTGATCGAACTCAAGGCAACCGATCTCGCCGCCATGCTGTGCTCGCGCGTCTGCCACGACCTCATCAACCCGGTCGGCGCCATCAGCAACGGGCTTGAAGTGCTGGGCGACCCGACCCAGGCCGAGATGGCCGACAGCGCCCGCGAATTGATCGCCAATTCCACCCGGCAGGCGCGGGCCAAGCTCGAGTTCGCGCGGCTCGCCTATGGCGCGTCGTCGACCGCCGGCACCGATTTCGACACGCGCGAGTGCGAGCGCGTGGCCCGGCTGCTGTTCGAGATCGAGAAGGCCGATCTCGACTGGCAGGTGCCGCTGATCCTGCTGCCCAAGCACAAGGCCAAGCTGTTCATGAACATGCTGCTGATCGCGGCCGGCTCGGTGCCGCGCGGCGGCGTCGTCCGCGTCGAAGTCACCGGCCCGGCGGGCAGCGAGGCTTTCACCTTCACGGCCAAGGGCGATCCCGAGAAGCGCCAGAAGACGCTGATGCCCGCCAACGCCGAGGCGCAGATCGGCGGCGCGCCGCCGGACGGCGTCGACGCCCGCGGCATCCAGCCGTTCTATACTGGCCTCCTCGCCCGCATGACCGGCATGGAGCTGAAGATATGGCTCGAAGCCGAGACCTTCCACTTCACCGCGACGCCATTGGCGATCCAGGCCGCTGCCTAGGCGTGCGACAGCGGAGTTCGCACTTCGCTAACCATTCATAGGGAGATTTGGCGGATAGTACGCAGGCACTGCCTATTCTTCCGCTGCCGCTGCAACCGCCAATCCGGTGCCCCGACATGAAATCCTGCCTGATCGTCGACGACTCGAGCGTGGTGCGCAAAGTCGCGCGCCGGATTCTCGAGAACATGGACTACGTGGTGGACGAGGCCGAGGACGGGCAGGAAGCGTTCGACAAGTGCCGCAAGGAAATGCCCGATGCGGTGCTGCTCGACTGGCAGATGCCGCTGATGGGCGGGCTCGAATTCCTCAAGCTGCTGCGTGCCTATGTCGGCGGCGAGAAGCCGTACGTTGTCTACATGACGACCGAGAACGACATCGGCGCCATCGCCATGGCGCTCAAGGCGGGGGCTTCCGACTACATGATGAAGCCCTTCGACCGTGACCTGCTCGAAGCCAAGTTCACCGACATGCAGCCGCTGCGCCGCGCGAGCTGACTACTCCTTCTTGAGGGCGCTGCTTTCGCCCTTGGGCGCCGAGTCCGCGCCACGATCAAGGTTGCGCGGTCGCGGCGGCGCCGACCCGTCGTGCTCCGCCACCGACACGCCGCTCTCCTTGCCCTTGGGTGGATGGGCGCCACCGGGGTGACGCTCGCGGTCGTAGTGCTCCTCGGTCGAGGGATGTGGGTCCGAGACCCGTTCGCCGGCTGCCATGTGCGCCTCCGTTCTCTCCCAGCGAAACGCAGCGGAATGCCTACCGTTGCCTCACGCCGGGCGGACGGAAAGGACCTCGATCGGCTCGGGATCGCCCGATGTTTCGAGGAAGACCATCTCGCCGGGCTCGGCCCCGAGCAGGGCCGTGGCGAGGGGCGAGGTCCAGGCGATGCGACGGGTGGCGGGATCGGCCTCGTCCTCGCCGACCAGTGTGAGATCCAGTTTGCGGTTCCGTCGCCGGATGCTCACCGTGGTGCCGAAGGCGACGACGTTCGCATCGTGCGCCGGTGGAACGACCTGCATCGTGGCTTTGCGCGCCAGCCAGTAGCGCTGATCGCGCAGCAGTTCGGCCTTATTGCCCGTCCCTGCGGCAAGTTCGGCGTCGATGCGCTCGATCTCGGCCTCGATCCGGCCGGCGCCCCGCGGCGTGACGAGGTTCGGACCAGCGCCCACCGGGCGATCCGGCAGCGGCGGCTCGGGGGCGTCATCGATCTCTTTCGTGAAAGCTCGGCTCATGACGGTTAACAGCCCAAGGCCGGGCGACGTTCCGGCGAGGGACAAGGCGATGGCCGGAAGGGCCCAGCCACCGCTTTGATTCACTGACCCATGAACCCGGCGGGCGTCTGGTCCTGGAGGAAGGGCTCGATGAATCCGTAGAGCAGGTCGACCTGGTTGATCACCGCGGTGTGCGAGGTGGCGGGAAGGACTGCGAGGCGCGACTTGGACAGCGGCGCTCCCATGTCGCCCATGCCGCCGCCGCCGAGCAGGCGAAACATGGCGACGCTGTGCTCGAGTGTGGAGACGTCGGCATCGCCGGTTATGATCAGCACCGGCGTCGTCAGTGCCTTCACGTCCGCCTCCCAGGCCATGGGTTCGTGCTCGAGGGCGATCAGCTTCTCGACGAGGGCGCGGAAGCCATCGGGGTTGGCGGCAAGCTTCTTCCACTCGTCCTCCATCGGGCCGCCGACGAACATTTCCGGCGCCATCTGAGGGATGAACGCGGTGAACGCCGGCTGGAAGCCGCTGGCGTCGTAGGACACCGAGGCCGCGATCAGGCGCTCGACCTTTTCGGGGTGGCGGATGGCGAGCTGGAGGCCGGCGGCCGAGCCCATCGAGTAGCCGAAAACATCGGCCTTCCCGATGCCGACTGCGTCCATGAAGGCGGCGACGTCGTCGGCCAGGTTGGGGTAGGTGATGGGGCGGTCGATGTCGGTGGTACGGCCGTGGCCCTGGAATTCCAGGGCATAGACCTTATGGGTTTCGGCGAGCCGGGCGATGATGCCGCCCATCGCGGGGATGTTCATGTAGGCGCCGTGGAGGACGATCAGCGGATCGCCTTCGCCCGAAACCTCGTAATACATCTGCATGCCGTTGACCGCGACGCGATCGCCGACGGGTTCGGACTGGGCGGCGGCGGGGGTGGTCATCAGCATCACTCCGGCTAGAAGGACAGTGGCGGCGCGGAACATCGGCTTCTCCTGGCGTGTGGCGCCCGGATTGGCGCCTCCTGAACAGGCGACGAACCACGGTAACGCAGATCGACAGCGGATCGTGTTTTGTTGTGCCGCGCGCCGCGGCGGCCAAAAAAAGAAGAACCCCGCGCTCGTTGCCGAGACGCGGGGCGATCCGCCGCATGGTCGGAAGGGTTGGGGAGGCGCCGGGCGTCAGGCGACGCTTTCGGCGAACACCTCGCTCTCGTCGGGCTCGCGCAGCACGTAGCCGCGGCCCCACACGGTTTCGATGTAGTTCTTGCCGCCGGTGGCGACGCTGAGCTTCTTGCGCAGCTTGCAGATGAAGACGTCGATGATCTTGAGTTCGGGCTCGTCCATGCCGCCGTAG
>VFQP010004248.1_pt1 | contig 13548 bp, 17 predicted proteins | sample 3512351 | NCBI WGS metagenome assembly VFQP01 (sample SAMN10412372, study PRJNA504923) | tailings metagenome | isolation source: Relicate 1 Philex TSF1 revegetated site | place: Philippines: Tuba, Benguet | collected 2017-08-29 | reverse complement strand
CGCCGCCCCCCCCGCCGTCGCCGCCCGCGCCGCCGCCCTCTCCACCCTCTCCACCTGCCCCGCCGTCGCCCCCGCCCGCTCCCCCGTACCCGCCACCTCCGCCCGCCGACTGCACCGACCCCCTGACATGCCCGCCCGGGAGCCCACAAATCATCATTGGCGCCCCTCCTCAGATCATCATGGGCACGCCTTCGGGCCCGGCCGGGCCCAGCGACACCCCCAGCAACAAGAACGGCGCCGCCTCCACGCCGCCCATGATCTTTCTGGGCGAGCGGCCAAGCAACTCTGCCGGCAAGAAGATGAAGAGGAAGAACAAGAAGCAGAAGCGCCTCCGCCGCTTCCTTCTCTTCTGAGCTTGGAGCGCTCTCTGCTTCGCGCGCCGTCCCTCTCCCCCTCTCCCTCACTCCCACTCGCCCTCTCAGTGGGGGGCACTCCAGTCGACATCCACGGCACGGTCGTGACGATGACGGTGGCCGCGCAGGCCAGCCTTTTTGTTGGCCGAAATGTCTGGACACCCATGGTTCCAACAATCAAGCACATACCATCTAGCATGCCTGCGTGCCGCACTGCGTGAAGTGCCAAGTAGAGCAGAGGAGCCATGTGCGTTGGAGACCTTGTGGAGCTGCTGGCATGGGCGTGCGGCCAGCCGAGCACGCAGGGCTGCACGTACCACCGCCGCCCTGACACAGGCCCTCCTCGACATGCAGAGAGACAGAGTGTGCGGTGTGCGTGTCTCTCCGGGGGGTTCGGGGGTGACTGGATGCTGGTCGCTTTCCGTTGCCGCAGATCCGCGCCAGGTGTGCAGCGTCCTGCTGTTGCTTGTCGTCGTTGTCGTCGTGCACTTGGCTTGATACAGCTGTCTATGGGAGCGTCACACACAGACCTGGCGTGTTGCGCCCGTCGTCTCACTTGGGGTGTCGGCCTGCTCGATGTCTGCACTCCGTCCCACCCACGCACGACTTGGGCTGCCGTGCCATGTGTGGCGCATCAGGGCTCACTCACCAGGACAGAGAGTGGACACTCTTGCGCGCCTTTGCTGCTGATGCTGATCCTGCTGCTGCTGCCGTGGGGGCGGCCGAACACCTCTGTGGACTCTGCATGTCTTGCACCCACAACGCCTCATATTCCCTTTTCGCCCACGGCCGAAGCAGCTGTGCTCGTGATGCACCTGCACACGAGACAGAGGTGAACCAGGGACGTCCTGCGTCATTCCTGCGCTGGCCTGGCTTGGCCTCACCTTCACCCAGAACCGAACTCTTGACAGGCAGGCAGCAGCTCGCTGTCTGACTGCACAACCGACGAAGCCCGGCCCCACATCTTGCTCGTGGTGGAGGTGCAGGGCATATTGACGCGCCGCGACGGTGCCACACTCTTGCTGCTGTGACTGCTGCATCAGATAAAACCCCTCGCCTCTGTCGCCGTCCATTGGCCAGCTTGCTCAATGAGCCACGGACGCTGTGCCTTCACTGCTGCTGCTCTCTTGCCCAGTTGCAAGTGATCCAAAGGGTCATGGATGGATCCAAGTGAGCTCTGCTGGTGAGCTCAGCTGGTGAGCTGTTGAGGTCGCTCACTTTCTCAGAGGAAGAAAAAGAGGGCAGCTGCTCTCCAGGTGCTTTTGCCGGCGGTGCGCCACACATTTCACGGGCCCGGTGCACACATTGCGTGGGCCACTCGTCTGCGCAGACTCTGCACCCGCACTCGCGCCAGCGATGGCAGGCCGAACGATTCGGCGTCTCATCCTCCCCTCCTCGACTCCTGCCCGACGAGCAGCCACTCGCGTTCGGACGCCAACGACGCGCTCGGGGGACAGGCTGCGTGGTGCGCGCGTATGCTGCACCGTGTGTCTCGACGTCGTGCAAGCCGAGCCGACTCGGCCACGTTGAACGCGTTCAAGATCTCGACGTTGATCCACTCCTTCACAATTGACCTGCTTGCTGACCATGGCCGCCAAGGTGGAGACAGCTGCAGCAGACGTGGATGCGTGCCCACACCGTGCGGCTGTCACACATTTGCGCACCCGCGTGCAGCGTGCGCTGCATGTCGCACGCGGCCCACGGAAGCGGTTCGCGGCGACGAAAAGCCGCCGTGCTCCATGGAATCACGTCCAGTAGTAGCGCCCAAAGCAAATAGCCCCACTGCAACTTCTCAGCGCTACTGCTTCTGCGCTCACTTTAAGCTTGTGGCGGGCGCCGTGGCGGCCCGCCACAAACACGACGGCGCAGGGCGCGCACGACGTCGCCAAGAGCGATCCTCTCGCGTTGTGTGATGTGGATCACAGCGGCAGGCGCCGCTGTTGCTGAGCTCTCTGGCGGTGTCTGGCGTGCAAGTGTTCGACTTGCAGCACCCAGTCCGCCGCGACCAACGGTCTTTTTGACCTGTGAGGCGCGAATCAAGCCGCCTGGCGCGGCGTGCATGGCCAAGGCGCCCAGGCGAATGTGCAGCTTCAGCGCCGCCTCGCTTCTGCGTAGTGCCGGGTAAGACGCCCTGCGGCCAGTGGTTAGAATCCGACCCACAAAAGGGCGCCAGCGGCAGACGCCACGCGCCAGACCAGTGAATTCAGTTGTTGCGTCTCTGCACTTATTGGTCGGCGCGGCGTCCACCGCCCGCATCGTAGACCGCCTCAGGCGCACCTCCAGCGCCCTGCGCATCAGCCGCAGCAGCAATGGCAGCCCAGCAGCAGCGGCGCCTCTCCCCAGCGCAGCAGCCATCCATGGCCATGGCGTCCTTGGTGATCATCGCAGCGGCGCTCTCCTCGCTGGCTCAACCAGCTCTCGCGCGGGGATGGTGAGGCGACGACGATACGGGGGCCGCTTCCATCCCGCTCTCCGCCTGGTGGCGACCCTCCTTGAAGTGCTCGAGACGGCAGGAGCAGCACGCGCTCGTGCAGCAGATCAGCGTGCAGCGCAGCGCTGCAGCGCCACTGCCCAGTTCTGCGCTCTACAGCCTTGTGCGTCGCGCCGTGCACCACCGTTGTCTTGCGGTGTTCGCGCAGGCTGATCCGCGCGTCTTCCAAGGAGGAGGCGAGGCGCCTCACAGCGCACCCGGCGAGGCGCTCGCTCGTGGAGGGCAAGGTGAGGCACCCCGTTCGGTGTTCTGCCCGCCACGCCCGCCTCGCTGTTGCCGCCAGCCCGACACGACTCCGAGGCGCCAGTTGAGGCTCACCGGCAACCGGACAAAGCGTCTGTGGAGCACCCTTGCCCCCTCTGCACATCTGCCGACCTTTCCATGAGCTTGCTGCACTCTACATCTCTGCTGCACATTCGCGCCTTCCTCTCAGGCTGCGGCGCCAGCGTGGCAAGGCGATGCGTGCCCCGCCGACGTGCGCGCCTCCACCCTCTCACAGTCTGCGTCAGTGCCACGCGCTCCCGCTTGTGTAGACCACCCAGGACGTGTACCGCGAGTGGTTTGAGGACTGGAAGCTCTACCACAAGCGGTCATACGCGACGCCCGCCGCCGAGCTCGAGGCGTTTGAAACGTGGTGCGTCAACATGGACCACATCCGCGAGATCAACCACGACGACAGCAAGACCTACTGGGCGTCCGGCAACCAGTGAGTAGATGATGGGGACATGGGGGCCTCGCTCGCCTTGCCCAACCGCTGCTGCCCAACCGCCACGCGTGCCCTGCCGCCCACCCCGCTCCTCCACGCCGCAGCTTCATGGACCAGAGCCACCACGACCTGGCCAAGCAGATGCTGAGCTCGCCGCCCCCGCCCACCGCCCAGCAGAAGGAGGCCATGAAGAAGGCACAGAGCTCGTGGAACGCGTCGGCGGCGGCGCAGCCCGCCGGCAAGCACGGGCGCGCCCTGCAGCAGGGCGGCGTGGACTGGCGCGGGCGCGTGTCAGCCGTCAAGTCCCAGGGCACCTGCGGCAGCTGTTGGTGAGGGACCTTGCTGCCTCTCGGGTTGTTGCGCTCACGCTTGCACGCTGGGCGGGTGCCCCGGACGACGCCCTGCTGCCTGGCGTGCCCACAATGCAGGGCGTACACGGCTGTGGCCGCCATGGAGGACGCGTACATGATTGCCACCGGCAGCGGGCCGGTCACCTTTTCCGTGCAGCAGCTCATCGACTGCCAGAGGCCGCCCCAGTGGGGCGCCAACGGGTGCAACGGCGGCGGGTCGGACGAGGGCATCCTGTACACCTCGACGCTGGGCCTGGCCACCGAGGCCGCCTATGGAGGTGTGCGCGGTGCTGGCAGGAAGAAGCCACGGACTCCGATGTGTCGCACATCACGATGCTGACGTCATGCTGCCTCTGCCTTTTCCACCCGCCTTCGTGGAGTTGCGCAGGCAACTGCGGCGCGGGCGGCATCCCCGGCGCGTCCGTGCAGCTCACGGGCCCCGCCGGCTACATCCAGACCGGCAGCGAGGCCGCCTACAAGGCCGCCGTGGCGCGCCAGCCGGCAGTCGTGTACTTCGCCGTCAACGTGGCCGTCTCTGACTTTTGGTGCGTGCGTCGCGCGCTCATGTTCTGCGTGCGGGGTAGTAGTAGTAGTATTGCATTGTGCCTTCGCCTAGATGGCGCTCGGCAGGACCCCGCTGCGTGCGGGGTGGGAGGGCGCGGAGGCGCACCGTCCCAAGCACACGAGTGTGGTGCGCGCGCCCCAGGCTCCTCTCACCCTTGAACCAGCAGTGTGGCCAGGCTTCAAGTGCATGCTCTCCTGCGTGGCGGTGGTGCACACGCAGGGTGTACAGTGGCGGCCTGTTTGGCTGCACGGCCGGCGCCGTCAACCACGGCCTGGTGCTCGAGGGCTACGTGGAGGGCAGCCACTGGATCGCCCGCAACTCATACGGCCCAGGCTGGTGAGCTGCGCCAGCCAGCGCCCACGCTGTCCCTCCTGCTTGCCGCGCTGCGCCGCGCCCGTGACTGCGCGCCGCTCCGGACCCGTCCCAACGCCTGCCCTTTTCTGTGCTGCGCTGCGCGCCTCCTCTGCAGGGGCGAGGGAGGCTACATGCGCATCCCCATGACCGGCGACGGCCCTGGATGCTCCAGTGAGTGGCGCTTTTGGCTGATGATTGGTCGCGCGGGCGATCCCCCCGCACCCTGTTCGCAAGCTCACAGCACACCCGTTCGCCCTGGCGCACTTGCGCTGGCCGCAGGCATCTACACGTTCGGCGTCTACCCACCTCTGTCCTGGGCGCGCACGCTGACGGGCGGCACGGCGTCCTCGGGCGGCGGCGGCGCGGCCGCCGCGCCCACCTACTCGCCGCCGCCCCCCGTCGTCGTCTCCTCCCCTCCGCCCCCGCCGCCCCCGCCCGTCGCCCCGATCTACGCCTCGCCGCCGCCCCCTCCTCCCCCTCCCCCGCCGGGCACCACGTCGACGGCCTCGCCTCCGCCGCGCCCTCCCTCGCCGCCTCCGCCATCGCCAGGTGAGGACACACCCCGCCGCGACGCCATCCCGCAGCAAGTGCAGGCAGCCTGCGCCGCCCTCGCGCTTCCAGCAGATGTGCGCGGACGACCAATCGGGCTCGCCTGACGACGCCTGCAGGCTCTTACTCCAAGACTGCGTCGCCCTCTCCCCCTCGCCCTCCTTCCCCTCCCCCCGGCACGCGCGCCGCCCCTCCCCGCTCGCCCCCGTCATCGCCCTGCAAGTCCTGCAAGAAGGGCCAGGTGAGGGCTCCGCCGGCGCGCTCCCTTGCAGCGCCCAGCCTCCTTGCGCGCTGCTTGCGAGAGCACTGCGCCTCGCTGATCGCTGCGCTGCCCGTCGTCCCCCACCTGGCCCGCCTGCCCGCAGGTGTGCGGCGTCAAGAAGTACACGACGTGGCGCAACGGCAAGAAGCAGCGCGTGGTCAGGTCCAAGTGCTTCTGGAGGAAGTGCCCGTGGGGCTGGGTGCTGGCCGCGCGCTACTGAGCGCGTCCCGCATTCGGCAGGCCTGCGGTCCATCCTCACCCAGCCGCCGCGGCGCTGCCAATGCTCCAGCGGCCTGGACGCCTGCCAACACTTCGGCCAATAACCTCCTCCTGATGCCCTCTTTGCACTACGGGTACGCGTCCTGAGACCCCCAGTCCCCTGTCGCCCCGTGACTCCTTGGCCCTTGCGCGGCGCCGGGCACGACCAGGGAGGTGCCACACGGGTGACATGAGGGCCCTGACGCACGCACCTCGTCTCCTCCCCTCCCCCCTCCTGACCTCATTCGCCCCCCAGAGCTCCTTTCATCACCCAGGGGAGGAGACATGCTGGTGCGTGCCAAGGTGAGAAGAAAAAGTGCGCAAGAAGAGGGTCCTCGCGTGCACGACGCACCGCCGCCAGGCTTGTTACTCTATCGCCCGTGGCGCTTTTTCTTTTGGAGAAGGCTGTGTGCGTGCACGGAAGGGGTTGGTGAAGTGCACGGACCCTCCCGGACCGGTCTCCCTCCACGGAGCGCACCCGCCACACACACTCACATTGCGACGGCGCACGCGAGCGGGGGTTGTGGGCCGATGGCGTGGTTGCGCGTCTGACGCGATGGCTTACATGGAAGGTGGCGTGGCCCACAACGACTGCCGCCTCTTGGGGAAGGAACCTTTTTTGTCTGGGGCAGCCGCGCAAGTGCACACTCAGGCGAGCCTGAGGGCAGGGGGCGGGCACACGTGGCACTGCGTGCGTTTGCGCGGCGGGACAGAGCTCTGCCTGGTGGCGCGCGCGGTTGCTGCAGCGCTGCCCTGGTTTGCTCTCTTCTCGTTCAGGCCCCTCCTCTTCCCACACACACTCGGTGACGTGTTGCGCCACAGGGCAGCTTTTTGAACCGCTGGACGGACGCGCGCGTTTTGCCACTTGTGCGGACGCTTGCTGACATTTGGCGGCCGGCAGGGCGCGAGCGACGCTCACGCGCGAGCTGTTTTGCCTACGCTGCCAAACACGCACTGCCTGCCTGCGCCCACTGGTGCGTGCGAGACCGCTTGCCTGTGTCCAGGGTGAGCGGGAGCTTCTCGGTTCTGCCAGAGGGGGTGGGTGCTGTTGCTGCGCCACGATGCGTAGGGAGGGACGAGACTAACGATGCCGCGCGCGGTCACGCCTGCCGCCATGGCGGAGCAGAGAGGTGTCTTTACGGTTTGGCTTGAAACTGCCGTATTGCGCTGGATGGCCCTGGTGGTGGTTTGCGGGGTGCTGACTGCAGGCGGGGACGCTGCTGTGGTCGCGACCCACAGCGCGCCAAAGCGTGCTGCGCGCCGCAGGCAGGGCCTGACGCTGCGACGCACTGACGTTTTGCTTGCTGTGGCACCTCGTTTTGCCCGCTGTACACTCCTGGCTTGTGGCCACGTCGCTGTTTGGTTGCTCGGGGGAGAGCAGGCGCCCCCGCACCTCTGCAGGAGTGCGTGAGGTGTGCGCCTCCTTGCTTGTCCGCCCTCACGGCCTGGCTTCCTACGCACATGCGTGCGACGAGTTCTTTGGTCCAAGCACTGAGTCTCCTCCCTCTCCTTTTGTTGTGTGAGCGCCGCACCCCGCGGTGGCTCACACCCTGAAACCGCGCGCCCGACTGTGGAACCGACTGGACCCTCTCTCGGCTCGGACGCTGTGCTGCCCGCACCCCACAGAGAGACCATTCAACACCAAAGGAGGGAGCCGACCCAAAATGGCATGTGCACGCTTTTTGCTCGCAAGAGGGGTGTGGGGGCATTGCATCCATCGTTGCTGCAGGTGACTCGCACACCGCGCGCGCCCTCTCTGGCCAGGCCGTGCCGGCGTGCGCTGAGCGCTTGTCTGCATTTGCCTGCTGTACTTTGTGGCCACGGCACAAAGTACAAGTGTGCCGTCGTGCCGTTGCGTGTGCTGCTGCAAGACCAACAGAACCGTGGAGTTGCACGGGACGATCGTCTCACACACGAGAGATAGGCAAGGCTCTCAGGGCAGGGGTCCTCTCGCACCACTGTGGCAGAATCAACAGGCAGTGACCACCGCAACACCTCCAGCAGCGCAGACGCCACACATTCGTTGCCGCATGCGCGAGTGCAGTTTAGGGAAGGGGTGGCAAACATGTCCAGGGCCGCAAAGTGTGGAGGGCGGGGGTTGAGGGCGCCGTCAACCTCGCGTGCGCACGTGCACTCCACTCCACACGCGCAGCAGCAGCGCCAGGTCTTCCGCTAAGAATGTCTGGCCTCTCCACTGGCCCATCCACCACCCAACAGCAAACGGGTTGCGCTCTGCTTCTGTCGCTTGCACCACGCCAGGATGCACAAACACCCCATCGTCCCCGCCTGGCGCGCCACAGGGAGCGGACCGGAAAGCTTAAGGAGAGGCTGCACACCGCAAGCCACGCTCGAACGCCTGCCCAATGGCTGCAAGCGGGGGGGCTCCGCACAGCATCGCCGTGCCACCCCGCGGCACTCCTCCGCATGTGCACCCCTGAGCAACAGGCAAATCGCGGGACGACGGACACAGCCGCCAGACCAGGTGTGCCGTCGCCCACTTCATCCTGCAACTGCACACACACCCCGCGGCGTGTTTGCGCGGCGTGGGGCCGACGAAAGAGCGCGCGCGACGCGCGGGAGCGCAGGCAGCGGTGGGGCCACGAACACGAAAGCGCCGCCGCGGCACGCCCGCGCCAGAGCGGCTCTGCGCGGGAGCAGCAAAGACGACGACGCCGGCACCTCTGCCCGCCCACTTGGCCCCCCGCCTCGCCTCTAAGAGATCTCTCCTAGCGACCACAGCGAGGACCCTAGGCCGCCGATCCCATGCGCGAGCTGGAGGCCACCGACAGCGCGCCGCGGAAGCGCGCGCCCGTGTACCACAGCTCGTGCAGGTGGCGGAAGCGCGAGCCCGTGCCCGGCGGCGCCGCCATGCTGCCGAAGCCCACCAGCTCGTCCTCGCTGTCGGCGTCGTACTCGACGCCCGGCTCGGCGCCCGCGTTCACCTGCGCACAGCAGCGGCAGCAACGCGTGATGGAAAACGAGCGCGACGCCGCCCGCGCAGGTCACACACAGGGAGGAGCGAGCTGTCCCCAGGGAGCAGCGAGCGAGCGAGCGAGCGAGCGAGCGAGCGCCCGCCCGGCAGCGCCCTCGGGGTCGCTCACCCGCACGAGCAGCTGCTCCTCGAGCGGCGGGCGGTAGCCCACGCTGAGGTCGGTGAGCGTGGGCCGGCCGCCGCCCCAGCGCAGCTCCTCCTCGCGCAGCGTGCGCAGAATGTCGGGGCTGATGGCGTCCACCGCGTACTCGTCGGGCTGGAAGGCCTCGAGGATGTGCAGCATGGACCTGCGGCGCAGCCGCCACCGCCAGCCCCGCGTTTCGCGACCGCCTCCTGGACCTGATGGGAGGAGCGCCCGCAGCCCCCCGGCAACAGGCAACCGCGCCCCCACCCCGGAGGGACCTCTGGCAGACCGGGCGCTGCGGCGGATGCAGCGGCAGCGGAAGAAGCCGCCCCCAGAAACCAGGTAGCCTCTGCTGCTGCGGAGACGGGCGGTGCCAGCAGCACCACCAGGCGGCTCACCTTATGGAGAGCGCCTGGCACACGTCGCGCCGGATGGTGGGCTCCATGAGCAGCTCCTTTGGCATCATGAGCAGGTCGGCGGCGGCGCGCAGCAGCGGGAAGAGCGCCGGCGGCGCGCCCGCCAGCCCCCCATGCGCCTGGAGCCCGCTCGTGTCGGCCAAACCGCCCTCGCTCGTGGCCCACTGCAGCGCGCACCACACGCGAGGCGGCACGCACGCAAGCCACGCCCGGTGGATCCCCTCCAGTTGGGACCTCCGCTTCCTCCGCTTCCTTTCTCTCAGGAAGCTCTCAGCTTCCTGAGAGCTGAAAACGCTCTCAGGACTGCGGCCGGGCGCGGGGACGACGGGGCTGGAGGGTACCCCGCCGTGCTGCAGGCGGGTGGCTGTCTGCCGCGGCAATCCCTCGGCTGCGCTGCACCGCACCTGCTGCAGGCGCGTGACGGTCATCTTGACGCCCATGCCGCTGCCAAAGGTGAGCAGCCCGCGCGTGAAGGGCAGGCTGGCGTCGTCGAGCGCCGGCGGCGGCGCGCCCGGCTGGCCCCACACCGAGTTGGCCGGGTCGTAGTCGGACATGAGGTTGACCGACGGCTTGTTGGCTGCGCCCACACGCCAGGCGAGCGCGAGGCAACCGCTGACCGTCAAGAGAGCGGGCGGCGAGCTCTCTGCTCATCCGGCCCAGGCGCGGCTTCCCCGCCCACGCGGCCAGCGCGTGGGGCGCGCCTGGCACGCGCCACGGGCTGAGCGGGAGGGCCGAGCAGGGGAGGCGCGACAAGGGGCGCGTGGCGGCGCACCTTGCGAGACGAGGTGGTGGAAGAGCAGCGCGTCCACGCGCTTGAGGCACTGCAGCAGCGCCTGCTGCCGTAGCAGCGCCACGTGGCCCGGCACAGGCAGCCGCGCGCCGCCGGCGCCGCCGGCGGCGGCACCGGCGCGCGACGAGACGGCGTGCAGCCTGGCCAGCTTGCCGCTGACGAGCCGCAGGCCCTCGAACCACCGCTTGATGGCCGCCTCCTGCTGCGCGCGCTTGGAGGCGGCCGTGGCGGGCGCGGCGCGGCCCGTGCCGCCGGCGCCGGCGTCCGTGATTGCCGGCAGCAGCACGCCCTCCCACAGGTGGTGCACGATGGCGTCAAACGTCGTGCGCTCCAGCGCCATCACCTGCTCCGCACGCAATTGGGCGCCACGAGGTCACACACGGTGTTCATTCTTGACGACCGCCGCGCACGCTGCTGCCCTTGCTGGGAAATGGTAGGGAAGGAGCTGGGAACGAGGCGGAAACGGTGCCCTGGGGGGGGGGGGATGTAGGCGCGGCGGGCGGGCGGACGGGCGGGCGCACCTGTGGCAGCAGGCTGTCGCTGACTGGCGCCGGCATGGTGGCGGTGCTGGTGCACTGGAGCAGCAGCGCGCGCGTGTGCGCCAGGTTGGACCACCAAAAGGCCAGCGTGGCCAGGTCGCCGGCGCCGCACTCGACCTGCCCGCCAATGAGCCGCAGCACGTGCAGGCCAAACACGGGCGCCTGCTGCGGCCCCAGGCACACCTGCCAGGCACACGAGGGGGGGGCCGGACAGGCACGCAAACGGGGGGCACGCATGCACGTGTGAACGGGCACGCGTTCCTGGCCCTGCCCCTGGAGGGCTCCGATGCCCTCTATTCTTCACTGCTCCGCTTGGCTCCCGCCTGCGCTCCCCCTGTATTCCACTGCGCCTTTGCGGGCATGCAGGCGCTGCGTGGCTCCCGCGCTGCCTGGCTCCCGCCGCCGCCGCTCACCATGGTGCGGACCATGCGCCTGGCGGCGGCGTGCGCGGCGCGCTCGGGCCGCTTGCTGCCCGACGCCACGGCGCGCGCCATGTGCACCGTCATCTCGCTGGCCGCCGTCAGCACCAGCTCCTGGCTCACCGCCTCGCCCATGCTGTTGAGGCTGCCCGCGTGCTGCAGGCCCATGGCTCTGCAGCGCACCGTGCACCGGTGAGCGCACACGCTTGGACGCCGCCCTCCCAACTCTGGGCCCCTCCCTGCACGAACCCGGCCGCTCCTTGCCGCCGCACTGCCAGGCCCCTCGAGGCCCCCCCCTGACCATCCCCGACTGCAACTTCTCCCAAGCACATACGCCTGCCACTTTCCCCTACTCCTTCCCCACCCAAGCTGAAGAAAAGGACAGCCCCGCCGAGGCCTGCGCTGGCCAGGCGCAGCGGCACATGTCGCGCGCACCTGACGGCCGTGTGCGGCGTGGAGAGCACCGACATGCCGCTGGCGGCGCCGTGCATGCCGGCGCCCTGCGCGCCGCCGGGCCCGTCCTCCAGCGTGCTGCGGGGGGACCCGCCCGGGTGCCCGTTGCTCGACGGCGGCGTCAGCGTCAGGTGCGCCATGCGGCCCGCCGCCGCGCCCGCCGCCAGGCCCGCCACGGCGGCGCCGGCGGCCGCCGAGCTGACGGACGACACGCTGCCGCCGTAGCGCGCGCGCAGCGAGTTGGGCGCGGCCTCGCTGGCGCTGCCGCCGCTGTAGGTTTCGCTGCCCAGCCTGCGCGGACGGTGGCGACGCAACACGAGGTGCACCCCAGGTGGGAGGCAGCGTGTGCAGCGGCAACCGTGCCTCTGCCGTGGACGTGCGGCAAGCTGGCACACGCTGCGGCGTGCCTGCGCTGCCCCAACCCTGGCAGAGGAGGCGCGCGGCGCACCCGGCCGCGTAGGCGCTCTTTGGCCGCGGCGGCAGCCCGCCCGCCGCGCCGTTGCCCTGCTGCCTGCCCGCCGCCACGCCCGCCGCCACCGCCGCCGCCGCGCCGGCGCCCGAGGGCGAGTCGGGCGCCTCCTCATCCTCGTGGATGGCGTTCATGGACTTGTCCTCGCCGCCGGCGGCCCGGTTGCGCTGGCTGTTCTTCATCATGGAGTCAAAGCCGCGAAGGTCCTGCTCGTCCGAGGCGGTCGAGGGCCCCTGGCCCGTGTACTTGTAGCGCAGGAAGGAGCTCAGGTTGGCAGTCATGCGCGAGCCTGCGCATGGGGGAGGGGGGGAGGCAAGCAGGGCATGTGGGGCGTGCGTGGACAGCGCGGCGCCTGGCAGAATGGAGAGGGACGCTGGGGCGGGAGGGGCGTGCTGGCCGCCGTGGTGCGGCGCCGCACACGCACTAACACGAGCACGCACCTGTGGTGTCTGTGCTCATGGAGCCCGTCTCGTCGGGGTCGCCGGACGCGCCAACGGTTGCGCTCGACTTCTTCCACCGCGTCCTGCAGGGTGGTGCACACAGGCGCCGGCGGCAGTGGTTGAGCAGCAGCAGGCTTGAACACCCTGTCCGCACGCTGCTCCTCCTCCTCCTCGCTGCTCCAGCTGGGTGCGCTGCAAGCAGATCGCCCGCGCACACCTGATGGTGATTAGCAGCTGCGGTTCTCCCACCGCGGCGTGGATGTGCTTGTTGCACGAGACCATGAAGGCGCGCGTCTCCTGCTTGTCGATGGCTGCGAACTCGGCCAGGTCAATCACCACGCGCCCCAGAGCGGCGGTGGCCTGCGTTCGCCCGTCCGTCTCGAGGATGGCCAGGATCAGGCACTTCTTCTTGAAGGGGCCGAGCTGGTTGGCGTTGGCGGAGCCGTTGGGAGCCTGCGCACGCCATGCGCGCAGGCCCCCGCCCCTGCTGTGAGCGCTCGCGGCCGCGCTCGCCTGGGAATCTTGAGTTTCTCACCTCCCCCCGGCAGCGGCAGCCAGGGCGCACGGATCGCACATGGCCGCAAGCGCACAGATGCGCTCGCTGCATGCGGTGCTGGCTGGGCGCGCTCCTGCGCCTGTGGCGGGGTAGCCCACCTTGTAGAGCGTGGCGCTGAGCTCGAATTTCTCATTGAAGCGCGCGACGTTGCCCAGCTTGCCCGGCTGCGTGGACGGGTAGACGCTGCGTGTCGCGCCTCGCTTCTTCTTCCCGCGCTGCCATCCCACCGCCACCGCCCGGTTGCCAGAGTCGGGCCAAGGCTGCAGGTTGTGGATGGTCACCGCGTACTCGAAGCGCTGCGCCTGGAGCTTGTCCTTGATGCGGCCGAGGCCAAAGAGGCCCCTCATCTTGCTGCGGCAGCTCTGGCTGAGGACGCGCGAGGCGCGCGCAACAGCAAGGGCACCATGCATGGTCGTGGCTGGCGGCGGCGGTGGGCCGGTGGGGGGGGGGCGGCGGCCGGTC
>VFQP010004247.1_pt1 | contig 13549 bp, 11 predicted proteins | sample 3512351 | NCBI WGS metagenome assembly VFQP01 (sample SAMN10412372, study PRJNA504923) | tailings metagenome | isolation source: Relicate 1 Philex TSF1 revegetated site | place: Philippines: Tuba, Benguet | collected 2017-08-29 | reverse complement strand
GGCGTGCTGCCCCGCAGGCGCTGGACGAGCTGAGTCAGCTGCCGCACCTGGAGGGGGTGGCGCTGGCGGGCAACCCCTGCACTCGCACGCCCTATTACAGGTGCGCGCCCTCCGCCTCAGGGCAGGACAGGACATGCGTGGCTGAACCTGCGCTGCGGCCGTGCTGCCGCTGTACGCCGTTGCAAACCTCCGAGCTCGTTTCAATGGCGCCGCGCTTAGGGTGGGGTAGCGCGGCCCCAGAGCTGGCGTGGGTGTGTGTGGCGTCGTTGTCGGCCAGCCTTGAGCCCCCCAGCAAGCGGCGCGGTGGGAGTGACGCCCCACTCTGGCGCCCCGCAGGTCGCGCACGCTGGCGCGCCTGCCCGGGCTGCGGGTGCTGGACGGGCAGCCGGTGGATGGGCGCGAGGCGCAGGCGGCGTCGGCCATGGTGGAGCAGGAGCAGTCCTTTTTGGCCGTCATGCTGCGCAACGCCTGCCTGGTGCACAAGCTGGCGAGTGCGGAATCTCGCAAAGAACGACCGTGCTCTTGGCACGGCGTGCGCTGCGGCGGGGCGGCCTCGCTGCACAGCGTGAAAGCTCCATCACACACACCACTGCGCGCGGCGTTGCGTTGCGTGCGATGCTGGGCGAGGTGCAAGCAATCGATCTGCTTGCCTGGAAAGCGGGTGTCGTTGATGGTCGCCGCGCGCAGGCCATGGTGCTGCAGATGCAGCACGTGCACCGCGAGATGTACGCGCGCCTGTACGGCCCCAAGGGCTGGCTGGTGCGCGGCGCGCCGCCGGCGCTGGTGCCCGTCAACCCGCAGCGCCTTCTCGAGCTGTGGGACTACGAAGGGCAGCTCTCGGAGCAGGTGCGGACGCGGCATGTGAACCCTAGTTGACGTCCTGCAGCGCTTCATCCAGGTGTAGGGCTATGCGGGGCAGGCGCGGCCACAACGCGTGCCTGAGCGCACCCTTGGAGGTCGGAGGAGGCAGCTTCCCAAAGCAGTTGCTGATGGGAGGAGCACTGAGAACCAGTTGGGCGCTGTGGGTGAGGGCAGTGAGTGAGTGATGTCGGCTCTGCTGTGGGGCATGCAGGAGCGGGAGCTCATGGTCGGCGCGCTGCGGCGCGAGATCACGCGGCGGCGGCAGCACCCCGGCATCGGCGCCGACGCCTCCCAGGCCACCTGGCGCACCGCCTTCTCCCAGGCAAGTGCTGCATCCAAGGCCGGTGTGGCTGCACTGGCAAGGCGCCCTGCATCGGACCGAGGCCGCACGCGTTGGTGCGTGGGGCTGGAACCACGCACTCTGAGGTGTGGCGGGCTTGCGCGCTGCTTGCGTGTGCAGGTCATGTTCCGCCAGCAGCGGACCATCGCGCAGCTGCTAGAGCTGGTGGGGGAGGCCAAGCAGGAGCTGCAGGAGGAGGTGCGCCTCGAGCACTGCCCTGCTTCTCCCCACCGGGCAGCCTCCCTGAATTGCAATGCAGCGCGTGAGGTTCGGTACGCAGCAATTGCGCATCCGGGAGGCGTCCGTGCCAGCGTGGGCCCTCTTGTTGCGGAGCGGCAGGGTGCTGGAAGGCTGTCACAGGGCGCCACAGGTGGGAGGAGGGCGTTGCACGTGGGCGCGGCCGCAGGTGGAGCGCAGCGTGCTGAGCCGCTTTGCGCGGTGGTCGTCGGAGCGCGAGTCGCTGCGGCAGGCGGGCCTGGCGCAGGACAGGTGCGTACGCTCGGGCGGCGCAGGAAGGGGAGCGCCGGCACACTGGCCGCCAGCCCCGCAGCCACAACACCTCCATCCATCGGCCTCGTGCACCTGGGTCACGTGCCTGCAGGGAGCGGCTGGTGCAGGGCCTGCGCGACGCGGCGTCCGGCCCGGGGGCGGGGACGCCGTCGCCGCCGCCGCGCCGCCGCCCTGAGCCCGACGCACGCGCCTCGTCACGGCTGCAGGCGCACGCCACCCGCGCGCTGTTCAACGCCACCAAAGGCAAGCCCTCGCTCCACGCTGCTCTCTGCTCCCCTCCCTCTCCTACCCAGCACGCTCACGCTCGCCCATTCTCCTCCCGCCAAAGCACAACGGATCCAGAAACATGCAGTGTGCAGAGGTGCGCACGGTCTGCACGCGCTGCCTGCCTGTCACCACGCAGGCTCGCCCGCGTCGGCCAAGACCTACTCGCCGCACAGCAAGCTCCAAATCGAGACGCAGCACCGCCAGCAGCGCCGCAGCGCCTCCGCCGGCCGCGGCCGCCCCTCCTCGGCGCCCCAATGCGGCCACGCCGCCGAGCCCGCCTCCGCCGCCTCTGCCACCGGCAACGCACGCGCCTGGCAGCCCCCCCAAGGCGCCGCCACTCACCAGGCGCTGGTGCAGCCGGCGGGCGTCGTCGCCGTCGTCAGGGCGCCGCCGTCCGAGGCGGCGTTGAAGCTCTCGCTGCGCAAGGCGTCGCGCCGCGCCGCCGACATTCTGGTGGAGGAGGAGTCCCTGGCCCGCCAGCAGCAGAAGCAGCGGCAGCAGCGCGCGCATGCTGCGGGGGATGGGGCGGGGCGGGCGGGCGGTGGCAAGCCGCACGGTGGGGCGTTCGCCGCGCCGTCGTCTGGCGTGGCGTCGCCGGCGGGGCGGGCGCCCAGCACGGTGCCCTGGGTGGCTGGGGAGCACAGGGAGGGGCGCGGCGACGAGGAGGAGGAGGAGCAGGAGGAGGAGGGTGGACGGAGGGCGGGCGAGCGGTGGAGGGGAGGCGGCCAGGAGTCGCCGCGGCCGAGGTGGAGGATCCCAGGGCACTCGCCCACGCGAAGTGAGTGCTGCTCAGCCCGCCGCCCTGCCTCCCCTCATCATGCACTCCACCCTCCCTCTGCAACCGACGCGCTGCGATTCCTGCTGCCACGCCGCAGGCACCAGCCCTCCACCGCTGCCCTGGGCCAAGCCCCGCACGCCCTCCCACTCACCGTCCCCAGCCCCCCGCCCCTCCGCACCCCCCGCCCACCCCCGCTCCCCGCCGCTGAACCAGCCCTTCGCCCCCCCGGACCCCCGCCACGCCGCCGCGCGCCTGTCGCCGCCCTCCTCGCCACCGCCCCGCTCGCCCAGCCGGCCGCAGCAGCTAGCCGGCGCCGCGTCTATCCTGAGCTCGCCCGACAAGAGCTGTGAGGACCTGCTGGCGTCCACGCAGCGGCTGCACGACCTCTCGAGCCGCGTGCACCAACTGCAGCTCGCCATCCTGCAGCAGCAGCAGCAGCCGGAGCCGCCGCAGCAGGCGGGGGCAGAGCCGTGGGCACGGCCGGGCGGTGGCGCGCCTGCGGGGCAGCAGCGGCACGGTGGGTGGGCGTCGGAGGGGCGCTGGGGTCAACAGCAGCAGCAGCAGCAGCAGGAGCAGCAGGAGCAGTATGGCGGGTGGCCGTGGCAGCCGGATGCGGCATGGGGCGGAGCTGGGGCGGGAGGGCAGGGCTGGGAGCAGGTGCAGCACCGCATGCAGTCGCAGCCGCCGGGTGACGTCACGCGGTGGCTGCAGCAACCCCGCGTTGGGGCGTTTGCGCTCGGCGGCGGGAAGGGCGTCGTGGCGACAGCAGCGGCAGGAGGGGTGGGAGGAGGAGGAGGCGGCGCGGGGGTGGCGTGGGGTGGGGCCAGCGCGCCGCAGCACCACCACGCCGCGCGTGCTGACCGCGGCGCGGCCGCCGCTGCGCCTTCGCCCGCGCATGCGCCCGCAGTGCCGCGCGGCGTCCTCTCCCCGCAGCGGCATCCGGGCGGGGCGCAAGGCGGGGGCGGCGCTTGGGGCGACGAGGCGGAGGTTGGGGAGGAGCAAGAGGAGGAGGAGGAGGAGGAGTTTGCGCAGGAGTACGCCGCGGGGGAGGGAGGCGACGCCTGGAAGGAGGCGAGCCTCCGCAGCCTCCCTGAGCCCTCGCCGCCGCAGCAGCACCACCTCTACGGCGGCGGCGGCGGGCAGGGGTGGGGCGACGGGCAGCCTGGCGTGGAGCAACGGTTGGGCGTCGCCGCTATAAGCGAGGCGATTTGGGACGGGGAGGATGGGGCGGAGGGCGAGGAGGAGTGGGAGGAGGTGGGCGGGGACGAGGAGGCGGTGGGGCTGTGGGAGGCAGGGCGGGCGCTGGAGCAGCACTTGCCACAGGTAACGCTGGCCAGGGTTTGATGTGCGGCCCTGAACGGTGCGTCATGACGCTGCCGCGCCACAGCACGTCATGCTGTCGCTGCCGCGTGCAGGCGCAGGCGCGGCCGCCCTCTCCCGCGGCTTCCGACCCACGCCTGACTTCCCTCGCCCCCTCCGCCAACGGCACGCCTTCAGGCCGCGCCCCCCGCGCCCACTCCGCCCCGCCGCCCGCGCTCCTCCACCCGCCACCGCACCCCGCCAGCAGCCAGGCCACCTCCCCGGCCCTCTCCGCCGCCGGCCAGCCCAGGGCGCTCGCCTCTGCCTGCACGCTGCACCGGGGCAAGGCCCGCGGCGCCGCCCGCTCCATCCTGGGCCAGCACGCGGCGGCGGCGGCGGGATTGGCAGCAGGGCCGCGGGCGGGCGGCAATGGCGGCGGCGGCGGCGCGTCGCACCCGGCGACGCCCTCGGCGTCCGCACACGTGCACATGCACGCCTCGCTCGGGTCGGGCGCCAGCAGCGCGCCGCAGAGCGCCAGGCACCCCGTGTCCGAGTCGGACTGGCAGCGCTGGCAGATGCAGGGGCCGGCGGCAGCTGATGGCAGCGTCGGGCATCGGGAGGCGGCGGCAGCGGCGGTGGAGGGCGGCGACGCGTTCGCCTGGGTGGCGCAGGCAGGGCGGCGGGACGGCGTGCGGGATGTGGGCAAGGTGCAGCAGGAGGTGGGCGGCGCGGTGTTGGATGGAGGCGGGGCGGTGAGGCTGTCGGTGGACAGCGGGCTTTTGCGGGTGAGGCGGGCGGCGGCGGCGGCGGCGGCGGTGGCGAGCCCTGCGCTCAAGCGGGCCCTGAGCTCCTCCCGCGTGGTGAGCGGAAACTGCTTGCGTGGTGCTGCCTGCTTTGGCTTTGCGCTACCGCCGGTGGGCGGTGGTCCCATCTGATGTGGGGATCTGATGTGGGTGCAGACGCGCGTTCGTGCGACGTTTGCGCGGTTCCTGCAGGGCGAGCGGCTTGAGGTGCTGGCGCCTGCGTCGCCGGGCGGCGCCAGCAGCGCAGCAGCGGAGCCGCTGCACCGCTCCATCACCACCCTGGCCGTAAAGGTGCGGTGTGGACACTGGCTTTGCTAGGAGGTGATGGTGGTGTTGCCGAGGGAGTAGCACGGACCTGCGTGACTGGGCGTGCGCGCAGGAGTTGGAGTCGGAGCTGGTGTCCGGCCTGGCGGTGCGCAGCGCGCTGCAGCAGGCGCTGGTCGCCGAGCAGGGCGAGGGCGCCCTGCTGCGCCAGGAGCTTGGCGCGCAGGTGAGAGGGCAGTCAATCGAGGGAGGGGCTGGGAGAGTCGCAGGAACAGGCGAGGGAGTGCGACATCCACGGGTGTGCGGTGGAGCCAACCTCGTCTTCACTTGCCGCGCCTGTCTCCCCGTCCTCTCAGGTGGACGCGACCTTGGCGCTGGAGGACGCGCTGGTCGAGGTGCACCAGCAGCTGCGCGACAGCTCGTGCGCTCTGGCCGTGCAGACAGGTGCGGCAAGGGGGCGATCGAGGCTCGCACGGCATCTGGTTGCGGTCGTCGGAAAGGGTCACCCCGACTCGTGGTCCTCGCCCTTTGCGGGCGCGCTCTCGCGCGCACGAATGCACAGAGGCAGTCGAGGAGCTGCGGACTGCCTGCGAGCAGCTTCGGCACCACGAGGGCGAGCTGGAGGCGCAGGGCGCGACGCTGCAGGAGCAGCTCGAGCGCGCGCTGCACGAGCTGGAGGACGCTCGGCGGCGGCGCGAGGAGAGCGAGGGGCTGCGGGCGGCGGAGAGGGAGGCGCTGTCGATGGAGCTGCGCGCCACCAGGGAGGCCCTGGCCGGCGAGGTGGAGGAGCTGCGGCAAAAGCACGGCATGCTGGTGGCCAAGCAGGCGCTGGACGCCACGCGGCTCGACATTGTGTGAGTCGACCTTCTCTTTCCTTCAGCTCCCGGCACACTCGCTTGACCTGGGACCCGTGCGAGCGTACGTTGCCCTGCGCGTTTGGCTGCAGCGAGATGCTGGCGTGGCGGTCGCTGGCCCGCCGCGCGCTGCAGCGATGGCGCCGTGGCGCCGCCGGCGCGGCCAAGCGGCGCGCCGCCGAGGCCGCGGCGTGCAAGCTCGCCGACTGGCGGCGCATGCACGCCATGGTGCGGGCCTGGCGCGCCGCCGCGGCGCGCGCCCGCGCCGCGCTGCGCCTGGCGCAGCGCTCGCTGGCGCTGGCGCTGGCGCGGGCCTGGCAGGCCTGGCGCGCGCACCACGCGTCCAGCAAGCGCAAGACGGCGGCGAACGCGGCGGCGGAGAAGCACCGTGCGCTGCGGCTGCTGATCCAGGCGTTTGCCCGCTGGCGCCTCGTCGTGGCCCGGCGCCGGCAGGCCAGGGAGCACGAGGACGTGGAGGCGTGGCGGGCGGCGACGCGGCACCATGCAGTTAGGGTCTGCGGCGAGGCGTGGCGGGCCTGGGCGGCGTACGTGGACGCCCGGAGGCCAAAGGCAAGAGCAAACACCTTGTTTTTCGCTCTCAAGTGCCATGAGGTGTCGCGCGTGTGTGAAGCCTTGCTCACTGTGGTCATCTCGGCTGGACACGCCGCGGCGCAGGCGGGCGCACTGCAGCGCGCGGCGCGGCACCACCGGAGGCGCTCCCTGGGCCTGGCGCTGCTGGGCTGGCGCGGCCTCCTGGATCGGCGGGACGCCAAGCGGCGGGCGCTCCAGCGCGCGGCAGCCAAGTGAGTCACACTCCTCACCTCCCTATCCAATCAACGCCGTGTCTGTGGGTTTTGCGCGTGGAGCTGCCGCCCTCGCGCCGTTCCCTGGTGGCCGATGCGCAACGGTGCGGCGCGTCTCTTGACCGGCGCAGGTGGCGGCGTGCGCTGGTGGCGCGGGCCTGGCACGCCTGGCACGCCTTCCTGTCGCTTCGCCACCGCAAGCGCCAGCTGCACGCCGCCGCCGCCGTGCACCGCGGCCACGCTGTGCTGCGGGCCTGGTCGCGCCAGGCCCGCCGCTCGGCGCACGCGCGCCGCCAGGTGCAGGCGCAGGCGGCGCGGCGGCGGCAGCGGCTGCTGCGGGCGGCGTGGGACGCGTGGGCGGCGTGGGCGCGCGGCAGCGCCCGCCTTGCGCTGTGCGAGGTGGTGGCGGCGCGGCACTGGGAGGCAGCGCTGGCGCACCGGTGCCTGGTGGCGTGGGCGGGCGCGGCTAGGGAGGCGGCCGAGGAGAGGGCCGAGGGCCAGCGGGCGGTCGACCTGCTGCACATGGTCCAGGTGACTCTTGCTTTGCTGTGCTTTTCTGTTTGTGCGACCAGGTGGGTGTCCCGTGCAGATGGCACGAGAGGCGAGGATCTGCTTGTGTGCTCCGCAGGTGGCGGTGCGGTGGCGGCGTGTGTCGGAGGCGGCGCAGCGCCAGGCGGCCGTGGCGCAGCGCGGCGAGCGCATGCGCCGGCACCGCGTGGAGGGCGGCCTGCTGCGCGCCGTGCTGCAGGTGCCGCGACGCGACCACTAGCAGCGCTTATTGGCAGGGAGCTGACATTGCCGGGTGACGAGCGGACCCTTGGTTGCGCGACGGTGAGGTGACCACGGTGGGTGGGGCGCCTGCCTGTTGTTGCGCAGGGCTGGTCGCAGCTAGTGGCGGACCAGCAGCTGGCGCGGCGCGCCATGGTGTGCGCCTTCACCGAGGCCGCCGCCGTGACGCTCGCCCGCGTGGCATGCCTCCAGGCCTTCCACGGGTGGAGATGGTGGGTGGGTGGGCTCTTCCCCACGTGACCGAACAAACAATGCCTTGCTCGCCGTGGCCTGCCGCTTGCCGACGCCGCGCGCACAACCCGTTGCGGTGGACACTCTTCTCGCAGGGTGGTGGCGGAGCGCCTGCGCCGGGACCTCAAGGGCTCGGAGCGGCAGCTGGCCGACGCGGGCGAGCAGGCCTCCCGTCTGCACTCGCAGCTGTCTTGGGCGCAGTCCGAGCGGCAGCGGCTCGAGTGCTCGCTCGAGCAGGCCTCCCAGGCGCACCGCGCGCTGTCCGACGCGCACGCGGCGCTGGCGGCGGCGCACGGCGACGCCAAGGCGCAGGCGGCCCGTGCGCTGGCCGACGCCCGCGCAGAGGCGGCGGCGGCGCGCGACGAGGCCCGGCAGGCGGCGGCGCGCGCGCGCGACGACGCGCAGGCGGCGGCGCTGGCGCTGCAGCAGGCCGAGGTGGCCCGCGAGCGCGAGGCGGCGGGCCGCGCGGCGGTGGCCGGCGAGGCGCACGCGCTGTCGGTCAAGCTGCAGGCCACACGCGAGGAGCTAGAGTCGCGGCGCGCCGAGGTGGCCGGCCGAGCCGACGACCTGGACCAGGCCCGCGAGGCCCTACGCGACCTGCAGCTGCGCCTCCGCCAGCAGGCACGTACGCACGTGCTTTTTTCATTCCTTTGCCTGTCTGCTCACACGGGCCCTGCACGGGCGGACCCCCTGCCTGCGTCGCAAGGTGACGCAGCGCGACTTTCACGTTTCCATTCCTGCGCCCGGTGCTCGCTCCCGTGGCCCCGCGGGACGCCTGCCTGCCGTCACGTTTGGCACCGCGCCTTGGTGATGGTGGTGATGGTCGTGGTTGGTGGTGGTTGGTGCGCGCAGGCGGCGCAGCACGAGCAGGCGACGGAGGCGCTGCGCGCCGAGCTGGGCGCCCGCGAGCGGGAGCTGGCGGTGGCGCAGGGCGCGGCGCGGCGGCACGAGCGCGCCGCCGCCGACCGCGCCGCCGAGCTGCAGCAGCTGCGCGAGCGGCACCACCAGGAGCAGCTGGCGCTGAGGACAGAGCTGGCCGAGCGGGAGGGACGCCTGGCCGCGCTGCTGCCGGACGCCGCGGCGGCGGCAGCCGGTGCTGCTGCGCCGAGCGGCCGTGGCGCCCACCCGTCGCACGCGTCGCCGGCGGAGCAGCGGGAGGCGTGGTCGCCGACCGGCAGCGTGCGGAGCGCTGGCGTTGCGCCGCGGCACTGCCACACCAGCCTGAGCGTGCACGCGCGGCAGCCGCTGGGACCCGCGCTGGAGCTGTTTGGGCAGCAGCAGCAGCAGGCGCAGGGGGTGGGTGCGCCGCCGTTCTGGCAGCAGGCGCACAGGCAGGTTCACCAGCAGCAGGAGCTCTCGCAGGAGGGCGGCGAGATGAGCATCACGTCGTTCCTGACGGCGGCGCTGCCGCACGTCACGTCGGCCAGCGCCGCGCTGCTGGCCTCGGGTGGCGGCGGGCAGGGCGCCTCCTCGTGATGTTCTGCTGTGCACCACATTGTGGACCACCGTGACCGTGCCGCGGCTCGCTTCTCCTGCATGTTCAAGGGCTTGACAATGTGGTGGGCTCGCGCACCGAAGAAAGTAGACCGCAGCAGCAGTGCAGTGCCTCTTGCATCATGGGCTCCACAGCAGCAGCCCACAGCCAAGCATCCCAGCCGCGCTAGCGCCCGCCGCCCCCCGCGCCTGCCAAGCGTGTGGAGGAGGCGCACAGAGCACTGGACGGCGCTGCGCTTGCTGCACTGAGCCAGGCTCAATGGCGTCGAGCTGCGCGGCGATCGCCCTGCACAACGGCGTGCTCATGCCGCGCGTCGGCCTGGGGACGTACCGGTGCGGCCGCGGAGCAGCCAGCAAGGACGGCGATGACCCGATGCGCCCTGCCAGCAACCACGACGTTGCTGCATGGCGATTCCCCATGCGTTGCCCGCAGGGCCAGCGGTGACGACGTGGTGCACGCCGTCGAGGTGGCGCTCCGGTGCGCAGGCCACACGCGCCACACATGCAGCAAAGCGCCCGCAGCAGACCATCGCCACCGGCTTTTCACGCCTCTCTCCTTGAGCCTGCAGGTCGGGCATCCGGCACCTCGACACGGCGGCCATTTACAAGAACGAGGAGCTTGTGCACGAGGGCCTGCGGCGCAGCCAGGTGCCGCGCAGCGAGGTCTTCATCACCTCCAAGGCAAGGGCGAAGGCAAGGGCCTGCCTGCACATCCGTGAAGGCGTTTGCCAAGGGCGGGGCAAACGGTGTGCGCTGGGGCGCTGCGCCCGCTCCGCACGCTCCTCGCAGCTGTCGCCGTACCAGCAGGGCACGGCGCGGGCGAGGCAGGGCGCGCTGGACATGGTGGCTAAGCTGGGCGGCGAGCCCGTCGACCTGGCGCTCATCCACTGGCCGGGTGCGCCGCGCTCTGGCGCGTGTCAGTGCGCGAGGGGCCGAAGCCCAGCTACTGGGCGCACATCGGACGTGTCCCGCAGCACAGAGGTAACCATCACACGAACGGGTGCAAAGACACCAGCGCGTGATGGATGCCGCACACCGCTCGCCAACGCCCCACGTCCATCACCAGGGGCTCACGCCGCCCACGCAGCCACTCGTCACGCACGCATCAGGGCGACGCCACGATCCTGAGCACCGCCGCCCAAGAGCTCACCGCTGCCCCCGCCGCACGTGCCCTGTGTGGTCCCTGTGTCGTCAGGTGTGTCGGGCACGCCGCTGCAGTCGGCGGACAACGCGCGGCTGCGGCTCGAGACGTGGCGCGTGTTGGAGGAGCTCTACGGGTGAGCAGTGCGGGTCCTGAAGGAAAGGTCAATGGGAGGGAACGACGTTCAAGGACCAGAGGATGGAAGGGCGCAGGCAACGGGCGGCGCGCGACGCTCACGTGCGCTCACGTGCACGCAGGCAAGGCGTGTTCCGTGCGATCGGCGTGTCCAACTACGAAGTGCACCATTTGAAGGTGCGCACAGCACTGCCCCTGGTCTTTCTCCTCGCCGCCTCGGGACCGGGTGGCATGCCAGGCAGGCGCCGCTCAACGCGCGCGCGCGGGTGTACACGCACGACCTCCTCGCTGATCCCAGCTGCCTTGCCACGGCGGTGAACCGCCTCGTCATGCGCACGATGCAGGAGCTGCTGGCCGTGGCGCGCGTGCCGCCCATGGTGAACCAGATCGAGGTGCACCCCCGACGGTGAGGGCACGTGGCTGGCACAGCGCCACGCACCACACGAGAGAGGCCAAGAGCCCGTGGCCCCCCCTTGCACCTCCGCATCAACAACGCAGGCCGGCTACGGACGTGCGCCAGCTGTGCCAGGCGCACGGCATCGTGGTGACGGCCTACTCGCCGCTGGGGCAGGGCCACCTGGTGGGCGACGCCACGGTGGGCCGGGCGGCGGCCCAGGTGGGCTGCTCGCCCGCGCAGGCGCTGCTGCGCTGGGGCCTGGCCAAGCGGTGCGTGGTCATCCCCAAGTCGGTCCAGGCGGCGCGCGTGGAGGAGTTTGCCGCGGTGCACCGACAGCTGCTCGCCTTGGACGCTGGTCATGCTGGTGGCGACGGTGGTGGTGGGGCTGGGGGCGTGTGGGACGTGGAGGCGGTGGTGGCGGGGCTGCTGGATCCGGGCAGCGTGGCGGCGCTGGACGCCCTGGAGGACGGGACCAAGTTTTGCTGGGACCCGTCGGGCGTGGCGTGACCTGTCTGTTTGGTGCCCACTTGTTTGATGAGGTGCCGTTCGTTGCATGCATCCGTGTCCCAGCAGGAAGCACGCCAAGACGCAAAACTTGCAGTCGCCATGCTCAGCAAGTGTGGGTGCGAGCGGCGGCCCACTGCTTGCCTCTGGGTGGCCCTTGGCGGTGCTTGGGGTGCCTTCCACACACCCCTGTGTCCCCTCACCGTCTCTCCGCCCTCCTCCGTGTCGACCAGGAAGCTCAGGACCGTGGCGTAGCGGTTGCCGCCGTTGGCGATGCCCTCCCGATGGTTCAAGTAGTCATAGTGAGCCTTAACGCATGCAGCAGAGCTTGGAAAACACGAGACAGTTGCACCCAGCCGTCACCTGTGCCGCCCCGCCCGCCAGAAACGCTCGCCAAAAACGCCCGCCAAAAACGAGCGCACCTTGTACTCTTGGTTGTGGTTGTAGCGCAGCACCTGGAGGCCCTCGCCGTTGCCCACGGGCAGCAGGGTCCAGGCGGCCTGGCGCTCCTCAATGCCTGCGTGGTGGGGCGGGGCGCGTGCCGGCCGTCGCGTATGAGTCACGTCGGGGGCAGGGCGCCACGGGCAAGAGGAAGGCACGCCGCTCACGCTTGATGACCTCGTCCTGGCCACGGTTCAGGAACACGCCGGACGAGGTCCTGATGGTGGAGATGGCCGAGCCGCCCGTGGACGCGTCCACCACGCCCGAGCGCTCCATGTGCGGTTCGCTGATCTTGATGATGTGGTCGCACTCCTCGGGCGTCAAGAAGTTCTCGATCTGTGCAATGGTACCAGTGCGAGGTGAGAGGAGGGAGGAGGGAGGAGGGTGGTCCGGCGGCGTGGCGGCGTCTGCTGTCCCGTGCGCACCATGAAGATGCGCGCCTCGGCGTCCAGCACCTTCATCTTGGTCACGCGGTCCACAATGTCGTCAGGACGCACCACGTTAGGCTCGTAGTCTGTTCCTCTCCAGCCTGCGCACCAAAGCGTTTCGTGTGGAGGTGTCGTGCGAGTCGCCCGCCACCCAAGGGGGCTCGTGACCCTGTGGCCGCGACCAAAGGGCCTCACGCCGCGCGACACGCCGTTGATGCAAGCCGCACACACACACGCCAGCAAGCAGAGGCGAGAGCTGCCGGTTTCCTGCTCTCACGTATCTGTCTTTGGTTGCTGGTGCGCTGCTGAGTGTGGGGCCAGTCGGAGACGTGGCGTTGCATCATGCGCGTGCATGTCTGCCGCATCTTGAACACCAAGGAGGACCGTGATCGCCGCGTTCGGTGAGCAGGGCCACTGAGCACCAGCGACGCCAAACAAATAAGAGAGCATATGTACAAGCACAGCGAGCGCCCACTCCGACGTGCGGCAAGTTGCTGCGTTTGGAGCACAGCCGCACGTGGCGGAAGAGAAGCAAGTACCGGTATGGGAGGTGGCGTTGAGCACTGGTGGCACACAGCGGGTCACGCAGTGCGCACTCGATGGCACTCTCTCCTTCCAACAGATTGTGTCGTGATTGCGACGATGAGAGGCAAGGCGGCGGGACAACAAACGCCCGGCCCTGGTGCAGCCCACCCGTGCCGTGCGAGCGGAGGAGGAGGAGGGCGAGGAGAAACGGTGTGCAACTCAAGGACTCGTGGTCCGCTCATGGGTTCTTCAAGCTGACTACCACCACCACCACGTCTCCTGGGTCACCAACCAAGGTCCGCCTGAGCTGTCTGACATGCGCGCAAATGATTGCGCTGCCTGCCGCATCTCGGCCCGCCGCTGGTGCCGCCGTCCGTCCGTCCGTGCGTCCATACAGGAGCTCCTCTTACTCCAGCATGCGGCGGTTCCTGCCGCCGGGCGCGTGCTGCTCCTCCTCGGCGCCCGTGTCCTCCACCACGTCGCAGCGGTTGCAGCTCTTGACGCACTTGCCCGGGCGCGCGCGGTCGCCGATCATGAAGCTGGGGTTGCGCTGGCACTCGCCCGATGCCGCCCACTCTGCATGTGGGAAAGCACACGAGTCGCCAGGATCACGCAAAGCACGCCTGTCACGCGTCACCTTACATCGCACCGTCACAAATCTGCCAAAGCTTTGCGCCGCGCTCCT
>VFQP010004245.1_pt1 | contig 13554 bp, 21 predicted proteins | sample 3512351 | NCBI WGS metagenome assembly VFQP01 (sample SAMN10412372, study PRJNA504923) | tailings metagenome | isolation source: Relicate 1 Philex TSF1 revegetated site | place: Philippines: Tuba, Benguet | collected 2017-08-29 | reverse complement strand
CAATGTCCCCAGTCGCTGCGCCCAGGACCGAAGAGGATGGCCCAGAGAAGCAGAAGGAGCTGCTCGAGGCCGTGCTCGCCCTGGACAGCCACTGGGACGACGAGCAGCTCTCATGTGAGCGTGTCAGCACTTATAGCAGCTGCACCGTGCAAATCCTGGAGGCTCTGGCGCTACCGGCTCAGCTTCTCTACCTTCCCGCACCCGCCTGCAGCTCGCACACATTGCGCAGATGAAGCGGGGCATGACGCTTGCTCCTGGCTGGCCCCTCGATGCGTGCCTGCAGACCTGAAGCAGGACAAGACGCTGGCCCGCTACCTCAAAGCGCGCAAGGGCCACGTGCCGCACGCCGCCAAGCTGCTGGCGGCGACCCTCCGCTGGCGCAAGAGCATGCACCTGGGTTCGTACGCCAGCAGGCGCACAGCGGCGCCTTGGGGGATGCTGCCGGTGCACGGCGACTCGGGGATGCTGCCAGCGCCCGCCGCCCCTCAGGAGCGACCCGCCTTCCCCCCCACGCGCCCCGCCGCAGACACGCTCAGCGTCAACGAGTTCTCCCGCGAGCTGGCCACGGGGAAGATGTACGTGATGGGACCTGACGACGAGGGGCACGCCATCCTCATCACGCGCAAGCGCAGCGACGCCTTCAGGCCAGGCGAGAACGACCACTACCTGGTGCGTGTGTCGTGCTAGGGGGGCCTGGGGAGGCAGGCGCTGAGGCCACAGGTGTGGCAGGTGCGCTGCCCTGCCTCTGCCCGCATCACGACACCACTGCGGGCGCCCGTCGTTGTGCTTGCTGCGCAACCGCAGAGGGGCCTGACCCTGACGCTCGAGACGTGCGTGCGCACCATGGCGCACACGGGGCAGCACCAGTGGGTGTGGATCCTCGACATGAAGGGATACACGCGCGCCAACAGCCCGCCGCTGTCCGTCTCGCTGGCCACCCTCCGCGTCCTTGCCGACCACTGTGAGCTCAAAGTGGCGTCGAACGGCCACGGGGCGTGACGTATCATGAGCGCACGCGCCTTGGGGGGCTGAGGCGTCCTCTTTGGAAGCCCTGCGGCTGTGGCTGCATCTTCGCAGACCCCGAGCGTCTCAAGGTGTGCTTCTTCGTGGACGCGCCGGCCGTCTTTAGCTGGCTGTGGGCGGTGAGGCAGTGAACGGGGCGCAGCATGCGGCACGTGCGTGTGGGGCCTGCCGGGCGAACCGCGCTGGCGCGCGCGTGCGTTGCTGTTGAGCGCACGCAGGCGATGAGCAAGCTCCTCGACCCCGTGACGCAGAAAAAGGTGCGCGAGCGCGGCTGTTTGGCACAGCGGAACACCTGCTGCGGCACTGAGAGCCACGTCGTGCTCACCGCGCGTGGCGCCGTGCCCGCTGCGCCACAGGTGCACTTCCTCCACTCGGCCGACCTCCCCAAGTCGCTGCCACCCTCCTCCACGTCCGCCAACGGCCACCCAGGCGACGGCGGACCGGCCGCCCCTGGGCCTCACGCGCCAGCCGGGCACAGCGCGTCGGTGCAGGCCTTCCTGCCCTACCTCCACTACTACCTGGAGCCGTACGACGAAAAAGCCTTTCGCGCACTGCTGGAGCGCTGCGGGTGGCCTCTCGTGGCCCCGCCGCCGCCCGCTGCCACGAACTGACCACCTCGTATCTCTATGCTATGAACCCCGAGCTTCTTCGGAATTCCTCACATTGCAGCACACCGTCCAGCAGCCATGGCAAAAATAAGTCGCGGCGCTTTTCCTGTGCGCACGATGATCCCTGCAAGTCAAGGCCCTCCTACTGGTCACTTGACGTAGACGCCCAGCACGCCCGCCACGACGATGACGAGGAAGGCGCCCACTTGCCGCATGCTGGCCTCCAGCACCGACTGCAGCGGCGTGGTGATGATGGTCATGAGCTGCGCGCACAGGCAGGCGCAGCGAGGGGCGCCGCCACCAGCGCAGGATGATGAGCTCGACGAGCGTGTGCGCGAGCAGCACCTCGACATGGCGATCCGAGCCCCCCCATGGACCGCTGCTCACCCCGCAGGCAATGCCGATGTTGACGCCCGTGGTGAGCAGGGCGCCCACGATGGGGTTGCCGCCAAAGTGCGGCCCCTCGGGGTTGGCCTTGATGCGCTTGCTCTGGTACTTGTACACCGAGTAGGCAAAGGCGCCCGCCAGCGGGAAGGACTGGTCGCTGGAAAACAGCGCCCTGCGCACGCAAGCCACCACCACGCCAACAGCGCAGCAGCCACGTGGTGGTGACGACAAGCCCCCACGACGCGCTGCTGCTGGCCCTCCTCTCCCCTTTGCTGCTGGCAAGACGCGCGGCACGGCACGCACCAGAGGCCCAGGGCGATGTAGATGGACGCCTCGTTGATGAGCGTGGTGGTGGAGACGGTCGAGTCAAACAGCGCCCAGAAGCGCGAGGACAGCGTGACGGGGCGCTCGCTGGGGTCCACCACCACGTCGGTGCGCCGCCCCGTGCGTGGCGGCTTGAACCCCAGCTTGCGCCGCTTGTCGTACGTCTCCTGCGCGGCCACGTGCAGGTGGGTCCCACCCTCAGGACGGCTGAGCAGCAGGCAAGCCTGCTCTGGCTGCCTCCATCCTGCTGCCCAGGTGTGCGCACCTTGAGGATGCGCTCAAAGGCCAGCTCGATCGACTCCCGGCTGGGTTCGTGCCACCGGTACTCCTGAGCACACAGTGCCATCAGTGCCAGTGGGCTTTCCAGAGAGTGTTCCAGAGAGTGTGCCCGTCGGCGACCACGCGCGCCTGCGCACCTCGTAGAGGTAGTTTCTCGCGTCCTGCACCTGCTCGAACGACGCATCCGTGCTCAAGCCCAGTAGCCTGCACGCGCATGCACGATGCACTGCTGGATTCACGAGTCCCGGCGCGGCTTGGCTTGGCGGCCGCCGCCAGGGTGCCAGTCCCCTCCCCCCGCACCTGTAGGGGTTCCCCTCCTTGATGCGCGGGAATGGCTTGTACTCCTTTGGCGGCTCCTCAAACGCCGGGTTGCTGCTGCTGGCTGCCGCGTGCGCGTGCCTGGGGCAGCGAGGCCACTGTGCAGCGCCCGCTGCTCGGCCGTGCCACCCGCGAAGCACGCCCCTGCGATACACACGATGTCCTCGCGCACGCCCTCTCTCGCCGTGCTGTTGGGCGCCGGATCCTGGTGGCCAGCCGAACTGCAACTCTTGGCGCACCTTGGCGCTTCCAACGGGTGCTGCGCGAACACCAAGCTGCTGCAAGGGGCTTGTGGCACGCCGCTGCTGGCCGCTGCCGCACCGCTGCAGCGGCCGTTCGCCGTGCGCCCGGCCATCATCATCCTCGCAGAGCCGCCACGCGAGACAGAAGCGTGCAGTCGAGGAGCTGCGCCTGTGCTGCCTCCCAGGTGCGCTGCAGCGGTTCCGAGTGGCTGCTGTGCGAGCTTTGCGGGCGGTGGATCGCCCACGCAAGGCCCAGCCTGTTTGAAGCGTCCCAGCTGTCCTTGACCATCCCGTGCTCCCTCAAGCGCTCAGGAACGGTCTTGCAGGCGCTCGCGGAAGAGCACGGCCAGCAGGGCCACGCATGCCGTGGTGGCCGCGATGGTCGTGAAGAGCGACACGGTCTCGGCGTGCTCCAGGCTCCCGGCCGGCACCTCCCACTCCACCAGCGGCAGCGCCGCGCTGGCCTCCTGCCAGCCGCACCACCTCTGCCCCTTGGCCCCTGAGCCCGCCGGCGCTGCCGCCTCGCCTGCCGGAGCCCCACACTGCAGCGCCAGCGTCGGGGCGGGCAGCGCCACCCGTGTCGTGCCTGCGCTTGGGCAGTCCAGCCGGCAGCCGCCGCGGCGAGTCGCCGCCCTCCTCTCCCGTTCCCCCGCCCAGTGAGACCGGAACACACCGGACGCGAGGGCCGCCCACCAGTGGCCTGCGTACTTGGCCTCCCCAGACTCCTGCACCGGCGCAGGGTACCGCGAGTGCACCGGCACAGCCACGCGCACCACGCTGTGGGCCGCGTCGCCGTGCGGCTGCGTCTCGCCACGCCGCCAGACCTGCACGTCCACGTGGACGCCCACCAGCGTCGGCTCGCATCGCGGCGCTGGCCTGCACACACGTCGAGGGAGCGTGCGGCCCCTTGCATGTCGACGGGCGCAGGAACACGTGACGTGCAGTTGGCCAACTGCAGTTGCACCGCGACTCACGACTCGAGGTCCAGCGGGCCAAAGGTGCTGAAGTTCAGCTGGCCTGCGCATGCCATATGGGCGCAGCCGTGAGCGGGACGCTGGGGCACACGGCGTGCTTGTGAACAGCCAGCGCACGGGCCCGCCGCACCTTGACTGAGCCTAGCCACGCTGCTGAGCTGGTACGGATCCACAAAAAGCTCCACCGGCAGCGGCTGGGCGATGTGCACCTGCGCGCCCAGGCGTGCAGCCACTGGCTGCAAGGTGCCTGCAGCCTCGTTCCTGGCCGTGATGGGGCCGACAGCTGCGGGGTCGCAGCCTCACCTGCACCAGCTGGCCTCCCCGTTCGCCGCAGGCGCCGGCGTCGCGCACATCCAGCTCGTAGATCAGCTGCCTATGCGCTCCCGCCCTGCATAGAGGCAATGCACGGCACACTGTGGGGTGCGTGTTGCAGCGAGGACGGCGGGCGGCCTGCGCACGTCACAGACCGTGCGCACCCTTCCAGGCGCCACTGCGTCAGGACGGGCGCTGATTTGCTGTCGCCGCTGGCGTCCCGGGAGCTTGAGCAGTGCTTCTTGACGCCGGCACGGAAGTCTGCACGCGGCATGCGGCGTACTCGGCCCGCCCCCTGGGGACCTCTTCTCCAGCGTGCCCACAAGCTGCAGCTGCACGCATATCGCGCCCGACCTGCCAGCAGCCGCTCATGCTGCGCAGAGCCTTGCGCGGATGCGCCCGCTTGGATGGTCAGGCACGCGAGCACCGCCGCTGCCGCCAATGCATGCTGCAACCGCTGCAGCTTGGTCGTTGCTCTCATGCTCCTACGGCTGCCGCTGCCGCTGTGCCCTGGCTGGCTGTGCGCACTGCACGTACGCCACGAGCCGCCACGCACGAAAACAGCGTGCAGTCGAGGAGCTGCGCCTGTGCTGCCTCCCAGGTGCGCTGCAGCGGTTCCGAGTGGCTGCTGTGCGAGCTTTGCGGGCGGTGGATCGCCCACGCAAGGCCCAGCCTGTTTGAAGCGTCCCAGCTGTCCTTGACCATCCCGTGCTCCCTCAAGCGCTCAGGAACGGTCTTGCAGGCGCTCACGGAAGAGCACAGCGCGAAGAGGCGCAGGGCGCATAGCAAGCTTCCATCACTGGGAGAGCAGGGCCTGCTTCTGCTCCGCAGGCAGCGCAGCCAGTAGAGGGTCGAGCTGCGCGGCGTGGCGCGTCCGCAAGTGCTGCACGGTTTCCCGTATGAGCTTGCGCGTGGCGTCCGGTAGCTGCGACGCCACCACCGCCTCGCCCAGTGCCTTGACGATGGCGGGCACGTGCGCCGCCACCTTGGCCAGCGCCGCATCGCCTGCAAGGCATGCAGGTGGCCGTACGCCCACCTCACGTCGCGCCAGGGCTTCGCCAGCATCTACCCCCGACTGCGCTGGCACCCCACGTGCTCGGAGGACAACGTGGACATTGCACTCACTGGCGCTGAGCACCTGGCACAGGGCGCGGTACGTGGGCCCCGCCTCTGCCCAGTCCTCCTGGGGCGGCAGCGCGCTGCACACGGCCGGCAGCACGGCGTCCAGCGGCACGATGGGCGCCTCGACCGGCGCGCACAGCACCATGCGCGCCACGCAGCCCACGGCGTTGTCGCGCGTGCCCGGCGCCTGCGCCCGCCACCAAGCACCATCCACCAAGGTGCAAGCGGGCACGCAGTCATCACCTGTTGCGGGCAGGCACTACGTGCAGGCACGGTTTCTGTGATGGAGGGCGGGGCGGGTGCGCTCACCTCCTTGCTTGAGAACAAGGGCTGCAGCGCGTGCAGCAACTGCTGCACAAACGGCCCCACCGCCTGCGCAAAGCACGTTGACGAGTAGAACCGGCCAAAGAGTACTCAGTGTGATGTTGCATGCAGGACGCGCAGGGGGGAAGAGGGAGAGCTGTGCTGCGCCGTGGAAGGAAGAGCTTGGAGCGCACCTCTGGCCCGCAGCCCTCGACCAGCACGCCCACGCAAAAGGCAGCATTCTGGCGGTTGATGGCGTCGCTGGCGCGCAGCTCCTTGAGCAGCACCGGCACCAGCTTGCGCAGGTGAGGCACCATGTGCCCCTGCGCAGCACCACCACGCGTGCACACACACACACACACACACCACGCCTGGCACCCACCGTCCGCCCCCCGCCCACGCTCGCCACCACTGCTAGCAGGTCAGCAGGCGGCTTGCCCCGCACACCTGCATGCGCTCCGACACCTCTGCCAGCGCGCCCAGCGCCACGCCGCGGATGCCCTCGGGCTGCGAGGCGCCCAGGCGGCCCAGCAGCGCCGGCAGGTGCGCGCTGGCCAGCACCGGCGCGTACGCCGCCGCGCCCGCCGCGCCCGCCATGACGGGCAGCAGGTCGGCGGCGGCCGCCAGCAGCTCCTCGGCCGCGTCGCCGCCCTGCTCCTCGTCGCCGCCGCCCTCCTCGTCCTCGTCGTCCTCGTACTCGCAGCAGGGCGCCTTGTCCTGCAGCACCGCCGTCACCTGGTCGCTCACCTGCGCGCCAGCACGCACACGCAAGCGACGTCACCCTGGGTAGCGTCCTGCGCCGTCCTGCGCTCCTCAACCTGAACCCAAAGACCACCCTGCAAGCAAGAGCTGCTGCCGAGCCTGTGGCGGGGCCGCCGAACAAGCTCGAAATCGGCAGGCTGCTGTGGAAGTGAGCACGCGTTTGCAAAATGCGGGAAGTTGCAGAGCGGGGGCGGCCGCCCTCACCTGCTGCAGCCAGGCGCCCAGCGGCGCAGCGCCCAGCAGCGCCAGCAGCTCCTTCCACCCGGCCAGCGCTGCGCACACCACGCTCTTGTCGGGCGACCCCAGCGACTCTAGCAGCGCCGGGCACGCCGCCTGCACCGCCTGCTGCACCGGCGCCGAGGGCGCCGCGCCGGGCGCCGCCGGAGGGAAGCACGCGTGCGTGCACGCCACCAGCCGTGGCAGCGCCTCACAGGCCTGCGCGCACGCGCCAAGCAATCGCGCAGGAGCCGCCCTCGCTCGCCTCTGAGGGCCGAGCAAACGATGCCCGTCGACCAAGCACAGCCAGCGACCCCGCGACCCCGTCGCATGCCGCACCTGTATCTGCAGCTCCTCGTGCCACGCCTCGTTGGCCAGGTGGATGGCCCGCTTGAGGCTCTCCTCCAAAAAGGGCAAAAACGGCGCGCCGCCGCAGTGCGCCGCGTAGAGCCCCAGCGCCTGCAGCGCCGCGCACTTCTCGTCCAGCACGCCCGACCGCACGTGCACCTGCCGCAGCGCCGCCTCGTCCTCCTCGTCCTCGTCGCTGGGCTGCTGCACCGCCGCCGCCGGCCCCGCGCCGCCGTTTGACGCGCCCGCCCCTCCGCCGCCGCCCTGCTGCTGCTCCTCCTCGTCGCTGTCGCCGCCCTGCTGCTGCTCCTCCTCGTCGCTGTCGCCGGCCCCGTCCACCAGCAGGTCGCCCTCGTCCTGGTCCAGAGACGCAAACGCCAGCGGCACCAGCTGCGGCAGGTAAGCGCCGAACGGCGCGCCCACGCCCTGCGCTCGGCCGCGTGCACCGCAGCCCACCACAGACGCCGGCGTCACCAGCGGCACGGCACAAGGGGAGCACAGCACTCTGACTGGTGCATGCGCGTGGCTGCTTCATGGGGATGACGCAGCGCAGCGGAAGGCAAGAAGTGGACGTGCCCAGCTGGCCCAGAGCCCGTGCATTTAGCGCCACCAGCATAGCGGCATAGAGTGATTTGCGGGGAAGGCAGAGGTGGGCGCACCTTTGCGCAGCTGGCCCAGAGCCCGTGCGTGTACTCTCGCAACTCGCTGAAGCCCAGCGGCCACCCGCCCAGGGACACCTCCACCACGCCGGGCAGCATGGCCGCCAGCCCGCTCTCGGGCACCGCGCCCAGGTGCTCCATCATGACGCCCATCACCTCGGTGGCGCGGCACCTGCGAGGCGCCCACGTCATTCGGCGGGCACCGCAGGATTGCTGTCAGATGACACCTGTGCGGCGCTGTCCTGTCAGACCATGCCTGAGGAGCGCTGGCGGGGGAAGAGGGCAAGGTGTTGCCTCACCTGCAAGCCAGGTAGTCTGTGGCGGTGCCCGACATGAAGTGCGAGAGCACGGGCAGCAGCGTGGGCAGGTGCGGCAGGAAGGCCTTGCCCGAGGCGGCGGCGATGGACGCCATGGCCGACAGCGCCACCTCCTGGATGCCGGCGTGCGAGGCGTGCGCGCCGTGCGTCAGCACGCGCACCAGCTGCTCCATCACCTGCACCAAGGAAGGGGAGGAGAACAAGCGCAACCGCGTTGCAGCGACGCTCGGTGCAGCCGCAGCTGGAACCGGCGAATCATCCACGCGCCAGCCTGTGGGCGCCAAGCCTTCTCGGAGCTGAGCACGACGCGCGTGTGGAGCACGCGAGTCATGCGTCACACGCTTCCTCCCGCACCTGTGCCATGTAGGGCGCGATCTCCTGCGGCTCGAGCGCCTCGCAGAACGTGTCAATGGCGTAGCAGGCGCGCTCCTGCAGGTCGTGGTCCGTCTCGTGCGCCATGACGGTGAGCAGCGCCGGCAGCACCTGGGCGTGGTGCTCCACCACCTCGACCGGCATGAACTCGGACATTTGGCCCACGGCAAACGCCGCCGCCGCACGCACGTCCCCGTCCGCGTCCTGCGCCCATGCGAAAGCGGACGCCGGCGCAACGCACAGGTCAAGCCTCCCTTTGCTCGCACTTGCATTGGGGCCACGTCGTGCGCTGTGCGTGCCGGGCCAGGGGCGTGCGCTCACCTGCAGCCCGGCCATGACGAGCGGCAGCACGTCGTCCATGCGCCGGCGCAGCCAAACGGCGCCGCCCTCGCACAGCACTGCCACCACGGTCAGCGCGCCCAGCCGCTCGCCGCGCGACGGCGACGCGACTGCCGCGCGCGCAAACGTGAGCACCTGCGGGACGCGCCCCATGCGCTCGACATGTAGCCTGAGGCTGCTTGCTGCTGCTGTCAGGCGGCACACAAAGAGGCGCGGCAAGGAGGTGCTGCGGCGGAGCACGCACCTGGGGGCCGATGTGCTGCGTCTGCACGCTCAGCGCAAGCGCGTCCAAGGTCTGGCCCGCCAGCGCCCGGGGCGTCTTGGTGCCCACCTCCCTCTCGGCCTTGATGCCCTGGGCCGAGTCCTCGCATGACATGCGGCACAGCGTCTGCACCACCTGCGCAGGCAGGGGCGGGGTGCGAGGAAGGAACGCGAGGCACGACTCCTCGCTGCCGCGCTCCCGCCCCGTTCTGCATTCCCAGGCTGGGGCAGTGCTGCTGTGCTGTGCGCCAGAGGGCCAGGGCACCCCAGCCCACCGTGTTGAGGAGGTCCTTCTGCTTGGTCAGCTGCTTGGGCTTGCGGCTGCGCACACATGGAGGGCGCGGCGCCACGCGTCGTCAGTCAATGCGCGCGCGCGCAATGTGTGAGGCAGCGTCCGCGTGGCGCGGAGTCAGGCAGCGGGCGCGCACCAGACGAGCGCCGTGATGACCTGCAGCGCCTGGTCGCGCGTCTCCAGCTCCAGCTGCGGTTGCGCCGCCGTGTGGCACGCCAGCTGCACCACGGCCGGCACGTGCGGGCCCAGCAGCGGCGGCGTGGCGTCGCACGCGTCCACAAACAGCTGGAAGCAGCGCATCACCTCCTCCTCGTGGCCACCTTGAACGGCGCTGGCCGTGCTCTGCACGAAACGCCACAAAGCGCGCGCAGCAGCACCGCACGATGCGACGAGCGCTGGCACTCCTCCTCGCCAAAGTGACGCGCGCGTCGCAACAGCACCTCTCCCACCTCTAGCAGCTTGGCGACGAGCGCGTGGAAGGCCAGCACGTGCGGCTCGTCCATGACGAGCGGGACCAGCTGCTCCACCGCCCGCAGCGCCGCCAGCCGCACGCCCTGGTGCGGGTCGCCCAGCGCCTTGGTCACGATGGCGATGAGCGCCGGGAGGGCCGGCGCCATGTGCTTGCCAATCACCTCGGCCAGCGCGCTGAAGAGCACCAGGGACAGCTCCCGGTGGTCGGCGCTCGGAACCTGCGCCCGGCGGCGAGCGTACCCGGCCCATGAGCAGCGGTGCCGGCGCATGGGGCCGCAGGGCTGTGGCCACCAACGCTGCGCCTGCAGGCTGCATGCTGACACGGCTGCACCTGGGGACCGATATGCGGCTCACCTCGGACCACTGCTGCATCGTGCTGAGCAGCTCGGGCCACTGGTTGCTGGGCACGGTCTGCTTGGCCACGGCGGCCGCCACGTCGGCCACGGCGCGGCGCACGACGTGCACGGGCTCGTGGGCCATGCTCTGGAGCAGCACGGCCTGAGTGCCCTGCTGCACCTGCGCACGCCCGCGCACCACGCGTGCCCGTCCCCTTCGTACCGGCGTCTCCCTCAACCACCACCATCACCACCATCACCATCACCATACTGAGCGTCTGCTGCGGCCTCCAGGCGTCTGCTGCTTTCGTTCCACGCGGGTGGTGCCGTCGTCGAGTTGGGGGGCTACCTCCCCAGAGCGGTGCGCGCAAGTGGGCGCAGGGGATACGCTGCACGACGCCACAGTCGCGAGCACGCTGAGAGCGACACCAACCTCGCCATTGAGGCTCGCCCAGTGCTTGCCGATGCGCTTCCTCAGCAGCACCGCCGCCAGGTGCCGCACTTGCGCGTCCGTGGCGTGCTGCAGCTGCTGCAGCAAGGCCGGCACCACGTCTGGGCTGGAGGACAGCGCCTTGACGCTCTCCTCTGCTGGCTTGCGGACCTGCGAGCAGCACGGGGCGGGGAGGCGTGCGCTCCGCGTGGCCCGCGCTCCTCCACGCCTGTGCTGGTGCTGCAGCTGAGAGTCCTCACCAGGTTGTCATTGCTCAGGCACGCCGCCAGCAAGGCGTGCAGCCCGTCCATCGCCCCTCTGCTCTGCTGAACTTGTGGCGCGAGCGTTACGGCAGGGTCGCGGTCAGGGTCCACGCCTCACGGGGCTCCCGCACACGACGACTCTGTCTGTCTGGGTTGCAGAAATGCGAGAGAATGCACGCCCACGCAGGAAGGGAAACAATCAGCACACGCGACATGTCAGTCCGCCTTGACCGCCCGGAAGATGGCATGCACAAAGATCCACGAGGCGGCAAAGCTGACGGTGCCCAGGGCAAAGTAGAGCCCCAGGATGAGCACTGTCATGTAGCTGAGGTAGATGACGACGGGGATGGCGCCGGCGAGCGCGTGCAGCGACGAGAGCAGGAAGCCCAGCGCGTAGATGGCCACGTAGATGGCCACGCTGCCTCCGCGGTGGAAGGAGGACCACCTGCGCGCGCCACACACGTGGCAGCGCCACACGTTGTGTGTCCCGCCGGAGGAAGCGCAGGTTGGTCCCAGTCGAGCGTGCGCCAGGCAGCAGTGCTCACCACCAGGTGTAGTCCTCGGCGCAGAGCTGCACGTAGGTACAGAGGATGGAGATCTCGGCCGTGATGACCATGGTGAGCAGCCCAATCAGCAGCACGTAGCCAAAGAGGTAGTAGAAGTACCCCAGCCTGCGGGCATCGCGGCGCGGGGCCAAGGAACCGAGGTCACGCAAGGAGCCCGCACGCGCCATGAGCAAGGGCAGCGAGCCTGCTGATCAAGCTCAGGCTCACCAGAGCGACGTGAGGGCGAAGTAGAGCTCGATGAAGATGGTGCCAAAGGGAAGCACGCCGGCTGCGGGCACGGGCAGGCCATCAGGGCAGAGGTGAAGCTCGCTGGCCGTGCACAAGGGTGCGAGCGTGTGGCACGCCCCTGCAACGCGCTGCCTGCGCGCCCTCACCGGCGAAGAAGAGCAGCCAGGGGTGCGCGGCGAGCGGCGGCGGCGGCACGTGGCGCGGGATCTGGTTGGTCTTGACGGGGTTCTCGCGGATGGGCAGCTTGAGCGCCAGAAAGCCGCCCACAAACGTGAGCGGGATGGACACGACAAACCACACGGCCACGATGCTCACGTACATGCCAAAGGGGATGGCGCCCGTGGTGCCTGCGCCGCGCCGCGCAAACAATGCAGCGTCATCAGCTCACCGGCAAGGAGGGTCGCTGACGCCGCCCTCCGGGCACGGAGTCACTACGATGCAGTGCGGCAAGGAGACAGCAGCCAGGCGCGCGCGCACCCGTGTGGCGGATGACGAGGTTGAGCAGCGTGAAGATGGCGAGCAGGATGCCCGGGTAGAAGACCGACACCGAGGTGCACACGCCCGGCCAGCCCTGGTAGGTGCGCTCCATGGCGCCCCACGTGTAGACGGCGCTGAGGCCGCCCAGCAGCGCCAGCAGCACGTACATGACGAGCGTGGTGGTGAGCAGCGCGCCGCGCGCCGCCGGCGACAAAAAGCCCAGCGTGGCCAGCAGCACCGTCACGGTCGCCGTCGTGATGATTTGCACGCCCGAGCCCACCTGCGCCACCAGCGCCATGACACCACCACGCCGGGAAGGCGTCAGTCGCAGCACACGCCTCCCCTCCACGCCGCCCCGATAGCAGCGCGTCGCGCCAGGCTCTCGTCGCGCTTGCGCGCGCGCGCGCACCTGCACGGCGAGGCTCTTGCTGTTGGCGGGCGCGCGGAACACGTCGCCGGTGAGCAGCTTCCACCCGGCCTCGTCCTTGAGGTCTGCCGAGTTGGCGCCGTCCATGACGAGCTGCTCGTACTTGGCCAGGTCGCGCCGCACGGTGCGGATGAGGATGAGCGCCACGATGGAGGCCATGACCAGCACCACCAGCAGCGAGTTGACGATGCTGAACCAGTGCACGCGGCCGCCAGGCATGCGCAGGTAGGCGTCCCACCGCGAGGCCCACTTGATCTTGCTGTCCTGCCAGTAGACGTCGTACGTGTAGACGATCTTGGCGCCCTCGGTGATCTCCTGCGGCTTGATGCGCCCGTCCACGTCGTCCAGCCCGCAGATGACCGTCTCGACCGCCTGGCCCGCCTCGCGCTGGATGCTGCACGGGGACACCTCAAAGCCCACCACCTGCGAGGCACGCGCGAAGCGGGCGGGCGCCACGCTGAAAGGCTCACTCGTGAGCGCCTGCAGGCTGGTGGTAGGGCCAGGGGCGGCTGCGCGTCGCAAGGGGACGGCAGCGTACCATGTAGAAGGGCCCTCCCTTGGCCACGTCGTCGGCCGCGTCCTGTGCGTCCGCCCCGCCGGCGGTCGCGTCCGCCGCCGGCGACGGCGTGGCAGCGGCGGCGTCGGCGGCCAGACGCCGGCCCGCGGCGCCGGTGAGCGGGTGGCTGCCCAGCAGCACGCGGCGCGCGGCCTTGCGCTGGTCCAGCGTCTCGGCGGCCAGGTTGTTGTAGTTCTGGCTGGCCGCCGTGTACTCGCCGTGCGTCTGGTAGCTGCGCGTGACATGGGCAGGTGGGCCACGCGTCAGGCACGCACCACGCGTGGCTGTGCGCTCAAGAGAAGCGGCCCTCGTGTGCGCTGCAGCTGTTGCTCACACGAGGATG
>VFQP010004244.1_pt1 | contig 13555 bp, 6 predicted proteins | sample 3512351 | NCBI WGS metagenome assembly VFQP01 (sample SAMN10412372, study PRJNA504923) | tailings metagenome | isolation source: Relicate 1 Philex TSF1 revegetated site | place: Philippines: Tuba, Benguet | collected 2017-08-29 | reverse complement strand
TCCTGATTGGTCGGAAAGTATTAAATAAGAAATTTGATGAACTTACTTTTGGCGAAGCTATTACGCTGTTAGGTGCTGGTGTGATTGGTTCTCTTGCTTATGCCTTTACCGATACATTTTGGTTTTCGGCTGTCGAAGCAGAAGTATATGCTATGTCTTCATTTTTTACGGCATTGGTAGTATGGGCTGCTTTTAAGTGGGAAATTATCGAAGACGAAGCCACAGCCAACCGTTGGTTGATTTTGATTGCTTATTTTGTAGGTTTATCAATTGGCGTTCACTTATTGAACTTGGTAACTGTGCCAGCTTTGGCTTTATTATATTATTTCAAAAAATATCCAAAACCTACTTATGTGGGTGGTTTTGCGGCCTTGTTGATAGGTTTGGTAATATTGGGTGTTATCAACTCAGGTATTATTCCGGGTATTCCATCAATTGCCTTTAGCTTTGAATTAGGCTTTGTTAATGGCTTGGGCTTACCTTATGGCTCGGGTGTAGTTGTATTTTTGGTACTTTTTGTAGGGGCTTTAGTAGGTGGTATTATTTATTCACACAAAAAAGAAAAAGTGGGTTTAAATATCTCATTATTAGCCTTGTCGTTTGTTTTGGTAGGGTATTTGTCTTATGACTTAGCGTTGGTTCGTTCTACTTATAATACGCCTATCAACGAAAACGACCCAAGTAATATCCTTAACTTCCTGAAATACCTTCGTCGTGAACAGTATGGTGAGCGTTCGTTGTTGTTTGGCCCTATTTTTACGGCCGAAGTAGAAAGCGTTGACCAAGGTGCTCCTGTGTACAAAATGCAAGATGGCAAATACGTTGTGTATGACCACAAGCAAAAAGTAAGCTATGCCAAAGATGGCCAAATGTTATTTCCTCGTATTTATTCAAATGCACCACAGCACGTAGAATTGTATAAGGAAATGTTGGGCTTGGCAGAAGGACAAAAACCGACTTTTGGCGATAACCTTCGATTCTTGTTTACCCACCAAATGGGGCACATGTATATGCGTTATTTGCTCTGGAACTTTGTTGGCCGTGAAAGCGACATTCAGGATGCTGGAGTAATAGATTATACCCGTAAGGGCGAGTTGCCAGAGTTGCTTGCTCATAACAAAGCTCGTAACAATTATTTCTATTTACCATTAATACTGGGTTTGTTAGGTTTCTTCTTGTTGTATCGCAAAAACGAGAAAGATTTCTTAGTAACCATTCTGATGTTCTTACTGACGGGTTTAGCTTTGGTTGTTTTCTTGAACTCGCCACCAACAGAACCACGTGAACGTGACTATATTTATGTTGGTTCGTTCTATTTCTTTGCTATTTGGATAGGTTTAGGCGTAATGCAATTGGCCGAATGGTTGTTGAAATTCTTGAAAAATACCACTTCTAGCGGTATTGCTGCTACAGCTCTTTCGGCAATAGTACCTGTTATTTTGATTCAGCAAAACTGGGATGACCACGACCGTAACCACCGTTATCATCAGATTGATTTTGCCAAAAATATGCTTAACTCGTGTGCTCCAAATGCGATTTTATTCACAGGTGGCGACAACGATACCTTCCCACTTTGGTATGTACAAGAAGTAGAAGGTTTCCGTACCGATGTACGTGTTTGTAACTTGTCGTTATTGGGTACAGATTGGTATATCGACCAAATGAAACGTAAAACCTATGAATCGCAGGCATTGCCTATTTCATTGTCTAAAGACCGTTTTATGGAAGGTATCAACGACCAGATTTTATTCTACGAAAACCCTAACGTAAAATCGGGTATTAATTTGTTGGAATACATGAAGCTCGTAAAAGATGACAACGCTGCTATTAAAGTACCTTTGCAAGATGGTACAATGATTAATACAATGCCATCGGAAACGGTATTCTTGCCAATCAATATAGAGGAAGTGAAAAAATCGGGTATTGTTTCAAAAGAACTAGAACCATTCTTGACAGATCAGATTAGTTGGAATGTAGGTAAAAGTGGTATTATGAAGCCAGAGTTGATTCAGCTTGATATTATTGCTCAAAACGCGTTGAATGGCTGGAAAAGACCGATTTACTTTGCTACAACACTTGCAGGAGGTAGTTATTTGAATATGAAGGAGTTTATGCAGTTAGAAGGGTACGCTTATAGATTGATGCCTTTCAAAATACCAGGAGCAAAAGATGGTTTTGTAAATACAGATTTGATGTATAAAAACATGACTACCAAAATGTTCTGGAGAGACTTAGACAATCCTAAAACGTATTATCACTCAGACTTCTATTTGGAAGTACCTGTAGTAACAGCTCGTTTGAGTTTCTTGCGCTTGGTTGACCAGTTGGTAAGAGAAGGTAAGCTTGCTAAAGCAAAAGCTGCATTGGATTATGAAATGAAGGTATTGCCAGATAAAACAATTCCTTACGACCAGTTGAGTGCCAATTATGTAGCATTATATTTGGCTGCAGGTGATAAGAAAACGGCTCTGCAAATAGCCGATACAATGATGAATCGTAACGATAAAGCCTTGAATTATTATTTTGAAGACCGCCGTGCTAGCGATACCCGTGAAATTCAAAGTGCTTTGTACGAAATGCAGATTATCGTAAATGGCTTGAAAGAGGCAAAATTACCTGAGGCTGTCAAATACGAACAAATGTTTAATCGTCAATTGCAGAAAGCTAGCTCGTAAAGGAGTTCTTGCTGAATAGCAAGTGCGAAATGTTGATTTCAATTACTGATTACATACCAAAGCCCTTGAACCTAGCTTCAAGGGCTTTTTGTATGCAACGATGCTCGGTATAAAAACTTGTTCAGAAATTGGCAGAGATATTGCTTGAAAAATGTAGTGATTCCTAAACAGTATTTTCCGAAATTATTGGTAATAGGGATTAATCAGAAATAGCTTTTCCTGCAACAAAAAAAGGTCATAAATTAAACCCTTAATAGGCAAAATTTATGACCTTTTATTATAGCAATTACCTGAATAGGAGTTGCTTAATTAAAAAAATCTTTCATTTTTTCAAAAAATGATTTGTCACTTTTACTTGGTTTTGGGGCAAAGTTAGGTGAGTTTCTCATTTTCTCTAACATATCCGACTCTTCACGGCTCAGGGTTTTAGGTGTCCAAATATTCACATGAATTAATTGGTCGCCAGTACCATAGCCATTGAGTTCTTTAATACCTTTTCCCTTCAAACGCAATATTTTACCAGCCTGTGTACCTGCCTCAATGGTAATACGGGCTTTTCCACCAATTGTAGGTACTTCTACGCTTGTACCAAGGGCTGCATCTGCAAAATTGAGGTATAATTCATAAATGATATTATTGCCATCACGGTGCAATATCTCATGAGCTTCTTCTTCAATTACAATCAATAAATCGCCAGCAACGCCACCTCTTGGCGGAACATTACCTTTGCCATTCATAGAAAGTTGCATACCTTCGGCTACACCAGCAGGAATACGGATTGGAATAATTTCTTCTTCCAAGACACGTCCTTCGCCAAAACAAACTTCACAACGAGTTTTAATCATTTTGCCTTCGCCATTACAAGTAGGACAAGTTGAGCTTGTTACCATTTGGCCTAGCATAGTTTGTTGAACACGACGAACTTGGCCAGCACCGCCACAAGTTTGGCAAGTTTGTAATTCAGTACCATTTTTGGCACCGTTTCCACTACAAGCCTTACAGGTTACATGGCGTTTTACTTTGATTTTTTTCTCGACACCGTTGGCTACTTCGTCTAGGTTGAGCTTTAATTTGATACGCAAATCCGAGCCTTTTCTTGTACGACGACCGCCACCGCCGCCGCCACCAAACATACCGCCAAAAGGACTTCCATCGCCAAATATATCACCAAACTGGCTAAATATGTCTTCCATATTCATACCTGCACCGCCATTGAAGCCACCTCCAGCAGCCCCACCCATACCAGCATGACCAAAGCGGTCGTATTGCTGACGCTTTTGCTGGTTAGAAAGTACCTCGTAAGCTTCTGCGGCCTCTTTAAAATTCTCCTCGGCTTGTTTGTCGCCAGGGTTTTTATCGGGGTGATATTTAATTGCAAGTTTGCGATATGCTTTTTTGATTTCTTCCTCGGTTGCTCCCTTGCTTACCCCCAACACCTCATAATAATCTCTTTTTGCCATGATATTCAATAAATAGTGAAAGAATAAGTACTATGCCTTAATTTTCACAGTGGTTTGTTAATTAGCAACTACGACTTTTGCAAAACGAATTACTTTTTCGTTTAGGTAATACCCTTTTTCTACTACATCAAACACTTTACCTTTGTCGTCTTCACTCGGAGCAGGGAACTGCGTAATGGCTTCGTGCAAATCTGGATTGAAAACCTCACCTTTGGCATTCATCGGTTTCAAGCCCTGGCTCGAAAGCGTATGTTGCAATTTGTTGAAAATCAAGGTAACACCTTCCGAAATCTCACCTTCTTGTGCATTGGCAACGGCACGCTCAATATCGTCAACAACAGGAAGAATATCAGTAATGATACCTGCCGATGCCGATTGAATCATATCGAGTTTTTCTTTCGCTGTTCTTTTACGGAAATTGTCGAAATCCGAATAAAGACGTAAATATTTATCTTTCAATTCTGCTAGCTCGTTGGTTAATGTTTCAATCTGACTAGCTTCTTTATTTTCTACTTCGCTGATAAGCTCTTCTGCTTGGACTGTCTGATTGTCAGTCTCTTGTTGTAAAATTTGTTCTTCTGCCTGTAATTCCTCTTTATTTTCCATGTTAAGTGAACTTTTCGCTTTATTTTTTAACTTCTCAAAAATGCTCAATTTTTTTGCCATTTGATTTTTTCTGCCAAGTTGACAGATTTTAGAATTACAAAGTTAGGGCTTTTATCCTGAATGTCAGAAATCAAAATAGGCTCTTTGCGAAATTTCACGGTTTTAGATAAAATAAGCCTAAGAATAAAGGATTATTTTTGAATAATTTGGATTTTTTCAGAGAAATTACCAGTATTATTTCTAAATATCAGTATATATAGGCCAGATTGAAAACCTCGACAGGCAATACTATGCTCTGTCACCTTTTCTAGGCTGGTTTGGTGTATTGTTTTGCCTGTTAATTCATACAGATGGAGGTCGCCTGTAAAGGGTTTTTTAAACTGTATTTTAATAAAATCACTGGTAGGGTTTGGCGAAATACTAACTAAATCGTTGATTTCTTGTTCGGTTGCCAAAATTGTAAAGGTTTTGGCAGATGCAAGGCTTGTCTGCGATTCGCTAATGCTCGAATATGCCCTAATGCGGTATTGATAAGTAGTTTGGTCTTTGAGTGGGGTATTCAAATACTCCAGCACTGGGCTATTTACTTGGGCTATGGATGTATAGTTGGTTTCATTTTCGGCCATACGTTCAATAGTATAGTAAGTAGCATTTGCAATATTGTTCCAAGTGAGCTTGATGGCCTCGTGCGAAACCGCTGTTGCTGCCAACGTTGGAGTATTTAATAAGGCTGGAGTTTTGATTTCTATTGAAGCATAAGCCGACTCAGTTTTACTATTTTGCGACTTTAGTCTGTAGGAATAAGTTGTATTGGCCGATAGCCCTAGGTCTTTGTACGTAATAGTGGGTACACTTAAACGGGCTATTTGTGTATATTTGGTATCGCTCGCTGTTTTTCTTTCCAACACAAAAGTACTAGCATTGGTATCGTTATTTGACCAATTGAGACTAATGCTATTATAATAATTGACAGTGGCTGTTAATTGTGGCGTAACTAGCGGGCTGAAAGTTTCGGCTGTCACTTGCACAGATTCCGATTCGGCTTGTTCACCAATAGCCTTTATCTGAATAAGGTATTCGGTATTGTTAGATAGGTTCTTGATTTGGGTTTTGAGGGTACTTGTATTGAAGGTAGTGGTTACAATGAGCGACAAGTCATTTTTTTTCAATACCTGCAAAAGATATGAATTTGCCCCTGTTACAGATGTCCATGAAATATCAATCGTACTAGCCGAATTACCAAGTATCGTAACAGTAGGTGTATCAAGGCTGTTCATGATTGCTACTTCATGAAAAGAGAAGGCTTTTTGCCCAGTAATATTACTTAAAAAAGGGCCATTAAAAATAGTTCTTGGGTCTTTTGGAAAGTTATTATAAGCGAAATAAGGCGGTAGGTATGTAATGGTGTTTGCCTGCCCTGTGTTTGCTCGCTTTAAATAAACTCTGTTACCCTCTGCTCGGCCTGAAAGGAATTGCTCTGAACTTTGGCCTAAATAGAAAAAGTCTTTTAAGGTAAGGCTAACACCATCATAACTAACTTCATTAGGCCATTTGAGGGTTTGATTATCGTCAAAAACAAGGGCTATTTCATCTTTTTTAGCACTGGTAAAAAACGCCCTTTTGAGATTAGGGTTACCTACAATCGACACTTTGTTGGTAGTGTAAAAGTCATTTTCAACCCAGCGAAACGTTTCTGAAGCAATTTCTAAGTAGCCAGAAGTGGCGTAATAGTAACCATAAAAATCAGTAGCCCCTAAAGGTGTGATAGCTTGAACTAAAGGGTAGGTGTTTGCCAACGTTCGCTGAAAGTTGCGTAAAGCCCCAGCGTCGTAATTAGGAGTTTTATAAATATCGTTTTGGTAGCAATAGATTCTAGTAATAGAGGGAAAATCCTTTTGCCAAAGCTTATAAAGTTTGTCAAACTCGCTTTGGTAAATATTAGGGTCATTGGTAGCCTCAATTTCGCCACCCCACCAAAATAGGGCTTTGATGGCATTACTTGCACCCGCCTTATTTACTTTGTATAATAATCGCCCATAAATACTGCTAATATCGCTAGACCCCGAGCTGATATTCTGGGTTTTGATGCTACCATTTACTTCTGCAACATTGATAATACAGCTTGGAATACCATATTTTTCGGCAATAAGCCTTTGTATTTCAATACCCCAAACGCCAACATAAGGAGCAGCTGTATTGGAAATAAGCCAAGTGGTGTCGGCCAATTGATGTTTTGTGGCGTCGGCCATACCCCCAAAACTTCGACAATATTCGTTGGTATAAGCATAAGTAGGAGCAGTACTATTGATGGTTCGCCAAGCTTTGGCATTGCCCTGTCCTTGAATCACAAAAAAATCGCCCGCTACCAATTGCTTGCGTTCGGCCAAAAGTACCGAATCTTTGCCCCCGACAGCATAAAGTTGAATACTATACTCTGCTAATTCGGCTTTGATAGTGGTTGACAATTCAAAATTACTAGCACCAGAGGCATAAGTAATAGCCGTTTTTTGATACTTGTAAGGGCTACCGTTTCGTAGGGTTATCAACGACACATAGTTGTATTGTATAGGCTTTTGTTGTAAAGTAGCCTTTACAGTTATATTTGCCTGATTTTGGGCATTTCTAGCAAATAATTGTAGATTTTGGGGTATTTTACTGAAAGTAACAACAGGGGTGTTATCTTGAGGAATAACATTATTTGCGTTGTATGCTCCAATAGGATATTGATAAAACGACAACGCTCGCATCCCCGTTTTGTTGGTAACATAAGGCCCAGAATACGGCCATAGTGGGTTACCTTGTGGAATTAGAGATGGTAAATAAGAAATATCTGTAAAGTTGGCACTAGAGGTTAGGTTGAGAATAACAGCATTTTTCTGTACAAAACCATTTTGTATCCAACCGCTATTATTATTGAGGTAAAAGAAATCTTTCATCTGGGCATCTCGGTACACCTCAGGCCATTTTAATACTTGATTATCCTGAAAAATTAAAGCTATTTGAGTTCGTTCGGGATTGGTAAAAAAGGCTTTTTGAATATTAGGAGCATCAATATTGTCGGTATCGGTACTATTATAAAAATCTCGGCCGATGAGGCGGCTAAATTCTCGGGCATTTTGCTGATACCCTTCAGCTGAATAATGTAAGCCATCAAAACCAATCGTTCCAACCGAAGGCACCACCGAAATATTGGCGTATTTAATCCCCAATCTACGTTGTTCTTCACGTACCATTGGAGCTGCAGCTACGCCATTATCAATAATATCTATTTGAAAAAGGTAAAGTTTTTGAATAGAAGGAATATCTAGTTTTAGGTTATTATAAAATTGTTCAAAGTACAAGCTAAAATTGCCACCTTCGCCATAGGCTTCGCTTTCACCCTGTCTGTATATCAATGCCTTTACGTTATTGGCAACGCCAGCTTTTTGTAATCGGTAAAGCATTCGACCGTACCCGTTATTGAGGTCGGCAGGATTTGTTGCTGTACGTGTAGCATGGTGTTGGGCACTCGACCAGTGAAAGCCCCCGTTGATTAAGCAGGTAGGAATACCGTATTTTTCTTGGATAATTTTCTGAAATTCAAAACCCATTGTACCAACACCTGTGCTGTAGGAGTTTTCGTTTGATAAGGCCCATAGGGTATCGGCAGGATTGTAAGGGGTTGTATTGAGTTCGTCAGTGATTTTGCCAAATGTTCTGCAAAACTCGTTGGTACGGCTATCGTTGAAAAATGCTGTAGAGTTTGACTGCCCTGTGAGTACATAAACATCGCCACAAACCACATCACTAATGCCCCGAACAAACACAGAATCACCCGTTGTTTTCTTTAGGTAGATTTCAAAGTAATACTCGGCTAGTTCGGCTTTGATGGTGATGGGAGAAAATGCAAATGTCCCCGAATTGGTAGATTGATAAGTAATATTAGCTTTTTGATAAGCATAGCGATCAGCATTACGGTACACCGTTACACTATAGTATGCACCTCCGCTGGTATTGATACTACCTTTGATACCTACCTGTGCTTCATTTTTGGCATTTCGGGGGTACAACTGCTTATTTTGTGGTAGTTGCGTAAAGAAAGTTGAACCTATTTGTTGGGCATGAATAGCACTTAGGGCAACTAAGGAGAGAAATAATGTTATTAGTTTCTTCATAATAATAAAAAATTGCACTTCATTGAAAAAGTACAATACTGATAATAAGGCATTTAGGTTTATTTATTAAGCGTTAATATGATTATAAAGAAATTATAAATTAGTAGCCTAAGAGTAATAGAATGATAGCTTAGAAAAGCATACGTGGATTTATGCAAAGATATTGAAAACATTTTAAATGCCTACACAAAATGAGCAAAGAGGCGTACCTTTGTATACCTAAATAATGATATTGAATGACCGATTTACAAAAAATGCACAATACAAGGCTTATCAAACAAAAAGCAAAAGAGTTAGGCTTTGATTTTTGTGGGGTGTCGAGTGCTACATTTTTGGAAGAGGAAGCCCCAAGGTTGGAACAATGGCTCAAAGCCAATAGGCACGGCGAAATGCGTTATATGGAAAATCATTTCGACAAGCGGCTCGATCCTCGATTGTTGGTAGACGATGCCAAATCGGTAGTTTCGCTATTATACAACTACTTTCCTGCCGAACGTTTACCCGAAGGCGAAGATGATTTGAAGCTGTCTAAATATGCTTATGGTACCGACTACCACTTTGTTATAAAAGATAAACTCAAATTGCTATTGACTTTTATTCAAGATACAATCGGAGAGGTAGGAGGTAGGGCTTTTGTAGATTCGGCACCTGTGATGGACAAAGTTTGGGCCAAAAAATCTGGTTTGGGCTGGGCTGGTAAGCATAGCAATCTTATCAACAAGCAAATGGGGAGTTTTTTCTTTATTTGCGAACTTATCATCGACCTAGAACTGATACCCGACGGCCCTGTCAAAGACTATTGCGGTACTTGTACACGCTGTATAGATGCTTGTCCAACCGAGGCTATTATCGAGCCTTACACTGTCGATGGCTCAAAGTGTATCAGCTATTTTACTATCGAACTCAAAGAGGCTATTCCCCTTGATATGAAAAGTAAGTTTGATAATTGGATATTTGGTTGTGATGTTTGTCAAGATGTATGCCCGTGGAATCGCTTCGCCAAACCACACCAAGAGCCACTTTTTGAAATACACCCACAACTAAAAGATTTTAGCAAAAATGATTGGGAAGAAATAACCGAAGAGGTTTTTAAGGTAATATTTAAGAACTCGCCAGTAAAACGTACCAAACTAGCTGGATTAAAACGAAATATTGATTTTGTGAAATAAATAAAAAAAGCAACAATCCAAGGGAAAGTTGCTTTACTCATTTTCTAATATACCTTATTATAATGAATTTCTAAGAATGATTTGCATAGGCATTTGTGAACTCATTCGTTTGCCTTCTAGCACTACCGAAGCGGCCAATTTGCCAACTTCTTCCAAAGGACTCGAAATTACCGAAATACCCCCCGCTAAAATTTCTTTGTAGCATGAGTCATTCAACGAAATCAAGCCAACTTCTTGTCCGAGTTCAAAACCCTTGGTACTGGCTGATTTAATGGCTAATACCAAGTCGGCATCGTCCATTGTCAAATAAGCATTACCTTTTTCAACTTCTTCTCCTTCAAGGCCATCTAGTACTTGGAAGTCGAAGCCATTATTTTCGCAGAAATTGCGGAAACCTGTAATTAACTCAGCATCGAAGTATTCTTCTTCTGTCAATACCAAGTTAAGGGTATGATATTTTTTGAAAATCTCTAATTGGCTTTGCATTACTTTACAAATCTCTTCGCCCGAATTGTTGAGGATAGAAGAGTTTGTGCCATTGAGGTTTTGCAGAGACTTGTCTAAAAGAATTAATCTTTCGCCCGAAATTTTCTTGAGGCATTTGATATTTTCTTCGTTTTCTTCAATCAAGTGTGGCATAATCACATAATAGTGATAATTGCCCAAATGGTTGTTGATAATTTCGCGGAAATTGTCGCTTTTGTAGTTATAAGTAAAAATATCGACAATCACTTCTTTGCCAGTGGCATTCACGAAGGCATTAAAAATAGCCTTATTACTTTCGGTAATTTTACCCACCAAGAAAAAAACCTTTGTTTTCTTTTGAGCCGATTTACCAGAAATAAAATATCCTTTTCTAAAGATAGACGTAATTACACCCAATCGGTGCAATTCGGCATAAGCACGTTCGACAGTATCACGAGAAAGATAACATTCTTCGCTGGCTTCATTAATAGACGGTAAGCGTTCGCCTGTTTTGAGTACACCAGCCTCAATATCCGCCAAGAGGGAATTAACCAGTTGTTGATATTTAGGGGTTTTTGAGTCGTGCTTAATTTGAGCAAATTCTACGAAAGTCTTCATCATACAGATTTTAATGATATAGTATTTATAAGGTATTGGGCAAAAAGTCTATTTTCAATAGTATCAAAAAACTGGGTTATCAAATATTACTTTATTATATACTGATATTTTTTTTAGCACCTTTTGAGCATATTAGAGGTAAGACAAAAAAGGGTTTTGGACGATTCTAGTATTTTCTACTCAGATTAGATAAATACTGATTTTTTATGATAAAATCCAGTTTTTTGATGATTCAAAGATACCAATAGCAATCAAGATTGTGTTAGGACAAGTCTGTCAAATCCTAGTACATATCTTGCAAAAAGTGCATAAATACCCACTAATAGGACGATTCTTGCAGGTTTTGTTATAATTACACCAGTAAAATTCAGAAAAGAGGAATGAAATGAAAACTAAAAAATACAAATAAGCATATTGTACTTTTTTGATATAGTTCCTTTAAAGTGAGAATAGCTCTTGAGGCTCAAGGCAGTTTTACATTACGATGAAATACCAACTGATTTACCATAAAATAAAAACAAATGAATTTGATTGTTAGAGATATATATGAATCATATATTTGGGTTAAATAATTGAAAAACAAACTATTATCATTTTTGCCTTAATTCTCAACTTTTATAAACCCTGAATCATGTATGAAAAAGTCACACTTATTTTTTCTCTCCATTTTGTTTTCTTCACTATCTATTTATGCTCAGACCAAAGCAGATTCGGTGATGTATTTGGCTCCTTATGTAGTTGTAGGCCCCAAGTCGAGCCAAGTTAATATTATAGGTAATTATGGCCTGTATGTACCAAAGGGAGTTCTTACCGAAAAAGTAAGGGTTGCTGTAAAAAATACTTCTGGCTGGGCAGATTATGTATTTAAGCCAGAATATAAGCTTTCATCTTTGGACAAAGTTAAGAGCTATATAAAAGAGAATGGCCATCTTCCTGATGTTCCAAGTACTGAAACTGTTCTAAAAGATGGCATTGATATAGCTGATAATCAAAGACTGCTTTTACAAAAAATAGAGGAAATGACTCTGTATATTCTTCAACAGGAAGATAGAATCAAAAAGCTTGAGTATTTGGCTACAAAGAAAAAACACTCATATAAAAAAAATAAGCGTAATCATTTGTAACATAAGTAGTTTGTCATTTTCGGTATAGAGCCTCTCGTAAGATCAATAGATTAAATTTTTAGAAGAATACCCCAATATAATAGTAGTGGGTATTGTTTTACTCGAAATTAATAGTTTTCGAGTAGGGTTGCTATTTGTCTAAGTGAGAAAGGAAGCTCTAAGCCCACTCCTTTAATAATCTTATATTTCAGCGATATGAAACAAATACTTTTACTTATCCTCAGTCTGTTAACAATTGTTGTTAAAGCACAAGAAAAGTCTACTAAAGATACAAGCCTTGTTCCTTCTACATTGGCTACTTGTTCACAAACATTACTGGGATGTAATTTTAATAACTGGCCTAATCCATTGAAAGGTGAATCGATTACATACCCAGCTCCTGTAAATGGGAACTGTTATGATGGCTCGGCTGCAACCAAATGGAACTGTATAACCACCAGAGCTAATCAAACATGGTTTTATGTACGAATCTTGACGAGAGGAAACATTCGGTTTGTGTTTAATAACTCAAGTAATGTAGATGTCGATGGTGTATTATGGGGGCCTGTGGCCAATAATGATTTGGCAAATGCTTGTAGTGTAACAGAAACAACCCCACTGGTGTGTGACTATAACGCAGACGCTAGAGTGGAATTACCTTGTACAACGCATTCTTCCTTGTGTGGAGGTTCATTGAGTGGAACAATACCTGTAGAAGTAGGGCAAATCTATGTTTTGTGTATCTTAAATTATGCAAACAGGCCTACCAATATAACTTTGAGCCAGCCATTGAATGGGTCTGTTTATTATTCGCAAGAGTCGCTTGATTTTCAAATAGAGCATTTTAGAATTAATAATGGAAACAAAGCCGACAGAGTAAGTTTACGACAAGCAAGTGCAGAAGATAACGGTGTTTTTAAGGTATGTGCAGATGGCTCTACTTCATCATTGTTTAAGGTAACAACAACCAAATCAAACGTAAAGGCAAGAATTAGTCAAGACCCTACAAAAGCTAATACAGCAATGTATGGGGAGTTTACGGAGGCAACATTTAACAATGGGGTGTATGAGTTTACGTATAAGCATCCAGATTATCTCAATAGTTTTTCTACGTATCTCCAATTAAATGTAGAATTATATGAGCAGAGTACATCTACACGAGCCCTCGCTTCGTATCCTTTAAGGATACACCCCGCACCGTTGCTCATGGTACATGGGTTATGGTCCAATGGCACTCCAATAGATGATTCAAGTTTTGAAGTTTTGGAGGGAGAATTGGGCATTTCTACAGCATATAGTATCAAT
>VFQP010004243.1_pt1 | contig 13558 bp, 9 predicted proteins | sample 3512351 | NCBI WGS metagenome assembly VFQP01 (sample SAMN10412372, study PRJNA504923) | tailings metagenome | isolation source: Relicate 1 Philex TSF1 revegetated site | place: Philippines: Tuba, Benguet | collected 2017-08-29 | reverse complement strand
GAGGATATAGAAGTATAGCCATTCAATCATTTCTGTCGATAGCCTAACAATAAATAGGCTTTTTTCGCTACTTTTGAGCTATTATATCAACGCAAATCAAGCTCTTTATAAAGCATTATTGCGTATTCTTGCTCTTTAGGCATATCGTATTTTTGTATCTTTGCATGATAGTCTCATTTAGTACTACATAAAATCTAACGTTATGTTACCAGTAATAAGCACTCAAAATACGGCTGCTCGGAAGGAACAACTCCAACAAGAAGCACAACAATACAAAAACAATATAGACACACAGGTAACTCAGCTCAAAACCGACGCTACTAAAATCGGAACAACCACCTTGATTATTGGCGGGGTATTGGCGAGTGCCTATTTGTTATTTCGACTCTTTACTTCGTCGGATTCAAAAAAGAAAAAGAAAGATGAAGAAGTCTACTCTTCACTTCCTGTCGAAAAAAATACAGATTCAGATAAAGAATCATGGATTGTAAGTTCTATCAAAGGATATATTTTGTCCTTTTTAATAGCTATTGCCAAAGACAAACTACTGGAAGCAATATCGATGATGAAAGAAACTAATGCAACAGAAGAAGAAAGTACTAATCAATAAAATAAGTGCCTTAAAGGCTACCAACAAAAAGGCTATTGCTGTTTTGATAGACCCCGACAAAGTGGTTTTGGAGCAGTTTACTCGCCTGCTAAATCTTAGTATAGAACACCAAGTAGATTTTTTCTTCGTGGGAGGAAGCCTTATTACTACCCCCAATATCCATGAGATTATTAGTCAAATCAAAAAACATACATCTATTCCTGTAATACTATTCCCTGGCAATAGTATGCATATAGATACCTCGGCCGATGGTATATTGTTTCTTTCTTTAATTTCTGGCCGTAATCCTGATTTTTTGATTGGACAACACGTTGTGGCGGCTCCGTTGCTTAGGCAGAGCAACCTCGAAATTATATCTACGGGCTATATGATTATCGAAAGTGGGCGCCCTACAACGGTTTCGTATATTTCTAACACAACGCCTATTCCTCATAACAAGCCCGACATAGCAGCTTGTACAGCTATGGCAGGCGAAATGCTGGGAATGCAACTTATGTACTTAGATGCTGGAAGTGGGGCTCAATACCCCGTTACGGGCGAAATGATAAAAGCTGTACGTAAGTCGGTAGACACACCTTTGATTGTGGGTGGAGGTATTAATTCGGGCGAAAAAGCCCAAATTGCATTTGAGGCTGGTGCCGATATTATTATTATAGGTAATGGTATTGAGAAAAACGTAGATTTACTTACCGAAATAGCCCAAATCACTACAAAGTTTAACCAAGGATAAGTAGCTAGGACTTCAATGATTTATAAACTACATCCATGATTTTTCTTCTTATTTTGAGGGTATTTATTTTCGTATTATTTGCAGAAGGGTGTACTCGGTTAGATAAAAAGACAAACACCAATTCTTTTACTGGGTCGACCCACACCAACGTTCCTGTATAACCAGAGTGCCCATACGAGGCAGGCGATACCATCGACGAAATATAATTGCTATCGCCATCGCTTGGCAGTTTGTCCCAGCCCAATGTACGATGGCTTCTTGGTGATTTTGTTTGTGAAAAATATTGAATCGTACTTTCCTCTAAATACTTTTTGCCTGCATACGTTCCTTTTAGCAAATTCATTTGCATCAATACAGCCAAATCGCTAGCTGAACTAAACAAACCTGCATGTCCCGAAACACCACCCAGCATAGCTGCTGTTTGGTCTTGTACTGTACCTTGTAATAGTTTTCCACGAAAAGCCATATCTTGCTCGGTAGGTGCAATTTGATTTTTAGGAAAACTTTGTAGAGGATTAAAACCCGTTGTTGCAATACCTAATGGTTTATAGAATGTATTTTTCACAAAAATATCTAAGGGCTGAGCTGTTACCTTTTCAACCAAATGATGTAGCATAATTAATCCTAAATCGCTATAAACAAACCCGTATTGTCCTTCTTTGCTTTTCTTTTGGCTTAGTGGCGACTTAATAACCCATTGCCACACAGAATCTCGAATAGCAGGCTTGGCATACATTCCATCGGCTACTAACAACGAATATTCGGTAGAGGCTTGCTGACTATAGTATTCGGTTTTCCAACCCAAAGGAACACGGGTTCTTTCCCAAAAAGGAATATATGCCACCAAGCCAGCTTGATGCCAAAGAATATCTTTGATAAGCATATTTTCTTTATTTGTACCTTTTAGCTCAGGCAGGTAAGTGCCTATGGTTTCGTTTAGGTTAATTTGCTTGCGGTCGTACAAATACATAATTGCCTGTAATGTGGCCGATACTTTGGTTACAGAGGCCAAATCATAAATTGTTTTGGTGTCGACAGCGGCACTATTAGCTTCATAACTCAAATTACCAAAATTTTTGTTATAAACAATCTGGCCTTTACGTGCTACTACAATCTGGCACCCAGGAAACGCCTTTTGTTCAATAGCACTTTTTACGATGGGGTCGATGTCGGCAAAGCCTACAGCATTAAAACCTACACTTTCGGGGTTGCCATTGAACAATAGCCCAGTTTGGTTTGTCATAATACCATCGCCTGCTTTATAAAGCCCTTCTACCGAAACAGGCAATTTGCCTCGTGCGGGCAATGTTCCAAACAATACATTGGCAACAGCCTTGTGAGCAGCCTCGACATCTTCATAGCCACATACTACCGCCGACGATTCGGCAAAATATTTGAGGCTATACGGATTACCAAATACACATAAAATCACATTGGTTTTTTTTTCTAGTTTTTTTACAAACTCCTGCAGGCCTACACTTATACCATAACGAGCATACGGGCTATTTCGGAGGTCATGAATTCCCAATATTACGGTTTTGGTAGAGTCTACATTTCGTAAAACTTCGTTGAAAAATGCTTCTGTGGGTTTTCCTGTAAAATGCTGAAATGTACCAAAACGATTAAGAGCCTGCTGAAAAGTATTGTCATGGCCAATGTCTATTCCTACCGACACAAATTTGCGGTCGATATTACTTAATGGAATTTGATTTTGGGTATCTTTCACCAAGGTTACGGCATTATTAAATAACTCTTGACGTACCAAAATCGCCTCTGGTGAATGAAGGTCTTGATAAAGGTTTTCGGTTTCTACGTATTTGAATTTATGTAACCCTACCCAATATTTAGCTCTTAGAATTTTCTTCACACGGGCATCTACCTCAGCTTGTGATATAGTACCATTAGTGACAGCCTCTTTGATTTTTTTGATACCTTCTGGGATATTTTCAGAGTAAAGCAAAATATCGTTACCCGCCAAAAATGCCTGTAGGTCTATTCCTCCTGGTACATACGCCCCTGTGCGAACACCCCGCATATTGAGGGCATCGGTAATCACTAAGCCTTTGAATCCCATTTCATTTTTGAGCAGATTAGTAACAATGGTAGGCGAAAGGGTAGCGGGCTTCCAGTCATAAATAGGAACTTGCAAATGTCCAACGATAACCGATTTGATAGAGTCGTCGATAAGACGCTGAAAAGGGTATAATTCTACATCGTGTAGACGGTCGGCATTATAAGCCAGTTGTGGCAATGTATGGTGCGAGTCGCCATGAGTGTCGCCATGCCCAGGAAAATGCTTGGCACAAGCCAATAGCTGTTGGTCTTGCATACCTCGCATATAAGCACTACTTTTGGCTGCTACGTTTTCACGAAGCTCGCCAAATGAGCGATGCCCAATAATAGGATTATTGGGATTGCTATTTATATCGACTACCGGGGCAAAGTTGAGATGCACCCCAAGGCGTTTGCATTGACGGGCAATTTCTTGTCCCATTCTATAAATCAAACCATTGTCTTGAATCGCCCCTAAGGTTATTTGCTTTGGAAAAGCCATGGTATAATTCATACGCATAGCCAAGCCCCACTCGCCATCAATAGAAACCAACAAAGGTATTCGAGCTGTTGACTGCAAGCGGTTATTGATTTGAGCCTGCAAATGTGGCTCACCTTTAAAGAAAATAATTCCACCTACCCCATTATTACTTACCAAAGATTCTACCTTTCTGAAGTGCCCTTCACCATTGTTGGGGTGTACAGCTACCATAAAAAACTGCCCAATTTTTTGTTCGTCGCTGAGCGTAGCAAATACACTATCTACCCACTGATTTTCTTCTAGGAGGCTATTTTGCGAAAATAAGGGAGATGAAAGTGGCGGAAAAGCCATACGGGCAATCGGTGCCAGAATGGCGATTTTTCTGGCCTTATATTTACGATGTTTTTTAACAGTATGTCTTTTTTTTCGACCTCTGTCTTGGTCAAAAAAACCTGTAGAAAATCCATCTGTAGCGATAGACAATACTCCTAAAAACCATAAAATGGTGCAAATACAATATATGACTCTTTTGAACATGATAAATATCTAGGGTTATTAGCACTAGGCGGTCCTAAAGCTAAAGTAAATCAATGGTTAGGTTATCTTTTTTTGTATGTATTGTACATCCAATTAAGCGTCTCAGTAGGTCTATTTCACAGAATAATCTTACCACAAGACCACAAAATTACCATAATTTGTTTGGCATAAAAAACCTCCTACCCAAGTTCTTAATTTTATGTTTTGAATTCTTGTGGCAAAGCATCGTGTACAATGCTCTTATAATACAGCTGATATTAGTTATAAAACGAAAAAAGGCTATGACCTATATGATAGGATAGCCTTTTTTATCAATGTGGTATTTTGTTTACTGTTCCATCAAATATGCTTTGATAAAGTCGTTGATTTCACCATTCAACACGGCATCGGTATTGGAGGTTTGATGATTGGTACGATGGTCTTTTACACGACGGTCGTCCAATACATAACTTCTGATTTGTGACCCCCATTCGATTTTCTTTTTGCCTGCTTCAACTTCGGCACGAGCAGCGTTACGTTTTTCGATTTCTATTTGATACAATTTTGATTTCAATAATCGTAGAGCCACCTCTTTGTTTTGCAACTGTGAGCGTTCTTGTTGGCAAGCAATAATAATACCCGAAGGCTTGTGGGTTAAACGAACGGCCGTTTCTACCTTGTTAACATTCTGGCCACCAGCCCCACCCGAGCGAAAAGTGTCCCATTCAATATCGGCGGGGTTAACATCAATTTCGATGGTGTCGTCGGCCAAGGGATACACATACACCGAGGCAAATGATGTATGACGACGGGCGTTGGAATCGAAAGGTGAAATACGTACCAAACGGTGAACTCCATTTTCTGATTTCAGATTACCATAGGCAAATTCACCATCTATTTCGAGCGTAACAGACTTTATTCCAGCTACATCACCATCGTTATGGTCGACTTCACGAACCTTGAAGCCATTTTTTTCGCCCCACATAATATACATACGCATCAGCATAGAAGCCCAATCCTGCGATTCTGTACCACCAGCCCCTGCGTTTATTTCGAGTACAGCCGACATATTGTCGCCTTCGTCAGACATCATCTTACGAAACTCCAATTCAGCCAGTTGGTCTTCCAGTTTTTGTCCTTCGGCATCCACTTCGGCTTCAGTAGCTTCGCCCATGTCATAAAACTCAAATATGGTTTCGAGGTCGCCCAAAAAACCATTAGCTTTATCAAAACCACCCGTCCAAAACTTCAGCTCACGCATTTGACGCATGGTTGATTCTGCTTTTTTAGGGTCATTCCAAAAATTAGGGTCGAGCGTAACCGTTTCTAATTCTGATATTTGGTACTTTTTGTTATCGTAGTCAAAGATACCTCCTCAAAGCCTCTACTCTGGCTTTCAGGTCATTGAACCTGTCTCTTGTCATGTTTTTGTGTTTTTTAAAGATAGACTACAAAGATAGGATATTTTTTGGCATGAAACGTACACTTCACTCAGGGCAATCGGTTAGCAATACCCCCAAGACACCCTCACACAATCATGTGACAAGCCCATTTGGGTATTTTCTAAAAAACCCCTATTATCTATATTTTTCTTCATTTGTCATCACATCATTGTGTTATATACACATCTATTTAGCTTTTTTTCTCGTTTATCATATACCAAAGTATACAAAACTTGGCTTTATAATCCTTACTTTATTTCCTTAAAATCAATCAGTATGAAAACTAACAAAATCCTTACTTATGCTTTCTTATTATTGGGAGCAAGCTTATTTCAATGGTCATGCAGCAAAGAAAGTGATTCGCTAGAACCTGTTCCACAAGACCCCAACGCCCCCAAAGGTCAAGTACGAATAGGCATTACCGATGCTCCGATTGACAACGCCGAAATCAAAGGAGCTTTTGTCACAATTACAGAAGTACGACTTGATGGTAAAAAATTTGAAGCATTTCAAGGCCCCAAAACCATCAATATTGCCGAACTAAACAATGGAAACTTTTTGACATTAGGCGAAGGCCAATTACAAACAGGAACTTATAGCAAGCTTACCCTTATTTTTGATTACGAAAAAGACCAAACGGGCAATGCCCCTGGCTCGTATTTATTGAAGGCCGATGGTACCAAAAGTAAACTCGTTATTTCGGGCAATAGCCGCAACTCGTTGGATGTAAATACAAAATCATTTACTATTAACCAAGATGGCACAACCGATTTAATGATTGACTTTGACCTGAGAAAAGCCATCAAAACATTCAACGAAAATGCTAAAAAGAACTACTCTTTTGTTACTTACGGCGAGTTACAGTCTTCTATAAGAGTAGTAAACAAAAACACCACGGGTAGCATTACGGGGCAAGTGAGTGGCTACAATGCCAGTACCATGGGTAATGTGGTAGCGTATGTGTACAAAAAGGGAGAATTTAACCAAAGTACCGAAACCAAAGGTCAGGGCGATAGCTCGGTAGAATTCAAAAATGCAGTATCAAGTGCCAAAGTAGACGGTGGGGGTAATTTTAAGGTTTCATTTTTGGAAGAAGGCGACTACGAAGTTCATTTTGCCTCTTACAAAAATACTGGCGATGCCAATTCTTCTGTAGTACTAAATTCATTCTTGAGCCTTTCAAGCAACCTAGATTTATCAAAAATATCGGTAAAAACCAATACCGAAATCCGTCTATCTCTTTCTGTAAAAGGGCTTTTAGGTTTGTAGTACTATCATTTCGTATTCTACCTATTCCGTACCCTAGCTAAAAATAACATGAGGCCTCCTTTATGGGGTGGCCTCATGTTGTGTTTATAGAAAGGGACACTTCGTATAACTGCTATAAAATACCCAATCAGTATTAGGCTACAACAATATTCCAGTTGAGCGTAACTTCTTCCATCTCTACTTCTACCGAAGTGGCTAGGGCCTCTACTACTTCCAAAGAAACAGCTTGTACTTCTTGGGCGATATAGTCTTGATAAGCCAATACACCTGCCGATACTTCAGTATTGGTATTCAACAACTCGATTTTGATTTTGTCTGTTACTTCAAAACCCGAGTCTTTACGGAAGTTTTGCACACGATTGACAAACTCACGAGCAATACCTTCTTGACGCAAAGCTTCTGTAATAGTAATATCCAATGCCACCGTCAATTCATTGTCTTTGGCCGAAAGATACCCTGGTAGGTCTTCGGTCAAGATTTCAACCAATTCTGGGGTAATTATAATATCGGTATTGGCTGGGTTGTATTGATTTTCTTTTTCCAAAATAGCAATATCGTCGTTGGTCATTGCCGTAATCAAAGCCGCCACCTCTTTCATTCTTGGGCCAAATTTTGGGCCTAATGCTTTGAAATTTGGTTTTACCTTTTTCGACAATACCCCCGAAGCATCGTCCAAGTATTCTACCGATTTGATATTTACTTCCGACTTAATCAAATCATCGACACTACGAATTTGTTCACGTGTTGTTTCACTCAATACAGGAATCAATACTTTCAACAAAGGTTGGCGTACTTTGATTTTGTTGGTTTTACGCAATGAGTGAATCAATGAACATATACGCTGAGCCAAATCCATCGACGTTTCCAAATTGGCATCAATCCATTCGGTTTGTACCTTTGGAAAATCCGTTAAGTGTACCGACAACGGAGCATCTGTTTGATTAATCGTTACATTTTTGTACAACCAATCGCTATAGAAAGGAGCAATAGGCGACATCAATTGAGCTACTGTTTTCAAACAATAAGCCAATGTTTCGTAAGCCGATTTTTTATCGTCGGTCATTTCACCTTTCCAGAAGCGTCGTCTGCCCAAACGTACATACCAGTTAGACAGGTGGTCGCCTACAAATTCTTGGACAGCACGCCCAGCTTTGGTTGGTTCGTAAGTATTAAAGGCTTCGTCAACCTCGCCAATGAGGGTTTGTAATTTTGATAAAATCCATCGGTCAAGTTCAGTGGCTATTGTTTTGTCTAATACACCTGTTGGCTCGTATCCATCCAGATTGGCATATAAGGCAAAGAAATTATAGGTGTTGGTCAACGTACCAAAAAACTTATTACGCACCTCTGTAACACCCGACAAATCAAACTTGAGGTTATCCCAAGGTTGGGCGTTGGTAATCATGTACCAGCGGGTAGGGTCGGCACCATATTTTTTTAGTGTTTCAAATGGGTCTACAGCATTGCCCAAGCGTTTGGACATTTTGTTACCATTTTTGTCTAATACCAAACCTGTCGACACCACATTTTTGAAAGCTACCGAATCAGAAATCATAGCCGAAATAGCATGTAAGGTAAAGAACCAACCACGAGTTTGGTCAACCCCTTCTGAAATAAAATCGGCAGGATAAGCCTTCTCAAAAATATCGTGGTTTTCAAATGGGTAATGCCACTGAGCATAAGGCATTGCACCCGAATCAAACCACACGTCTATTAAATCGGTTTCACGAGTCATTACTTTACCCGAAGCCGACACCAAATATACTTCGTCAACAAACGGACGGTGTAAATCAAGCTTATCATCGTCGATAGCATTTAAGAATGCCGTATTTTTAGCACGTTGTTCGTCCGACAAGACATCGTCTTTCAAAGCATGCTTTACAGCATTTACTAGCTCTTCGATAGAACCTACGCATACCTCTTCGGTATCTTCCGAACGCCAAATAGGTAGTGGTGTACCCCAATAACGAGAACGAGACAAGTTCCAATCAACCAAGTTTTCCAACCAGTTACCAAAACGGCCAGTTCCTGTCGATTCGGGCTTCCAGTTGATAGTATTGTTCAGAGCTATCAACTTATCTTTTACGGCCGTTGTACGAATAAACCAAGAGTCGAGTGGGTAATATAACACTGGTTTATCGGTACGCCAACAGTGTGGATAAGGGTGGTCAAATTTCTGAACATTAAAAGCTTTATTTTCCGTTTTCAACTGAATAGCAATACGTTCATCGACCGATAGGTATTTGTCACGACCTTGTTTAATGCGTTGTTCTTCTTTTTCTTCATCAGAAAGGTACGCTTCTTTTACTGGCTCGTTGGCGTAGTCGGTGATTTCAGCAACAAAACGACCTTGGCGATTAACGATAGGCACTTCTTTGCCATTTTCGTCTCTTACCATAATCGAAGGAATACCATTTTGTTGAGCCACTCTAAAGTCGTCTGCACCAAAAGTAGGCGATGTATGTACCACCCCTGTACCATCTTCGGTAGTAACAAAATCACCAATAATTACACGAAATGCAGGAGCATCAGGCTGAATATACGGGAAAAGTTGTTCGTATTCGATACCCTCTAGGTGTGCACCTTTCATCTCCATAACAACTGTCCAAGGAATGATTTTATCACCATCTTTGTAAGTAGTAAAATCGGCATCTTTTCCTTTTTCGTTGAAATACTTTCCTACCAAATCACGAGCCAAAACTACATTTACAGGCAAATAGGTATATGGATTAAATGTTTTTACCAACACATAATCAATATTTTTACCTACTGTCAAAGCCGAGTTGGCTGGCAAAGTCCAAGGCGTGGTAGTCCAAGCCAAGATATAAATGTTATCGCTATTGGCGGCATCGAACAAATAGCCCGATTTGCCAGTAAGTTTTACTTTAAACTGAGCCGTTAAAGAAGTATCTTTTACTTCACGATAACAGCCAGGCTGATTAAGCTCGTGCGAAGACAACCCTGTTCCTGCTGCTGGCGAATACGGCTGAATGGTGTATCCTTTGTAAAGCAAACCTTTATCGTATAGCTTTTTCAAGAGATTCCATACCGACTCGATATAGTTGTTCTCGTAAGTAATATAGGGGTCGTCGAGGTCTACCCAATAGCCCATTTTTTCGGTTAGGGTATTCCATTGGTCAGTAAATTTCATTACCGTTTCACGACACTTTTGGTTATACTCTTCTACCGATATTTTTTTACCAATATCATCTTTGGTAATACCTAATTCTTTTTCTACTTGAAGCTCGACAGGCAAACCGTGTGTATCCCAGCCGCCTTTACGTTTTACCTGCTTTCCTTTGAGGGTTTGGTAACGGCAGAAAATATCTTTGATAGCACGTGCCATCACATGGTGAATACCAGGTGCTCCGTTGGCCGAAGGCGGACCTTCATAAAAAGTAAATGTAGGCTGACCTTCACGGATTTCGACTGATTTTTCGAAAACTTGATTCTCTTGCCAAAATTTCAGGATTTCATCTGCAACCTGAGCGTAATCGAGGTTTTTATATTCTTTGAAGTTCATTATAAACAGTTTTCTAAAATACGTGTTCTTTACTATAACTGAGCTAGTACGTTGGGTATTGCTCAAAATTCTTGTATAACTGATACCTAACGACTTGCCTCAAAATTCCTGCAAAAGTACAAAATCCTTTTTAAATAAATGGTGCTTAGTGCGGAAAAGGCAGTGGCTATTCGGCTTTGGGCTTTGGACAAAGGGTATTATAAGATAAAAATAAAAAAGTTGTACCTGAAAACAGATACAACTTTCGATACAACCTTAAAAGATTATTGCCCTTCTAACTCTCCTACTTATGAAATTTTTTGTTTTTACTTTATTAGTGAATTAAAGTGAAAAAGTGGTTAGGATAACTCTAAAACCCTATAAACTAAACCTTATGAATACGCTTTACTCTTGTTTACAGTCGCAAGAAGCTGCACCAACTTGAGACTATGTTTTATTTTTTTTATGCAATCTGACAACTCGAAGAAATTTTAGCGGTTAGGTATTGTTTTCTCTTTAACTTTATTGCCTTATTGTTGATACAAATTTATAGCAGAAACTGGCCTTCTGAATTTGTATTCGATAAACTGTAGTAAATAGAACATTTTTGGTAAAAAACGGAAGGAAATCGGTAATAAGAGTTGGGGGGAAAAGAAACAAAAGTCACTCCATATAATTTGATAGCACAGAAAACATTTGTTATAGATACCCATATAGAACCAATGAAAATGCGTAAAAAGGCCAACTTACCAGCCAAAATTTGTCAAACTTGTGGAAAGCCGTTTGTATGGCGCAAAAAGTGGGAAAAAGTATGGGATGAGGTAAAGTATTGCTCAGATAGATGTAGAAATACTAAAAAATCAGCAGGAAGCTAGCTTGGAAGCTGATAATTAATGCTAGATAACCATACTGCTAAAATTGGGGATTCTATTTATCGTAGTAAACCACTTGGCAACATATCAATATGTCTAATGCAAAAAACAGAATTAAGAAAACTATACAAAGAAAAACGTAAAGAGCTATCTCAAACCGATTTTGAGGAGCGTTGTCGGGCTATTGTTGAGGGGATATTGACCCATTTTGATTTTTCATCGGTAGAATATCTTCATCTATTTTTACCTATCCATCGGCAACGAGAAATAGATACCTATAAGCTCATAGATCAACTCAAAAACCGTTACCCCTTGCTTAAAATAGTTGTACCGAAGGTAATACCCAACTCGTTCGAGATGACACACTACCTATACACCCCCACTACCCTCGAACTCAATTTGTGGGGTATTCCAGAGCCACTGCCCATCAGACAAAACCAAATCGCTGAATCACAGATACAAGTGGTAATTGTGCCTTTACTGATTTTTGATACACAAGGCAATCGGGTTGGTTATGGCAAAGGGTTTTATGACAGATTTTTGCAAAAGTGTACCAACAACCCACTAAAAATAGGTGTTTGTATAGAAAATGCCGTTGAAAAAATAGATAATATCGACCCTTTCGACATACGACTGGATTTTTGTGTAAGCCCCAACACCTTGTATGATTTTAGGTAAGTAATTGACAAATAGTGTATTATTGACAGGTTTTAAGCCCTGTTTTAGGTAAATATTACCAATATATTATTCAAACTAAAAAAAATCCTTTTCTCTTCCAAGATTATAGAGTAATTTTGCGGACTTTTTAACAGGTCGCAAAGTAGTGAAAATCAGAAAATTACTGCGATTTTGGAAAGAAGGCTTTTGGAAAGGGTATTTTATACTAAAACACCGCAGACGAATGCACTTATCTCGATATTGGAAAATAGGTTTGGTGGTATTGTGTATGCTTTTAGGAGCAGGTAGTACTTGGGCTCAATCAGGACAAGGGCAACAAAAAGAGTTGAAGTTCATAACGGCAGAAAAACGATTTCTAGGTGTTCGCTTTATTTATGACCGACAAATTATCAACAACCCTTTGGCTTTGCAAATACCAATGCTACAACTACGTGACCCCGAGGTAAGCAGAGAGTTTTTGATGTACAAAAGCCAGCGGCAGGCCGTTCAGTGGTTGAGCCTTATTTCGGCAGGTGTTTCGCTTTATACCATTTTTAATCGAGACAAAGTTTCCGATGGTTTTTATTGGGGTACAGTTGGTGGCACACTTCTTGTGAATAGCTATCTCAATATTAAATCGAATATCCATTTAGGTAGGGCTGTAAACCGCTTCAATCAGCAGGTTTTACTTCAAAATCAAATAGGATTAAGTATGGAAACCTTGCCAACACAGCAAACTGTAGCTGGACTCAGTTGGCGACATAGCTTTTAAATACAAGTAAATTTTTAATATAACCAAAAACAAAGTACGTAAAACAATGAAAGTAGCAGTAGTCGGAGCCACGGGTTTGGTCGGTGGCGAAATTATGAAAGTTTTAGCGGAACGCAACTTCCCTGTAACAGAACTTATTCCAGTAGCCTCAGAACGTTCTGTAGGTAAACAGATTGAGTTTAAGGGTAAGCAGTACACCGTAGTAGGCTTCGAAGATGCTATCAAGTTAAAACCTGATGTAGCTATTTTCTCGGCAGGTGGTGGCACTTCTACCAAAATCGCCCCATTGTTTGCTGAAGCAGGCATTACGGTGGTTGATAACTCGTCGGCTTGGCGTATGGACCCTACCAAAAAATTGGTAGTACCCGAAATCAACGCCCAAACATTGACAAAAGAAGATAAAATCATTGCAAATCCTAACTGCTCGACTATCCAGATGGTCGTGGTGTTGAATCCTTTGCATTTGAAATATAAAATCAAACGAGTAGTTGTATCGACTTACCAGTCGGTAACAGGAACAGGTAAAGCTGCTGTAGACCAACTATTTGCTGAGCGTGAAGGCCGTACAGATGTACCTGCGGTATATCCTCACAAAATCGACTTAAACGTTTTGCCGCATATTGATGTATTCTTAGACAACGGTTATACCAAAGAA
>VFQP010004242.1_pt1 | contig 13561 bp, 11 predicted proteins | sample 3512351 | NCBI WGS metagenome assembly VFQP01 (sample SAMN10412372, study PRJNA504923) | tailings metagenome | isolation source: Relicate 1 Philex TSF1 revegetated site | place: Philippines: Tuba, Benguet | collected 2017-08-29 | reverse complement strand
CGAGCGTCAGCGCCACCACTTCTTCGGCGCTGAACCGCGCCCGCTCGACGTTGGACGACGACCGGTTCACGCAATAAACGCAGTCGTAGACGCAGAAATTGGTGAGCAGGATCTTCAGCAGCGAGATGCAGCGCCCGTCGGGGGCATAGGCGTGGCAGATGCCGCTCCCTTCCGTCGAGCCGATCCCGCCGGTCTTGACGCTGTTGCGTTTCTCGCTGCCGGACGAGGCGCAGGAGGCATCGTATTTAGCGGCGTCGCTGAGGATGGCCAGTTTGCGCTGGAGCGTCAGAGTGGGCATCGTTCTCTCTTTGTTCGATGCACCCTAACGCGCGGCAACGGCGAACGGATATCAAAATGACATCGCTCGGGCAGTTGTGATCGTCTGCAGTTTACCGCCCTCTCCCACCGGATTGTTCAAGCAACGGCGACAGCCTGTCGGTTTCGCACGGCTCGTACCCGTTGCGGGTTGCGCCTATCTCCCGCGTCAGAGAGTTTAAGGGCGGAACGCCCGGGAGACGAAAAATGGTACTGCAGCTCAAAGGCATCCACCACCTCACCGCGGTGACGTCGCGCGCCAGGGAGAACCTCGAGTTCTACACGGGCACGCTTGGCATGCGGCTCATCAAGAAGACGGTGAACCAGGACGACGTCTCGGCTTATCACCTGTTCTATGGCGACGGCGCGGCCTCGCCCGGCGCCGATCTGACCTTCTTCGACTTCAGGACGATGCCGGAGCGCCATGGCACCCGCTCCGTCGTTCGTACCGGGCTGCGCGTCAACAGCGCCGATTCGCTGGCGTGGTGGGAGCGTCACCTGACCGAAAAGGGCGTGCGGCACGGCGCGATCAAGGAGCGTGCGGGTCACCAGTCCCTGGAGTTCGAGGACTTCGAGAGCCAGCGCTTCCGCCTCGTCGTCGACGAGACGCCGCCGTGGAGCAAGCCCTGGGCGAAGAGCCCGATTCCCACCGAGCACCAGATTCTCGGCCTCGGCCCGATCACCATGAGCGTACCCAACCTCGACAGCACGCGGCTGGTGCTGACGCAGGTGATGAACATGCGCGAGGTTCGCACCTATCCGGCAAGGGACGGCAAGGGCGAGCTGCACGTGTTCGAAATGGGCGACGGCGGTCCCTCGGCCGAGCTGCACGTGTCGGTCGACCCCGACATGGGCCGCACCTCGCCGGGCGCCGGCGGCGTGCACCACGTCGCCTTCCGCACCGAGAACAAGGACTCCCTGCATCGCTGGATCGAGCGGCTGTCGGCCTCCGGCATCCGCAATACCGGCGAGGTCGAGCGCTTCTACTTCACCTCGCTCTACTTCCGCGAGCCCGGCGGCGTGTTGTTCGAGATCGCGACCGACGAACCCGGCTTCACCGCCGACGAACCCCTCGAGACGCTCGGCGAAAGCCTGTCGCTGCCGCCGTTCCTCGAAGGTCACCGGAACCAGATCGAAGCCGGCCTCGTGCCGCTGCCGCCGGCCGTGACGGCGTAATGCTCTTGAATGCGTGATGGCCGGGCAAGCCCGGCCATCTCTCCCGAACTACTTCACCAGCGACTGGGCTAGCCCGATCAGCTGGATGAACTCGGCGCGGTATCCGCTCTCGTCGGCGCCGCGCGCACCCTGGGCCAGGGCGCGGATCGCCGGCCAGTCCATCTGCACGTAGTCCGAGCCCTTGAGCTTCTGCCCAAAGGCGGCGACGGCGGCGGCAAAGCGCATGTCGTCCGAAGCCTCGGCGATATCGTCGAGCACCAGCGAGCGGGTGATCGGCGTCTCGATCAGCCTGGAGGTGTCGGAATCCGGCGCCTTGTAGCGGATCTTGAGGAACCCGTACTCATCGGCCGAGGCGTCCGCCGTGGCCGGCGTCGCCACTGGCGTCTCCGGCTGCCCGTAGCGCAGCGGGTCGACCAGCGTCGCATCCGACCCGACCGGCACGATCTCGTAGATCGCCGTCACCGTGTGCCCGGCACCGATCTCGCCGGCATCGACCTTGTCGTTGTTGAAGTCCTCGCGGTTAAGGGCGCGGGTCTCGTAGCCGATCAGCCGGTACTCTGCGACCACCGCCGGATTGAACTCGACCTGAATCTTCACATCCTTGGCGATGGTCAGCAGCGTGCCGCCCATCTCCTCCACCAGCACCTTCTGCGCTTCCTTGAACGTGTCGATATAGGCGGCGTTGCCGTTGCCGTTCTGGGCCAGCGCCTGCATCGTGTCGTCCTGGTAGTTGCCGAGGCCGAAGCCCAGCACCGACAGGAACACGCCGCTGTCGCGCTTGCGCTCGACATAGTCGAGCAGGTCCTCCGGGTCGGAAATGCCGACGTTGAAGTCGCCATCCGTCGCGAGGATCACGCGGTTGTTGCCGCCTGCGATGAAGTTCTGCTCGGCGAGGCTGTAGGCGAGTTCTATCCCCTCGGCCCCGGCGGTCGAGCCGCCGGCATAGAGGCTGTCGAGTGCCGACAGGATCTTCTGCCGGTCGCTGGCCTTGGTCGGCTCCAGCACCACGCCGGCCGAGCCGGCATAGGCGACGATGGAGACCGTATCCCCGGCATCCAGCTGGTCAACCAGCAGCGAGAAGGCGCGCTTCAAGAGCGGCAGCTTGTTGGGTTCGTCCATCGAGCCGGACGTATCGAGCAGGAACACGAGGTTGGAGGGCGGCAGGTCCGTCGCTGCCGGCTCGAAGCCCTTGATGCCGATGTGCAGCAGCTGCGCGCCCGGGTTCCACGGCGAGGGATAGATGGCCATCGTCGAGGCGAACGGCGCATCGGTGGTCGTCGCTGCCGGGTAGTCGTAAGGGAAGTAGTTGATCAGTTCCTCGACGCGCACCGCATCGGGCGACGGAATATAGCCGTCGGTCAGCTGCGAGCGGACGTAGGAATAGGACGCCGTATCGACGTCGATCGAGAACGTCGACACCGGCTCTTCCGCCGCGACCTTGACCGGCGATTCATCGAACCGCGTGAACTCGTCGCCACTGACCTGGGTCTGGGCCGGCGCATAGCTTTCGGGGCTCGCGCCCACCATCGGCAACGGCGCCGGCCGGGCCAGCATCATGTCGGACGGTGCCATGTCGGCAGCGCTCTCCGACATGGTCATCGGCGCGGCAGCACCGACGGGAGGCGGCGCGACGGTGCGGGTAGCCACGGCCTCGCCGCCCTGCGGCGCGACCTGCCCAGACAGCGCGTCGCTGTCGGCGGTCTCGGTATCGAGCATCTGGCTCGTCCCGGCCACGGGCTCGGGAGCAACCGGCGCCGCCTCGACCTTGGCGGCCGCCGGCTCGGTCGGGGCGGTCACGGTGACATCAGGCGTCTGCGCCGTCGTCATCTGCTGCTCGACGGGCGGCGTGCCGCGGATCGCGGCAGGGGTAAGCGCGGTGGAAGTGTAGAGCTGCCAGCCGATGGGCAGCAGCAGGAGGGCGACGGCAGCAGTGCCGACGGCAATCCGGGTATCCATGGTCCAGTCTCCTATCCGCAGGGTGAAGATGGACTTGAGACGCCCGGCCCAGCCGGAAGCTTTGGGTTGGAGTGCGGAATTTTCGACAGGTGCCGCCTTTTCGGCTTCGAACGCGGCCATGGCGGCGGCGAGCGCACGCTGCCGCGCCGCCTGCGCGGGCGCCGGAATTTCAAGGCTCTTCAGCGCCTTGAGCTGCTCGTCGTTCACTTCGTTGCTCATAAAAGCCCCCTCAGGGTCTTTTTCGCTTCGTGGACATGGAAGGAGACCGTGCTCTCCTTGATGCCCATGATGTCTGCCGCCGCCGCGTGACTGAGATCCTCGCCATAGACCAGACGCCCCGCGTCGCGCTGCTGGTCGGGAAGCAGCCGCACCGCTGACCATAGCTGGCGCGCCGTGGTTGCCTCTTCCTGCTCGGACTCGACCGTCTCGGTCGAAACCTCGGCCAGCGCGTCGGCATGTCGGCCGCGCCGGGCCCGTGCCCGCTGCATGTCGCGCACGACGTTCAGCGTCACCCGGTAGAGCCAGCTTGTGAACGCCGACCGGCCGTCGAAACTCTTCAGCGCCGCGGGCAGCTTCACGCACACGTCCTGCGCGATGTCCTCGGCGTCGGCGCGCGATCCACACCACTTGTAGGCCGTGCGGTAGATGAGGTCGTAGTGGCCGCCGATCAAGGCGGCAAACGCGTCGCCGTCACCCTTCTTCGCGCGTGCGAGAAGGACGGCCGTATCCACCGCTTCGTCTGCCTGCCTTGCCTCGGCCATCAGCGCGCTGCGCACCCGCCTGTCCCGTTTCCGCCGGCCTGTTTAGCCATGAGACGCCGCCAAGGGGAGAGTCCTTGGGTGGCGCCGCAGAAAAAAATTGCGCCAACCGCCAGAAAATGCCCCAATCAAGGCGAAGGAGATTTTGATGGCGACGAAAGCAGATCTTCGTATTTGGGTCTATGATGCCGTTCACAAAGCCGGTGGCCGAGCCACAATTGTGGAGGTATCCAAGTACATTTGGGAAAACCACGAGCGCGACCTTCGTGGCACCGACCTGTTCTATACGTGGCAATACGACATGAGATGGGCAGCGCAGGATCTGAGGCGCGAGGGAAAGTTCGCCTCAATTCCTACGTCAGAAAAGCGCCGGTGGGAGATAAAGGGCTAACGGCTTGCCCTCGCCACGCTTGCCCCGGACGTAGGCGAGTGCCATTACCGGCGCATGGTCGAGAGCAAGCAGCGGCGCGGCCGCATCGTCATCATCCTGTTCGGCATCGTGGCGCTGACCTTCATCGTCATGTCGATCAGCAGCAACCTCGGCATCTGGCGGCAGAACGATGCCGTGGACGCCGGAACGCCGACGCCACAATAGCGGTCAGGCTGCGGCCGGCAGCGCCTCGGCGATGAAGCCGCCGCCCAGCACCTGCGCTTCGGTACCGTCGTCGGCATAGAACACGCAGGCCTGCCCGGGCGACACGCCGTAATCGCCCGAAATCAGCGTCACCACCAGCTCGCCATCGATGCGCTGCACCACCGCCGGCTGTGGCGGGCGCGACGAGCGGATCTTGACCTCCACCGGCGCTCCGTTGCCGTCGGCCAGTGCCGACAGACGCGGGTCGCCGAGCCAGTTGACGTCGCGCAGGCGCACGCGCTGCGTCTTCAGCGCCTCGCGCGGGCCGACGATGACCTGCTGCGTCCTGCTGTCGAGCTTGACGACATAGAGCGGCTCGGCTGCCGCAACGCCAAGGCCGCGCCGCTGGCCGATGGTGAAGTTGACGATGCCCTCGTGCCGCCCCAGCACCCGCCCGTCGACGTGTACCACATCGCCCGCCGCCAGCGCCTCCGGATGCATGCGGCGGATGACGTCGGCATACTTGCCCTGCGGCACGAAGCAGATGTCCTGGCTGTCCGGCTTGGCCGCGATTTCGAGGCCGAACTCTTCGGCCAGCGCCCGAACGTCCGGCTTGCTCATGCCGCCGAGCGGAAAGCGCAGGTAATCGAGCTGCGCCTGCGTGGTGGCAAAGAGGAAATAGCTCTGGTCGCGCGACGCATCGACGGGCCGGTAGAGCTCGCGCTGCCCGGTCGCGGCGTTGTGGCGCGTCTGTACATAGTGGCCCGTGGCCAGCGCATCGGCACCCAGGTCCTGCGCCACCGCCATCAGGTCGACGAACTTCACCGACTGGTTGCAGGCGATGCACGGCACAGGCGTCTCGCCCTGCCGGTAGGCATTGGCGAAGGGCGCGATCACCTGCTCGGCGAAGCGCTGCTCGTAATCGAGCACGTAGTGCGGAATGCCGAGCCGGGCCGCGACGCGCTTGGCGTCATGGATGTCCTGCCCGGCGCAGCAGGCGCCCTTGCGTCGCGTTGCTTCGCCGTGGTCGTACAGTTGCAGGGTGACGCCCACGACCTCATAGCCCTCGCGGGCGAGCAGGCCGGCAACCACCGAGGAATCGACGCCGCCGGACATCGCGACGACGACGCGCGTGTCCTCGGGGCGCTTGGGCAGATCAAGCGAGTTCAGCACTTCCATCATCCGGTTGGGGTCAAGGGCCAGCGGATTTGGGCGATGTACGCCCTTTGCTCGAGCGCTTCAACCACCCGGCAGCATTTGCCGGGCGGCGGCGGAAAATGCCGCCTGCGCAGCGGTCCGAAACCGCGGCGGGGCCCGGATTGCCGCGGTCCGGCGACTGGCAAGCAAATTGCATCGCATGGGCACGACGACGTGCAGGACCCGACGCGTGCTTCCGCAACTGAGTATCCAGCCGAGCCTCCAGGCGACCGTGACGACGAGTGCGGCCGGTGCTGCGCCATCGGCCGCCGGCGACTTTGCCGCACTGCTGGCGGAGTTGGGCCTGGGCAGCCCGCCGGACGGAGTTGCGGTGCAGAATGCAGTGCCGGCCCAGGGCAAGGCGGCGCTCCCGCCCGTCGCCGCCGTCGCTCCGGGGCCGCTGCCCGCCGCATCGCCGGCCCTCCCGCCGGACGCCGGCGTCGCTGCGGCGCCGCCTGCCGCCGCTCCGCCGGCAACACCGGCACCGACCTCGAACCCTGCACCATCCCCTGCCGCGGTCGTGGCCGCCACGGCCACGATCCCGGGGGACCTCCCGGTCGCGACCGGCGTGCGCGTTGGCGCGTCGGCAGACCTTGAGACGTTGGTCATGGTCGGCCGTCCGAGTTCAGTCACGGCTGCCCGGCCTAGCGTACCTTACGCTCAGGGAGCTCCCCTTGCTGCGCAGGCGCAGATCGCGACTCAAGCGCCAGTCACCACGGCCACCATTGCCACGGCTACTGCTCCCTCGCCCGTCCCGGCGGTCGCCGACGACGATCTCCCGCCGCAGATGGTCGCTTCCGGGCTTTCGGAGCCGGTCGAGCGGCCACAGCCGGGCTTGAAGGCACTGCGACGCGCCGAGTTCGCCTTTGAAGGGGCCGAAGACGCCGTACGGCCGGCCACGCGCCGCGTCGCTGGCATGGAGCCTGCAACCGTTCCCGCTCCCTTTGCTGCTCCTGTCCTCACGCCGCAGCCGGCGGCTGGCACTTTTGCGGCCGTCGCACCGTCCGGCATGCCGCCGATCGGAGCTCCGGAATCTAGTGTCCCGCCTGAAGCTCCCGCTGTCCCGCAGGTCCATCCGGGGCCAGAGCCTCAGGCAGCGCCACCCGAAGGCACGCCACCGTCCGCTTTGCCGTCGTCGCTTCCCACGATGCCCCGGATCGCCGACTCCGAGGCGACTTCGGCCCTCCTGCCCGGCGGTGTCGTCATGCCGTCACCCGCTGCCGAGGCCTTCACCACCACCGCTGCCCCTGTAGCGCCCCCCATGATCGCGGTCGTACCGTCCGGCGACCGTCCCGTCGTAACCGCCGTGCAGCCGACGCCGGAAGCCGGCACGCCCGTTGCTCGCGGCCTGCCCGCAGCACAGCAGTCACCGGCCACCGTCACGCCCGCACAGCCGGCGGTGCCGACCACCGCCTTTGTCGGGGCGCCGGATGCAAACGCTCGCGCGTCGACCGTTCCGCAGGTCCAGCCCGCCGCGCCCCAGCCGACGCCGGCCCGCCCCGGTGCGTCCCTGCAGATGCACGGCAGCGTCGTTGCACCTGCCGTGGAAACTGGCGCGGCCCAGGGCAGGCCAGCGCTTGTCATCACACTGCCTGGCGTGACCGCCCCGGCCACCGGCAGCAACCCCACATTGCGCGTCTCACAACTCGCGCCACCCGTGCTCGCGTCGACGGTTGCCGCGGCAATCGTCGGCACCGAAGAGCCGATGCTGCCCGCCACCACCTCAGGTCCCGCCAGTTCGAGCATCCCCGCAGCACCGCCTGCGCCGGCGGTCGCTTCGACCCTGGCCGTAGCGCTACCCACCGCTGGCGCCATGCCTCCTGTCGCTGACCTGGCAGAGTCCACTGTGCTGCAGGGCAATCGTGCTGCTGCGCTACAGCCGCAGACAGTCCCCGTCGCCGTCACGGCGAGTTTGCCTATGGCACCACCGGTCGATGCCGGTAGGTCCATCCCGGTGAACTCTGTCCCCGTGCCACCTGTCCTCGTTCCGGTGGCAACGGGTGTCCCCGATGGCCTCGAGACCATCGTGGCGGAGGGCCTCAATAATACCGGGCCATCGTCTTCTGCCGCCCAGAATGGCCCGCATCGGCCCGCCGCCACGCAAGCGACGCCCGTCCTGTTCGCTGCCGCGGAATCGGCAGCCGTGCCCGTGCCTCGCCCCGCGCCCGAGACAAATCCCGCCCTGGTCCATCAGCCTGTCGCAGTATCGGTGTCGGGCGATAAGCGTGCGGTGAGCACAACCTTCGCGCCAGCCCCCGCCGCCGCACCTGTCGCGTCCGTCGCCGCGATCGGACTCGTCACTCTGCCAGCGGCAGCGTCCCCGCTGGCGCTTGCCGCCGAGGCGGCAAGCGTAGCTCCCGCTCCGACTGCAAGCGCCGGCCCAGGGACGCCGGCTCTGCAGCCGCTTCCGGTCCCGCCCGGGCCCGCCACGTCATCCGCCGCCCCGCCGACAACCGTAGCGGCGCCGCCGCCTGCGATCGCGCAGGCAGCGCTCGCCGCCGTTGCCGGACTTTCGGCCGCAGTTGCCGCAGCCGAGCCCCCCGATGGCGTCACGGAAGCGCCAGTCACGATCGCGGCCCGGCCTGACAACTCGTCCGCCTCCAACACAGCGCTGCCGGTGCCGGCCGTTGCACCCGTGGCCATCCGGGCCGCAACGCCCGCGAAAGCCAGCATTGCGCCTACGGCAGCCGCGACACCGGCAGCAGCACCCGACGCCGCAGCCGATGGAACTGCCGCCGCGCAGCCCGCGCTGCTCACGGGAGGAGACGCGGCAGGCAATGCCGATCCCCTGCGCCCTGCGCACCTCGGGGCACATCGCTCGGCCGACGACGGCAAGGATCAGACCGCGGCCGTTGATGCAAAGCCGCTCGAAACCGCACGGCCCGCCCAGGTCAACCACACACCGGCCCACGCCAATGCAGACCGCGCGCCGATCCAGCGAGCCGATACTCCGCCTCCCGCGCTGCCGGCCGACGCCGCCGCGAGCATCGACCCGTCCGCGCCTGCGGCGCCGGCGTCGGCGCGCAGCGAGGGTCACGCCGCCGTCGATTCCGCGGGACTGCGTGCGCACGTCGCCTATCAGTCGGCACCGGCTCCACAGGCGGCGCTCGGCCAGGTGGCCATGCAGATGTTCCGCAACGTCCGCGAGGGCCATACCCGCTTCGAGATCCGCATCGACCCGCCCGAGATGGGGCGCATCGACGTCCGGCTCGAACTCGACGGCAAGGGGACGGTGCGGGCCCGGCTGGCCGTCGAGCGCCCCGAAACGCTCGACCTGCTGCAGCGCGATCAGCGGGCGTTGGAGCGCGCACTGGTCCAGGCCGGCCTCGATGGCGGCAAGACCACGCTCGAATTCTCCCTTAAGCAGCAGAACCAGGGTTCTGCCTTCGGCGGCGACAACCAGGGCCAGGGCCACCGCAATGGCCAGCCCGGTGCCGGCAACCGTCAATCCGATCCTGCCGAGACGAGCGTAGCCTCGGCGGTCTACAGCGCCCCGGCATCGGCCGGCGGCGTCAACCTGTTCGTCTAGGAGGCCAAGATGGCTGTCTCCAACGTCAATGGTACTTCGGCTTCCAGCTCCACGCTGGCAACCTCCCGCCAGAGCATCGCCGACAATTTCGACACCTTCCTGCAGATCCTGACGACACAGCTCAAGAACCAGAATCCGCTGGATCCGATGGACACCAACCAGTTCACCCAGCAGCTGGTGCAGTTCACGGGCGTGGAGCAGCAGCTCAAGACCAACGAGTTCCTCGAGGCCCTGCTCAACCTCAACGCCTCGACCTACAACGTCAATTCCACGGCCGTGAACTACATCGGCAAGGAAGTCACCGCCAACACGCCGGCGGCTGAATACAAGGACGGTTCGGCGACCTGGTCCTTCAATCTCGCCAAGGCGGCAAAGAGCGTCACCTTTGAGATCAAGGATGCGTCCGGCAATGTTGTCGACACCGCCGAAATGGCCAATGTTACCGCCGGGGACAGCCGCTTCCAGTGGGATGGCAAGCTTTACGACGGCACCTACGCCCCGCCCGGCAGCTACACGATCAACGTCGTTGCCAAGGACATCAACGGCAACGCCGTGACCGCCAAGACCAGCATGACCGGCATCGTCCAGGGCGTCGACATGAGCGGCAGCGAGCCCTACCTCATTGTCGGCAATGGCCGCATCGCTCTCGGCAGCGTCTCGTCGGTGCGCCAGGTCTCCAACTGACCGCCGGTTCCGTGGCCGATGCCTTGTCGGCCGGCGCCATCACGCGCCGGCCCCGGCGCCTGCACAGTCGAACGCGCCACAAGACTCTCAAATTGCAAGCAAATCCCGCCCGTTCTTAACGACCTGTAAGCATCCTTTTCACGCAATCTTAAGCGCGTCGCTCTAGTCTCGCCTGATATGGTCAGGTTGAGTATGTGAGTAAAATGACCGTACAGATGCGTCCGCGCGTGAAGTACGTTATCGGTCCGGACGGCAGTCCTTTGACGATTGCCGACCTGCCGCCCCGAAATACGCGCCGCTGGGTCATCCGCCGCAAGGCCGAGGTGGTTGCCGCCGTGCGCGGCGGTCTGCTCAGCCTCGAGGAGGCCTGCGACCGCTACACGCTGAGCGTCGACGAGTTCCTCAACTGGCAGGCCGCCATCGACAAGCATGGCCTCGCCGGACTGCGGACGACGTGGATCCAGCACTACCGCGAAACCTGACGCGCGGATCGCGCGTCTAGGGCGTCTCCGCCGCAAGATACCGTGCGCCGGCCGGCCGGCTTTTCAGCCGGGCGAGATAGCCCTCAATCGCCGGCAGGGTCGGCTTGTCTGCTATGGGCGTCATTGCCCAGCGGTGCGCCGACAGGCCCAGCGCGATATCGGCCAGGCTGAATTTGTCGTTGGCCGCGAAGTCCCCCGCTTTCTGCAGGTGCGCTTCGAGCATCTGCATCTTGCCGGTCCAGCGCCGCGCGGAGTCGGCAATGCGGTCGGGATCGTCGAACCCCTCTTCCTTGCGCACGAGCCCGCGGAACGCGTAGCCCCAGGTCGGGTTGAGTTCAGTCGCCTGCCATTGCAGCCACTGCTCGGCCAGCGCCCGATGCCGCGGTATCTGCGGCAGCAGCGCGTCCGGCACCGCTTTCTCGGCCAGGTAGCGCATGATGACGTTGCTTTCCCAGAGTACGAAACCGTCGTCGATGATCACCGGCACCTGTGCATTGGGATTGAGCGCCAGGAACTCCTCGGCATGCGGATCGCGCCCGGGCAGGCCCCAGTCCTCGCGCTCATAGGCGAGCCCCGCCTCGTCGGCCACCCACAGCACCTTGCGCACGTTGATCGAGCTGACGCGTCCAAGAATCTTCAGCATGTCGGCTGCACCTCATGTTTCTCGGCATTTCCTGCCGCGGGTGTCCCGGCGCCGTACGGCATTTTTCCGCGGATTCCCCGGTTTTCGGTATCCGGAAGTTAACGCTGCGGCGCCGTCGGGCGTTTCGGTTAAGACAATGTTTACCACACGCTAGGCAAGAATTGCCCAGCGGTTCGACGGGCGTTCGCCGTCGGCCGCACCAAGCAGGGTCTGGGCGTGAACACTTTCGTGCAGTTTCTCAACCGGCTGGGCGTCGCCCGCGTCGCCGCCATGGCCGTGGTGGCTGCGATGCTGCTCGGCTTCTTCGCCTTCCTCATGGTCCGTGCCTCGTCCCCGAGCCTCGCCCCGCTCTATACCGGCCTGTCGTTCGATGATTCGTCAGCCATCGTCACCGAGCTGCAGCGCCAGAACGTGCCGTTCGAACTGCGCGGCGAAGGCGACACCATCCTCATCCCGCGCGACCAGATCACCGCCGTCCGCATGGCCCTCGCCGAGAGCGGCCTGCCGAGCTTCGGACAGGTGGGCTATGAAATCTTCGACGAGCAGTCGACGCTGGGCGCGACCAGCTTCGTCCAGAACATCAACAACGTGCGGGCGCTCGAAGGCGAGCTGGCGCGCACCATTTCCTCGCTGGCGCGCATCAAGACCGCCCGCGTGCACCTGGTCCTGCCCGAGCGCGAGCTGTTCAAGCGCGACCAGCAGCCGCCGTCCGCCTCCATCGTCCTGTCGGTGCGGGGCCAGCTGACGGCCGGCGAAATCCGCGCCATCCAGCATCTCGTCGCGTCCGCCATCCAGGGCCTGACGCCGGCCCGCGTCTCCATCGTCGACGATACCGGCGCCCTGCTCGCGTCGGGCGGCGGCGACGACGCGACTGTTCTTGCCGGCGATGTCGCTGAAAAGCTCGTCGCCATCGAAACCCGCCTCACCTCGCGCGTCGAGGACCTCCTCGCCAACATCGTCGGCGCCGGCCGGGCCCGCGTGCAGGTGAGCGCCGAGCTCGACCTGCAACGCTCGACGACCACGTCCGAAGTCTTCGATCCCGACGGGCAGGTGGTGCGCTCGACGCAGACGCGCGACCTCGCCTCGACCGCCACCGGTCCCGCCGCCGATGGCCAGGTTTCGGCTTCGACGGAGCTTCCGGGCGCCAGCCGCGATACGGCGGTGAACGGCGGCAGCTCGGACCAGCAGCAGACGACCGAGGAGATCACCAACTACGAGATCTCCAAGAAGACCGAGACCGCCATCACCGAGGCCGGCTCCATCAAGAGGCTCTCCGTCGCCGTGGTGGTCGATGGTAGCTACGTCACCGATGCGTCGGGCAATTCCACCTACGTGCCGCGCAGCGACGCCGAGATCGCCCAGATCCTGTCGCTGGTGCGCACTGCCGTCGGCTACGACGAAGCGCGCGGCGACCAGGTGCAGGTGGTCAACCTGCAGTTCGCCGAGCGGCCGGCCGCCGACGCGCAGGGTACCTCGGGGCCGGGGCTCTTCGATTTCACGCGCGACGACCTGATGAACGGCGCCAACATGCTGGTGACGCTGGTCATTGCGCTGGCCCTCGTCCTCTTCGTCCTGCGTCCGCTGCTCAAGCGCGTGCTGAAGCCGGAAACGCAGCCGCTGGCGCTGCCGCACAGCGCCGAGCTGACGCCCGCCCAGCCCGTCGAGGTCCCGGCCATCACGCAGGCCGAGGCAGACGCCAACAAGTCCCAGGGCTGGGTCGACAGCGCCCGCAACCTCGGCGAAGCGCAGCAGCAGACGCTCAAGACCGTCGGCGGCCTGGTCGAGGAACAACCGAAGCAGGCCGCGCTCATCGTGCGCGACTGGCTCAATAACGCGGCGTGACACAGATGGCCCTCGTGTCCCAGTCCTCGCCCGCCGGCGGCGGAATGCCCACAAAGCAGCTGGTGGTCGGCGCCGATGCCAGCCACCGCAAGCTGAGCGGCGACGAAAAGGCCGCCGTCCTGCTGCTGGCGCTCGGCCCGGACTACGGCAAGCCCATCTTCGAGGAGCTCGACGAGCTCGAGGTCAAGTCGCTGTCGCGCGCCATGGTCCGGCTCGGACCCATCACCCAGGAAATGCTCGACGAACTGCTCATCGAATTCGTCACCAACATCTCCTCCAAGGGCTCGATCTCGGGCAACACCGAGACCACCGAAAGGCTGCTGCTGAGCTTCCTCCCGCAGGACCGGGTGGACCCCATCATGGAGGAGATCCGTGGCCCGGCCGGCCGCAACATGTGCGAAAAGC
>VFQP010004241.1_pt1 | contig 13564 bp, 12 predicted proteins | sample 3512351 | NCBI WGS metagenome assembly VFQP01 (sample SAMN10412372, study PRJNA504923) | tailings metagenome | isolation source: Relicate 1 Philex TSF1 revegetated site | place: Philippines: Tuba, Benguet | collected 2017-08-29 | reverse complement strand
GCGCTGAATGCACGATCGGCGCCCTGCGTTCGCGGGGCGTCCCGGGTCGGAGGCATACATGGCGGACATCTTCTGCCCTGTGGTTGCTGGGGGCCACGAAGAGGGTTTGGGTTGGCGAGGAGGTGCCAGGGGAGAGTCGGCCGTTAAGAGTCCTTCCTCGTTTCCGCAGCGAAAGACTGAACATCAAGGCTCTTTCCAAGGCGAGCCCTGTCCGCAACGGATGCCCACGGGGGGCAATGGGTGTTTGGAGCACGTCAGCCTTAGCGCGCGATAAGCGACCGGAAACTGCGACCTGAAGTCCGTCGGTCTCCTGCATTATCAGGGCGGCGCGAGCGACATTGGTTTGGTCGGTGCTCCCGCCACGGAGCATGGCCGGCGGTCTAAACAGGTTACCGCAAAGTAGTTCGCAGTCCCCACCTTGTTGAAACGCGTCGCCGAGTTCCGGGACGGATCAAGCCGAAGTTCGGGCGAGGATCAAATCGGCCGCGCGCTCCGCGATCATGATCACGGGCGAGGCTGTGTTGCCGGAAACGATGCGGGGCATGATCGACGCGTCTGCGATCCTCAGGCGATCGATCCCATGAACCTTCAGTGCGGGATCGACGACGGCGGAGCCATCGGTGCCCATCCGGCAGGTGCCCACCGGGTGGAAGATGGTGGTCGCTATGTCTCCGGCCTACGGGAAAGGTCTGTGTCCGACGCCTAGGCTGGTCCGGGCAGCCATTCCTCGGGTGCATGGGGGTGAAGCGCCTGCGCCGTCATGATCCGGCGGGCCTGTCGGATGGAGGCGACGGCGACACGGCGATCCTCTTCGGTGGACAGGTAGTTCAGGCGGATGCTCGGCTGGGCGTCTGGTCTGCGCGTCGTCGCATGGACCGCACCCACCGAGGTGGGGCGGAGATTGCAGACAGAGACGGTGATCGCCGGGAAAGGGTGGAGGGGATCGCCCAGCCGGTCAGTCGAGAGTGGTTGGACGTGGTACTCAAGGTCCGGCGTCTCCTTCTCCGGGCCGGACTTCGTGAACATCCCGAACTGGCTCGGCGCCATCGACAGCGGGCCGCTGCGCGTCAGGGCGTAGCGCACGCCGATCCCGATCTTCCCCCCGAGCGACCCGGCGAAGTCGTTGAGCGTGCGCGTACCCTTCACCTTGAAGACAATGCGGATCTGGAGGTGGTCCTGCAGGTACTCCCCCACCCCCGGCAGGTCGTGGACGACATCGATGCCGAGCGCCGAGAGGCGTGCGAGCTGCCCCACGCCCGACAGTTCGAGGAGTTTGGGGCTGTTGATCGCGCCCGCCGCCAAGATGACCTCGCATGCCGCGCGGGCGCAGAAGGGCGCGTTGTCGCGCAGCCACTGACGCCGGTCGCTCGCCGCCCCTCCAAGACGATCCGCGTCGTCAGCGCATGCGTCACGACGCGGAGGTTCGGACGACGCAGGGCCGGGCGGAGGAAGCCGCGCGCCGTGCTCCACCGAACGCCGCGGGACTGATTGACCTCGAAGAAGCCCGAACCCTCGTTCGACCCGTCGTTGAAGTCCTCGCGCGGTAGGATGCCGAACTCCTTCGCTCCCTCCTGCACCGCGCGAAGGATGTCCCACGACAGCCGTTGCCGTTCCACCCGCCATTCGCCGCCTGCGCCGTGCAGGGCAGTCTCGCCCTTCCAGTGGTCCTCCGATCGTCGGAAGTACGGCAGGACGTCGTCCCAGCCCCACCCCGTGTTGCCGAGCTGCCGCCAGTGATCGTAGTCCGCCGCCTGCCCGCGCATGTAGATCATGCCGTTCACCGAGGTGCAGCCGCCGATCAGCTTGCCACGCGGGTAGACGAGACTGCGCCCGTTGAGGCCGGGCTCCGGCTCGGTCTTCATCATCCAGTCGGTGCGCGGATTGCCGATGCAGTAGAGGTAGCCCACAGGGATCCGGACCCAGTGGTAGAGGTCCGAGCCCCCCGCCTCGAGCAGAAGCACGCGCGTCCGGCCGTCGGCCGTGAGGCGCTTGGCAAGCACGCATCCCGCCGTGCCTGCGCCCACGATGATGTAGTCGTACTGGCCCTCGTCGGTCATGTGTGCCCGAGGTCCGCGAGATCGTTCCAGTAGGACTCCATCGATGCGGTCAGTCTCGACCAGACCGCAAAGCGCCGGTCCGCCAGCGCGCTGGCCGCAGGATCGGGAGCGAGCCGCGCGCGGGACCGGGTCATGGCGGCGGCGCCGGCGGTCTCGTCCGGGAAGCGGCCAATCCCGATCCCCGCGGCGATGGCCGCTCCGAGAGCCCCGGACTCCTCCTCGCTCCCGAGCGCGATCGGCCGCCCGAGGCAGTTCGCCATCATCTGGCACCAGACCGGCGAACGCGTCCCTCCGCCCGACAGGACGATTTCGTCGACCTCGGCGCCGGCGGCGTGCAGTACGTCCACATGGCGGCGGTGCTCGAAGCACACGCCCTCGAAGACGGCGCGCAGGAGATGGCCTTCGTCGTGCCAGCCTGCGAGGCCGTAGAAGCCCGCGCGGTGATGCGCGCCGTGCCGGCTTCCGTAGAGGAACGGGTGGAACATCGGATCGTCGGGTGCGACGGCCGCCGCCGCCACGGCCTCCCTCACGTGGCCGAAGGGGTCAGGATGGTGCCCGCCGCGCTCCACGAGTGTCCGCACATACCATTCGAGGTTCGACGCGGAGGTCGCGCTGTTGTCCATGTTGGCGTATCGGCCCGGTCCGAAGGCGGAGACCATGAAGACCCGCGGATCGCGGATGGGTGCCTCAGTGAAGACCTGGTTGATGGACCAGCTTCCGAGGACGATCGAGGCGCTTCCCGAGGCCGAAGCGCCGGACCCGAGCGCGGAGGCAATGACGTCGAAGTAGCCCGCGGCGACAGGCGTTCCCGCGGCGAGGCCGGTCGCCGCCGCGGCGGCGGGCGTCACTTCGCCCACGATGTCGGCGGGCTGCACGAGCGGCGGGAGGAGTGGCATTGCATCGCCGAGACCGTAGAGGTCGAGAAGAGCTTCGTCGTAACGCGCCTCGGGCAGGCGGAGCAGGCCGGCGCCGGACATGTCGGATACCTCGGACGCGCGGGCGCCGGTCAGGTGCCCGCTCACGATGTCCTTGGCGAAGGCAAGCGTGCCGGCCCGGGCGTAGAGGCCGGGCTGGTGCGCCTTGAGCCAGGCAAGCAGCACTGGCGTCTGGGCGGGCCAGGGGCGCTGGAGGCAGATGGCATGCAGCCGCTCGCCCGCCGCCCGGTCGAGCGATTCCGCAATGCCCGCCGCCCGCGTATCGAGCGACTGGATACCGATGAGAGGCGCGCCGGCGCGGTCGAGGAGGTAAAGCCCGTTCCCGTGACCCGCGAGCCCGACGGCGGCGATCCTGTCCGCGGCGTGCCCCGCGCGGTCGAGGCACCCGCGGATCGCCGCGCAGGCGCTCGCCCACAGGTCCGCTACCGGGCGTTCGACCATTCCCGGCGCGGGCGTGAGGGAGACGCCGTCCACGCCGTGGCTCGCGACCCGCCGCCCGACGGCATCGAAGAGCACCGCCTTGACGACCGTATTGCCGACGTCGATCCCGAGGAGGAGATCAGGCGGCACCGGAATAGATCTCCCACGCCGCCTCGCCGTCCGCGCCTTGGTGTATGATCGCCATGAGCGCCGCGACGACCGCCCCGGGGTTCGCGTGCTGGTAGATGTTGCGCCCGTAGACTAGCCCACGGGCGCCCTGCGCGACAAGCTCCGCCGACTTCGCGAAGACGCGCCGCAGGTCCTCCTTGCCGCCCCCGCGGGCAAGGACCGGAACGCGGGCAGCCTCCACGACGCGGTGGAAATCCTGCGGGTTCGTCGTGGGGTCGGCCTTGATGACGTCGGCCCCCATCTCGGCCGCGACGCGGACGAGCGTCACGATCTTGTCGGCATCCCCGTCGACCTGGTAGCCGCCCCGCACCTCGTTCGGCAGCATCACGAGCGGCTCGATCATCAGCGGCATGCCGTAGCGCGCGCAGTCGCCCCGGACGCGGGCGATGTTGCGGACGCACTGCCGGAAGAGGTCGGGCTCGTCGGGCAGCATGAAGAGGTTCACCACCACGCAGGCCGCGTCCATCTCGACCGCCGCAAGCACGGGCTCCTCCGTGTTCTGGAGTTCCGCCCACATCACCCGGTGGCGGGCGGCGTTGTAGGGGTTCCCCATGTCGATCCGCATGACGAGCGCGGGCTTGTCGCGTTCGGGCCGGGCCTGCAGGAGGTCGGCCTGCCCGTAGGCCATCTGGATCGCGTCGGGCCGGGCCCGCACGAGCATGTCCACGACCCGCTCCATGTTCTCGAGCCCGTCGAGGAAGCTGGGTTCGTTGCACACGCCATGGTCGATGGCCACGTCGAGGCAGCCGCCGTTGCGGAAGAGCCGGTTCATCCGGACCTTCGGGCTCGTCTTCATTGCGTCGCTCCTTCGGACATCTTGAGTTTCACCCCATGATACATCTCGAGATCGTGGAGGAAGGTGGCGATCTCGTCCGACATGCGCTCTTCCGACCATCCGATCTCACGTGCCATGACCCGCGCTGTGACGGTGATGAGGTCCATCGTCAGCTCGCCCCGGATCGCGAGCGGGCTGCGCCGCTGGAGCACGTCGGCAAGGTGCAGGGCCTGCTCCACGCGGACGAAGCGCACGACCTCGGCCTCGCTCAGGGCGACGCCCGGAAGCGGGGCGTCCGGCCCAGTCTCGCAGAAGTCCGCGACCCCGTCGGCAAGTGCCCCGTAAAGGTCCACGAGCTGCGCGGCCCGTTCGGGATCCATGCCGTGGCGGCGCGAGAGATCGGCTGTGAGCCCCTCGCCGTAACCCGCGCCGCCGCCGATCGGCAGGTCGCGCGTGCTCGCCTTCCGCGTCAGCCCAAGGTCGGACAGGACCATGTCGACTGTTTCCTCGGCGAAGGCCCGGTAGGTGGTCCACTTGCCCCCAACCATGCCAATCTGCGGGATGTCGCCGCGCAGGCGCCGCACCGAGTGACCTCTCGGAATCCGGCCGGTAAAATCCGCGTCGCTGACCGGAAGCGGCCTGATCCCGGAGTAGCTGAAGACGATCTGCTCCGGGGTCACGGAAATGTCGGGAAAGAGGGCGCGGATCGCGCCGAGGATGTAGTCACGCTCCTCCGCGCTGCAGGCGGTGCGGCCCGCCGCGTTCACCCGAAGGTCGGTCGATCCCGCGAGGACCCGGCCGAGGTAGGGAAACACGATGCAGACCCGCCCGTCGCTGTGTTCGAAGTAGATCATGTGCCCGCCGAGGGCCTCCCTCAGGTCGAGGTTGTCGAGGATCAGGTGCGACCCCTTCGTCCCTGACACTAGCCGCTCGTTCAGCCGCGCTCCAAGGGAGGCCGCGCTGTCGTCGATCCATGCGCCCGTTGCGTTCACGATAATCCGGGCCGTCACGCTATGGCTCCGTCCGCTCTCGCCATCGGCAAGGGTTAGGCCGGAGGCCGTGAGCGAAAGCTTCGCGTAGTTGAGCGCCACAGCCTCCCTGTTCCGCGCGCAGGCGTCCGCAACGAGTTCGATCCCCAGCCGTTCGGGGTGCGAGATCCATGCGTCGTGGTAGGTGGCGGAGAACCGCACGTCCTTGCGAAGGTGAGGCCATTGGTCCCGCGTCGCGGCCCGTCCGCGGAAGCGGTGCCGCGGCAGGACCCGGTGGGAGCCGCTGATCCTGTCGTAGATCTCGAGTCCGAGCTTGATCGGCACCGCGCCCCGGGGACGGGGCCGCCCCTTGTAGCCGAAGAACCCCAGCGCCGCGTTCGCGAGGCCCGACGTCACCTGTTCGATGGGAACGGTGGTCGGTAGCGGGCGCACGAAGTGCGGGGCGTTGCGGAGGAGCCTGTCGCGCTCGACGAGGCTCTCGCGCACGAGCGAGAACTCCCCGTTCTCGAGGTACCTCAAGCCGCCGTGAATCATCCGCGACGGCGCGGCCGAGCAGCCCGAACAGAAGTCGTTCATCTCGACGAGCAGCACATGCAGTCCCTGAAGCGCGAGGTCGTGGAAGACGCCAATCCCGTTGATGCCGCCGCCCACGACGATCACGTCGAAGGCGCCGTCGGCGGCGATCCGGTCGAATCTCTCCTGCCTGTGACCAGACATGTCTCTTCCTTTGCGGGGCGGCGCCCCGCAGCCTGCATCGTTCACCGGTTGCGCCCGTTCACATCGGCACGGGCCCAAGTTGCGCCTCGACCGCGGCCGAGATGGCGGCCACCTCGTCCGCGCCGAGACGGAGCATCCCCGCGGCCGCATTCTCCCGCGCCTGTTCCGGGTTCCGCGCCCCGCAGAGCGCGAAGGTCAGCCCGGGCTGCGCCAGCGTCCAGGCGATGACGACCTGCGCGGGGCTCGCACCATGCGCGGCGGCGACGGGGCAGACGGTCTCCATCAGCCGGGCGACGCGCGCGCGGTTTTCAGGGGAGTAACGCGGGTCGTCCTTGCGCTGGTCGTCGCCCGCGAAGGTCCGCTCCGCGCTCACGCGGCCCGAGAGGAGGCCGAGCGCCAGGACGGAATACCCCATGACCGAGATTCCCTCGCGGCGGCAGACCGGCAGATGCGTCCGCTCGATCCGGCGGGTGAGCATCGAATACTCCTCCTGCACCGCCGCGATCCCGCCGGCGGCGATGTAGGCGGACAGGTCCTCGGGCGTCGTGTTCGACGCGGCGAAGGCCCGGATCTTCCCCTTCGCCTGAAGCGATTTCAGCGTCTCCACCGTCTCCTGGATCGGCGCCGAGGGGTCCTGCCAGTGCGTGATGTAGAGGTCGATCCGGTCGGTGTTCAGGCGGCGGAGACTCTCGTCCACCTCGTGCCGGATGGCGCGGTCGCCGAGGTCGCGGTGAACGGGAAGGCCGCCCTGCGAGAAGAAGTAGGGACCGCGCGCCGCGTGCCAGACGAGCCCGCATTTGGTGGCGAGCACGACCTCATCGCGCCGCGACCTGAGCACGCGGCCCACGAGCTCCTCCGCATGGCCGAGCCCGTAGGCCGGCGCCGTGTCGATCAGCGTGATGCCAGCGTCGAGCGCCGCGTGGATCGCGGCCTCCGCCGCCGTATCATCCGTGCCGCCCCACATCCATCCGCCGATGGCCCAGGTGCCGAGGCCCACGGCGGACGCCATGATCCCCGACCCTCCGATCTCGCGCGTCAGCATTCCGGTCATCTCCTCGCCCCTTCCTCGGCCAGGATCTGGCCGGCTGTGTCTTCGTCCGTCACGAGCACCGAGACGTAGTGCCCGCGCAGAACCGACCGGACCGGGCCCACCTTGTCCTCGCCCGCCGCGACGGCGATGACGCGCGGGCAGGCGCGGATCTCGTCGGGGCGCAGCGCGACGAGCCGCTGGTTCAGCGCGAAGCCCGCCACCTGTCCACGGTCGTGGACAAGATGGCCGAGGAACTCGGCCATCACCCCAAGTCCCGGCAGCATCGCGCGGTCGGGCGCAGAAAGTGGCTGCAGATCGAAGTAGGACGACCCCGGGGTCGAGATCGACCCGATCCCAACGAGGCAGACAGTCGCCCTTCGGCCAAGGTCGAGCACCTCGCGCACCGGGCCCATGTTCATCAGCATGTCGCGCTGGTCCGTCCGTTCGGCGAAGAGCGGCGCGTGAAGCTGGAGCGACCGTCCGCCGAGCCTCTCGGCCAGCCGGGAGGCGAGGTGGTTGACGTCCGTGTGATACTTGCCCTGCACGCCGCCCGTCAGCGGCACGACCTGGACGTCCACGGGGCGCTCGACGTTCAGCGCGTCCACCGCCGCGGCCACCGCCTTGCCGCCGGAAATCCCGAGGATGTCCCCATCACGCAGCGTCTCGGCAAGGTGGGCCGCCGCCGCCTGTCCAACCTGCGCGAGACGCGTGCCGCTGTTGTCCGACACCGTCGGCGACACGATCGCTTCCCGCACGAGCCCCCGCGCGACGAGTTCCTGTTCAAGGTCCATGAGCCGCTGGAACGGCGTCTCGATGCTGATCTTGATCATGCCCGACCGCCGCGCCGTCGCGATGATCCGGTTCACCTTCGAGGTGGAGAGGTTCATCTCCTGCGCGATCTCGGCCTGTTTCTGGCCTTCGATGAAGTGCCGCACGAGGACCGCGTGCACCTGCCGCATCGACGTGAAGTCGTCCCTGACCTCACTCATGCCCTCCCTCCCGCCGCCTGCCGCTTGACGAGGTAGTGGTCGAACGTCACCGCGGCGAGGAGGATCGAGCCGCGGATGATGTCCTGCCAGTAGACCGACACGTTCATCAGCGCGAGCGAGGAGGACACGATGGACAGGAGCACCGCTCCCAGCACCGCGCCCAGGATCGTGCCTTTTCCGCCCGACAGGCTCGCCCCGCCGATCACCGCCGCGGCGATGACGTTCAGCTCCATGCCGACGCCGAAGGTCGGCTGGGCCGACCCGAAGCGCGCCATGTAGATGACCCCTGCCACCCCGCACAGCGTCGAGCAGAGCATGGTGGTGAGGAAGATGACCCTCTTCGTGCGGATGCCGGAGTAGGCCGCCGCCTTCTCGTTGCTGCCGGTATAGTAGACGAGCCGGAAGGCAGTCGTCCGGCGCAGCATGAAGTCGAAGGCGATGACGACGATGACGAAGATGACGATGGCCACCGGAACCGGCCCGATCGAGCCGATGCCGATCCACTTGAAGCTGTCGGGCAGGGCGAAGAGCCCGAGGGGGCGCCCGCCGGTGCCCAGAAGGCAGAGCCCGCGCGCGATCACCATGGCCGCAAGCGTCACGATGAAGTGGTGGAGCCCCACGTAGGTCACGAAGAATCCGATGATCGCCCCGATGCCCGCGCAGACGGCAATGGCCATGAGCGAGGCGACCCATGGGTTCACCCCGGCGAGGAACAGGAGGCCCGCCACGACCATGGCGAGCGCCGTCACCGATCCCACCGACAGGTCGATCCCGCCCGAGATCAGCAGGATCGTCATGCCGACGACCACGATCGCCTCGACCGAGAAGGCCATCGCCATGGCGCGCATGTTCGTCCACGTCAGGAAATGCGGCGAGGCGAACGACATCACGACGACGAGCGTCAGGATGATGAGCACGAGGCCCGTCTCGCGGGCGCCAAGGATGCGGGACAGGAGGCCGCCCTTCGCGACGGTCGCAGTCATTGCGCGGCCCCCACGGCAGCCGATGCGCCGGGCGCGGCAAGGGTCATGATTGCGGTCTCCGTGATGTCATCGCCGCCGAGTTCCCCGGCAACGCGGCCCTCGCTGATCACGAGCACGCGGTCGCAGAGCCCGATCAGTTCCGGCAGTTCCGAAGAGATGACGAGCACGCCCACCCCGCTTTCGGCGAGCGCGCGGAGGATCGCATGGATCTCGGCCTTCGCGCCGACGTCGACGCCGCGCGTGGGCTCGTCGAGGATGAGGACGCGCGGCGATACGGCTAGCAGCTTCGCCAGCGCCACCTTCTGCTGGTTGCCGCCCGACAGGCTCGACACGCGGTGCGCCATGCTCGCCGCCTTGAGACGAAGCGACTGCCCCAGATCGCGCGCGCGCCGCTCTTCCACCGCGCGGTCGATCACGCCGAACCGCCCCGCCACCTTGCCAAGATCGAGCGAGCAGGCGTTCGCGGCGATCGACAGGTCAAGGAAGACACCGCAGCCCTTCCGGTCCTCGGACAGGTAGACGATCCCCTTCGAGATGCAGTCGGCATAGTCCCGGAGCCGAAGTGGCGCGCCTTCAAGCCAGATCCGGCCCTCCGGGTGCCCGTCGAGCCGGGTGAGTCCCAGCGCGATCTCCGTCCGTCCGGCCCCGATGAGGCCCCCGAAGCCGAGGATCTCCCCCCGCCGGAGCGAGAAGGACACGTCCCGGAAGCGCGCGCCCGTCAGTCCCTCGACCCGAAGGATCTCGGCCCCGTCCGGCGCCGTCGCCTTGGGCGGATAGAGCGTGTCGAGCTTTCGGCCGACCATCGCGTTCACCACGTCGCCGGGGGTGATGTCGGCGGTCCTGTCGGTGCGGATGTGCTGGCCGTCCCGCATGACGGTGACCCGGTCGCACAGGGCGAAGATCTCGGCCATGCGATGGGAGATGTAGATGATCCCGATGCCCCGGGCGGCCAGCTCCCGGACGATCCCGAAGAGCTTCTGGGCCTCGTGATCAGTGAGAGCCGCCGTGGGTTCGTCGAGGATCAGGATGCGGCAGTCGAGGGTGAGCGCCTTGGCGATCTCGACCAGCTGCTGCTGGGAGATCGACAGGAGGCCGGCAGGCCGGCGCGGGTCGATGTCGGGGGCCAGCGGCGCAAGGACCTCCCGCGCCCGCGTGACAAGGTCGGAGCCGTCCACAAGCCGGCGCCGCGACGCCGCCGTCCGGGCCATGAAGATGTTCTCGGCCACCGAGATGTCGGCGCAGAGCGCGATCTCCTGATGCACGAAGCCGATCCCGAGCCGCTGCGCCGTGGCCGGGCTGTCGATCCGCACCGGTTCCCCGTCGATGCGGATCTCGCCGCTGTCAGGCCGGAGGATGCCGTCCACGATGTTCATCAGCGTCGACTTGCCCGCCCCGTTCTCTCCGGCGAGCGCGTGGATCTCTCCCGTGCGCAGATCGAGCCGCGCCGATCGCAGCGCGCGGATCGCGCCGAACGACTTCGTCACGTCGCGCAGTTCGAGAAGCGGGGGCGTGGTCATCACATTCTGTCTTTCCGGGCGCGGGTTGCCCCGCCGCGCGGTGCGGCGGGGCGGGCCGTCTCAGTTCCGGGCGGCCATGTACTCTTCAAGCACGAAGCTGCTCGCGTTGTCCTTGGTGATGACGGCGAAGCCGTTGTCCATGAAGGGGATCTGCATCGGGTTGAAGCCCGAGACCTTGTAGTCGTTGAAGGGGTCGATCAGTTCGGGCCGCGCGCCGAGGAAGGTGTTCATGAAGCCGACGAAGCCCTGGATGCCCTGGTTCGGGTTCAATGCCATGTGGATGTTGCCCGCCTTGATCTCCTCGAGCGTGGTGGGCGTGACGTCCGCGTGAATGATCATCAGGCTGTCGCCCGCGGCCTTCACAGCGGCGACCGCGCCTTCGGCCGACCCCGCCTCCGGGATCCAGAGCGCCGCAAGGTCCGGGTTCGCCTGCAGCATGGCCGACACGGCCGTGAAGGCCGCGTTCGGGTCCTGGTTCGTCGCCTGCCGCCCGACAAGCTTCATGTTGGGGTAGTTCGCTTCCATGTAGGCGATGAGCGCCGTCACGCGCAGGTCGTGGTTCGACTGCCCCGGGTTCTCCAGCACCGCGTATTCCGCGCTATCCCCCACCGTCTTGACGATCTCCTCCGCGGCGAAGCGCGCCTCTGCGAGGTTGTCCGACGTGACATAGGCCGTCCGCTTCGAGTTGGGCGAGTCGGCGGCGAAGGTCGTGATCGAGACACCCGCGTCGATCGCGCGGTTGATCGGGTCGACGAACGGATCGGCCTGCATCGGATGCAGGAGGATCCCCGCCGGATTCGTCACGAGGTCCTGCTCGAAGGACGCGATCTGCTTGGTGATGTCGTAGTCCGGCGTCCCGGAGAACACTGCCTCGCATCCCAGCGCCTCGGCCGCCTGCTTGAAGCCTTCGAACACCGGCACCCAGTAGGGGTGGCCCATGACCATCACGTTCATCACGTAGGTCTCGCCCGGTTCGCAGGCGAGCCCGCCTTCGGCCATGGCCGCCGGGCTTCCACCGACAAGCGCCACGGCGGACGCCCCACTCAGCACGAATGCCTTCACGTATCCCATTTCTTCCTCCCTTGGCGATGGCGCGAGGCGCCGATCCTGCAAGTCTTTTCGCGCGCTGCGAGAGATTGCAGAGAAAGGCGTAGCGAGAGGAGAAAGCCCCCGTCAAAGGCGATCTGAAATTAATCTGGATTGTGAAATTTCTTGCAGCAGACGCCGCTGAGACGAGTCGCACGACGAGTTCGCATCCCCCGCGACCCCTTCAACAAGCTGGTGGACCCACTCCGCTACGCCACCGGACGAAATTCAGCAGCTGCGGTCCATGCGAAGCGGTCACTCGCTATACGCGCAGCGAAGGCCCGCTCACCGCCGATGGTGTTGAAAAACTCCTTGTTGCAGTGCGGCAAGTCCCTTGATTCACTCGATTTGGGGAGATCGGGCGATGATGGGCGTTCAGAAGGCCGAGGCACAGCTCTTCTACGAGTTCAATCTCGAGAGCCACGTTCCCGCTGACCACCTGCTTCGGGAGATCGACCGCTTCCTCGACATGGACGGGATGCGGGAGAAGCTTCGGCCGTTCTACAGCCACACGGGCCGGCCCTCGATCGATCCGGAGCTGATCGTCCGGATGCTGGTGATCGGCTACGTGATGGGGATCCGGTCCGAGCGGCGGCTGTGCCAGGACGTCCATCTGAACCTGGCCTACCGCTGGTTCTGTCGCCTGGGCCTCGATGACAAGGTGCCCGACCATTCGACGTTCTCGCGGTATCGTCACGGCAAGTTCCGGGAGAGCGGTCTCTTGCGGCAGGTGTTCGAGGCGACCGTCGAACGCTGCCTGAAGGAGGATCTGGTCTCGGGGGAGGGCTTTGCCGTCGATGCCAGCCTGATCCCGGCCGATGCCAACAAGACTCGCTCGATCCCCGCCGCGGAGTGGAGCCCGGAGGTCGCCCGTGCAGCCGGCAACCGTGCGGCGCGGGAGTATCTGGAGACGCTCGATGATGCGGCGTTTGGCGCGGCCTCGGAGTCGCAGCCGAAGTTCGTGGCGAAATCGGATCCGGCCGCCCAGTGGACCCGGGCCGAGGAAAGCCGTCCCTACTTCGCCTACGCCACCAACTACTTGGTCGACACCAAGTGCTCGGTCATCATGGACGTGGAGGGCACGCGGGCGATCCGGCAGGCCGAGGTCGGCGCCTCGCAGACGATGATCGACCGCACCGAGAAGCGCTTCGGCATCCGGCCGGACTGGCTCGCCGCCGACACCGCCTACGGGTCCAGCGAGAACCTCGGCTGGCTGGTCAAGAAGCGCGGGATCATCCCGTTCATCCCGGTGATCGACAATACCGGGCGGACGGACGGAACGTGGTCGCGGGCGGAGTTCGAATGGGACGAGGAGAACGACCAGTACATTTGCCCGGAAGGCCATGCCCTGAGGCAGTTCCGGCGCAACTACTCGGACCCGAGCCGCGGGAAGAACATTACCGGCACGCGCAAGTACCGCGCGCTCCGTGCTACCTGCCAGGCCTGCCCGTCGAAGGATCTCTGCTGCCCGAACGCCGACGCGCGGTACGTCACCCGGACCGCGGACGAGGACGCGCGCGACTTCGCCAGAGGCTGCCGCAAGACGAAGGCCTACAGGGTCTCCCGGGACAAGCGGAAGAAGGTGGAGATGCTCTTCGCCCACCTCAAGCGGATCCTGAACCTCACCCGCCTGCGCCTCAGGGGACCGAACGGCGCAAGGGACGAGTTCACCCTCGCGGCCATCGCCCAGAACCTGCGCAAGCTCGCCAGGCTGCGGCCCGCGTTCAGTCCGATGAAGGTCGCGACATGACCTGAACCGTCTGATCACGCGGTCGACCCGCTCACCGGATCAGCATCCGAGACCAGAAGGGTTGCTCAACCGAGCCAGGCCCGATTGCGCGCCAAATCCCACGGAGTTCTTCAACAGAATCCGCCCT
>VFQP010004240.1_pt1 | contig 13565 bp, 8 predicted proteins | sample 3512351 | NCBI WGS metagenome assembly VFQP01 (sample SAMN10412372, study PRJNA504923) | tailings metagenome | isolation source: Relicate 1 Philex TSF1 revegetated site | place: Philippines: Tuba, Benguet | collected 2017-08-29 | reverse complement strand
CTCTGCTTTCCTTTGAATAAATTTAGTCTTTTTTATAGAATTCAAAGTAAAGGCACAGTCTCCCGACTTTGAGCAATTAAAAAAACCGCTTCACACAAGCGGTTTTCACTTTTCCCGATACTCCAGATTTCCAATCATCCATTTTTTCCTATATTTAAAACATATTTTTCAACCCAAACCTCCACACCCTTGAAAACAAAATCATTCCTCCTTTCACTTTTCGGTTTATGTTTAGCCAATGCACAAACCTTACATTTTAAACATCTTTCGGATATGTCGATGAAAAGAGGAGCGATAACCAGTGCTATTGCAGGTGACAATATCTATGTGAGCAATGGGTATAAAGATTCGGATGGTAATGCCACGATTATTGAGAAATACAGCATTAAAGATAACCGCTGGAGTGTCATCAATGCTACGCTGGTTCCTAAAAGATTTGCCAATTCGGAGACTTACGGTAATAAAGTTTATATTTTTAACGGTTGGGGAAACAGCCATCTTGAAATTATAGACCTTGAAACGCATCAGAAAACGAAGGGAGCTGTTAACCGTGCCTACACTGGAAATGCAGGTTCTGCCATCCACAACGGAAAAATATATACCTTCGGAGGAAGTGGGCTAAACAATGCCGCCACCACTGTATTTTCTGACAGATTCCAATACTATGACATTGCTTCAGACACATGGCATCCTTTACCGGATATGCCCAACGCCAGAGAAGCAAGGGGCAAAATTGTGAATGATAAGCTTTATGTCATTGGTGGTTTTAACGGTACCTCATCCCGCCTGGTGAATGTGTATGATCTCACTAAAAATGAGTGGACTGAACAATACACAATGCCTGCTGCGATATCCGGACATTCATTAGCGGTATCCGGTACTAAGATTTTTATTGCAGGCGGTTATAATAATCAAAATTTTCTTGCCTATTTCGATACAGAAACCAATACATTACATAAGTTATCATCCAATATGATTCCCAGAAGACATGCTGCTGCGGAAATTTATAATAACAAACTATATATCGTAGGCGGAAGTACAGCATCCTCAACCAAATCAGCGATTAAAAGTCTTCAGGTTGCCGATATTAGCGAAGAAGCACTTTCCGCTAAATAAACTCAAGACACCCCCGCTGCTGTGCAAAGTCTCCTGACTTTGAGCAACCACTTTAAATCACAGAACATCAATCTGTAATTTTTTTTGCTTTGAATTAATGAAGATCTTCGTATTCTCCGGAAGTTTAAAACAAAAGTGTTTGCAACCTCCTGTAGTTGCATTTTATTATAAACATACCTGTTTGTAACTTCCTGCATTTGCATTTTGTTTCCTGCAGGTTGCGTAAGACCTCCGCAGTTCTCCTGCGGTTTAAAACAAGTGTGTTTGTAATCTCCTGCAATTGCATTTGGTTTCACACAGGTTGTGTAAGACCTTTGTAGTTTTATTGTGTAAACAGTACCCTTGTCAAGGTTTAAAACCTTGACAAGGGTATAAAATAGTCAATCTTCAACATACCGCTAGTTTCCAATTCGTGGCTTCAAGTGCTACTCCACTTTCACATAAAGACTATTAACTACAAATTAATTCAAACACAAATTAAGACCACCTTACAGGATTTTTTTGCAACATTAAGGCAATGTATGTATTATTGTAAAAAATTATAATCATGCATATTCAGGTTTCTCAGGATTTCAGAAAAAAAGCAAAGGCTGCGGTTTCTTCTATTGTCGTTTTTATTTTTGTTTATTTTTTTATTTTCCTTTTCACTGTTGTTTTGGCTTTTGCCTGCATTGCCGGCGGAATATGGCTTATTGCCGCAAAACCTATGTTTTTGACATTGATGATAGGGATCGGCCTGGCTGCAACGGGACTTTTCGTTTTCTATTTTATCATTAAATTTTTGTTTAAAAAACACATCAACGACAGAAGTTATCTTACTGAAATCAACAGATCAGAAGAACCGGAACTTTTTAAAATGATTGATGACATCGTACAGGAAGCTGAAACCAACTTTCCGAAAAAAGTTTATCTTTCTTACGATGTCAATGCAAGTGTATTTTACGATTCCAGTTTTTGGAGTATGTTTTTTCCTATTCAGAAAAATCTTACCATCGGAGCCGGATTGATCAATACTACGACAAAACAGGAACTGAAAGCCATTCTTTCACACGAATTCGGACACTTTTCACAACGCTCAATGAAGGTGGGAAGTTATGTGTATAATGTAAATCAAATCATTTTCAATTTGGTGAATGATGATGCATCTTACCGAAATTCCCTCGAAAAATTTGCCGGTTTCAGCGGTTATTTTTCCTTTTTCGCCTCACTTGCTATTTTCTTTACTTCAAAAATACAATGGATTCTTGCTAAGATGTATTCTTACGTCAATATTCGTCACATGGCACTTTCCAGGGAAATGGAATTTCATGCAGATGAGGTTGCTGCTAATATTGCAGGTTCGGTTTCTTTGGAAGAATCTCTTTTGAGGCTTGATCTTGCCGACAGTTCGTATCAAAATGTGATTAAGTTTTACGAAAATAAAATTTCAAACAACCACAACATATCAAGCAAAAACATTTACAAAGAGCAGTTTTTTGTCATGAATTTTCTTGCAGACCAAAGCGAACTGGAAACCAGATATGATCTTCCATATGTAAAACTTGCAGAATCGGGACTATTCAACAAATCGAAACTCAATATAGAAAATCAGTGGGCATCGCATCCTTCTACCGAAGATCGTGTCGCAAAACTGAGACAGCTTAATATCGTAAAAGAAAGAGATGACCAACCTGCGAAAAACCTTTTTAAAGATTTTGAAAAAACAGAAGAAAAACTGACGGCAAAACTTTTTGCAAACGTAAAATACGAGCGTGGAAGAATAGATTTAGAATTTGAAACTTTTAAATCCGAATTTGAACATCAGTATCAGAAAGAGTCTTTCGATAAAATATTTAATAATTATTACGACAATAAAAATCCTGATCCGGAAGTTCAGGAAAATAATGTATCAGACGATCTCAATTTTGATTTTCTTTTTGATAACGAAAAAGTAGAACTTGTGTATACTCTGATTGCATTAGAAAACGACAGAAAAACCATTGAAGCGATTGCCAATAAAGAGTTTGTTCTAAAAACATTTGACTATGACGGCAAAAAATATAAAGCTGCCGAAGCAAAAAAACTTATTCCGGAAATTGATGAGTCAATTACAGAAATTAAAGATCAGATAAAGAAAAATGATTCCAATATTTACAATTACTTCCTGAAAATATCTGAAAACCAAGGTCGAAAATCAAATTTCATCAATATCTACCAGTCATTTTGTGATTATGACAAGCAGTATGAAGAAAAATATAAGCTTTATACAGAGCTTGTCAATGGTACCGCTTTTATCAGTGCAAGAACTCCTTTTGAGCACATCAAAAAAAATTTTGTTAAGCTTCAGCCTCTTGAAGAAAATTTAAAACAGGAAATAAGATTTCATCTTCAAAATCCGTTACTGATTTCGGAACTTAACGAGAAAGATCTGAAAGATTTAAATGATTATATTGAGAGGGAGCATATCTATTTTAGAAATGAAGAGTATTTTGATTTCAACCTGCAGTTGCTGATAAAAGCAATCAATATGCTGCCGTATTTCCTTCACCGAAAATATTTTTTCATCAAAAAAGAAATGCTTACCTTGATGAAAGATCTTGAAGAGTGTCGCCGTATTGAAAAGGTTTCTGAGTCTGTTGAATACAAAATTTAAAACAAAAATTATTAGAAGTTGCCTCAGGTCAGCTCCATTTTCTCAGAACGCTTGCTGATATTATAGATAATGAATCATTGCAACAGCTTTTTAAATGAAAATAAATAACCGTCCTTTTTAGAACGGTTATTTTTTATTTATCGTCAGATTATTCTGCAATCCAGACGCTTACATTTCCTGCCGGAACCGGGAAGTTTCCCCAACCGTTTTCGTCAATGGTTACTTTTTCCTGGCTTCTTCCCAGTCGGTCATAAAAAATTTTCCCAACATATTTCTCACCCATTTCCATAGGCTTTTCATAGGCATCTTTATTACTCAGCACAACAGCACAGCCGGAATGCTCTTCGTCTCCTTCTCTCACCCAGCCCAGGCAATTGGCATCTTGAAAATAATCCCGCTGAATTCCGTAGGCATTATCTTTTCTGGCTTTCAACAATTCTTCAATTCCGTCTACTTTGTCCAGGAAAATTTCCTGTTCGTTTCCTTCTCGGTCAAAATCTTTGTAATGAGCGCCGTACAAATCCGGATAGAAGACACACGGGTAGCCATTTTCTCTCAGCAAAATCAATGCATAAGCAAGTGGTTTAAACCAATATTCTACAGGAGCTTCCAAATCCTGTAAAGGCTGTGTATCATGATTATCAACTAGACTTACAGAATGCATAGGATCTGCCTGCGTAAGCGTTTCATCAAAAATTCTGCGGAGATCATAAGAAGCACCTTCTTTGGAAGCATTACAGAAATTGTTTTGCAAAGAGCTGTCAAAAAGACTCATACATCCCTCTGTAGCTTCAATATACTTCTGAAGAAGATTCAGGTATCCGGGAGCCCAATATTCACCAACTGCAAAAATATTCTTTCCGGAATTGGATCTGAGAAGTGTAAGCCATTCTTTATAAAAATCAAATGAAATATGTTTCAGAGCATCCAGTCGTACTCCGTCGAAATCGGTTTGCTCAAAATACCATTGCGCCCATTTATTCAGTTCTTCCCTTACATGCGGATTTCTGTGTTCTACATCGTTGAACATAAGGTAATCGTAATTCCCTTTTTCATCATCAATCATTTCTTCCCAGTCATCACCATACTCAGACAGGATTTTATAAATATGTGAATCTTTTCCTTCTGCATAATCTACACCGCTGAAGCAGGTAAAATTCCATTCAAAATCTGAATATTTTTTCTTTCTTCCGGGAAACGTAAATTTGGTATAAGATTCTATTTCAATGGCATCTGATATAATTTTATCGCGGTTATTTTCGTCAACTTTTACTACTTTAAACTTTTCAAGTTCATCCCCTCCTCCTTTATGTCCCAAAACAATATCAACAATAACCTGAATATTTTTTTCCTTGAGCGCCTTAATGGCTTTCTGATAATCTTCTTTGGTGCCGTATTTTGTCGCAACAGAATTTTTCTGGTCAAATTCTCCAAGATCAAACAGATCATATGCATCATAACCTACAGAGTGTTCTCCGTCTGTTCCTTTATAAGCGGGAGGAAACCAAACGGAAGTAATGCCTAATTCTGCTAAATATGATGATTGTTGTTCAGCATGTTTCCAGAGTTTTCCTCCACCTTCTGTGTACCAGTGGAAGAACTGAATCATAGTTGGGTTCATAGTTATAAGTAAATTTTATGAATCGTGTATTGTTATTATTAATCCTCAAATTCCTCAAACCGGATCTTAAGCTGTACTGAGACCTGCTTTTTTTCTTCGGTATTGAGGTGTGATAATGACAATCCCAATAATCGTACCGCTTTATCGTAAGGACGCAGTTCCCACAATTTTTTCGCAGTAGAAAAATACTGTTCTGCTGAGCCAAAATATTCTTCCTTGGTAAAACTTCTGGTAAATAGTGAAAAATCTTTATACTTGATCTTCAGAGTTAAAGATCTTCCCAAAATATTATTTTTGGTTAATCTCTGATGAAGTTCCCTGCTCAAGTTTTCCAGCTTTTCATTAATCTGCTGTTCATCGGAAAGATCCTCAAGAAAAGTACGCTCTACAGCCACACTTTTTTGTATCCTGTTCGGCTTTACTTCCGAATGGTGAATACCTCGTACAACATCATAATAATATTTGCCTGACTTACCGAAAAGTCTCGTTAAATCTTCCAAGGATCTGTTTTTCAAATCTTTCCCTTTGTATATCGACAGACTAAACATTTTATTGGCAGTCACTTTTCCTACACCATAAAATTTATCTACCGGAAGTTCCTCCAGAAAGCTTTCGATTTTGTCTGGATGAATCGTCTTCTGTCCGTTTGGCTTATTGATATCCGAAGCAACTTTAGCAAGAAATTTATTTATTGAAATACCTGCAGAAGCCGTTAAACCTGTTTGCTGAAAAATTTTCTCACGGATTTCTCTTGCAATCTGATTGGCAGATTCTATTCCTTTTTTATTTTCGGTAACATCCAGATACGCCTCATCTAAAGAAAGCGGTTCTACAAGATCGGTATACTCATAAAATATGTCACGAATTTTTCTTGAGATTTCCTTATATCTTGCAAATCTCGGCGGAACAAAAATAAGATGCGGACACTTTTCGCGGGCTGTTTTACTTGGCATTGCAGACCGTACTCCAAATTTTCTGGCTTCATAGCTTGCCGCAGAAACTACACCACGATGACCACCACCCACTGCAATGGCTTTTCCTCTTAATTCCGGGTGATCATGCTGTTCTACAGAAGCATAAAATGCATCCATGTCAACATGAATAATTTTTCTGATGGGAAAAAAAGAATCCATATCACAAAGATATGGATTCTAAGTTTTTTTTAATTCAAACTTAATGATCGCACTTCAGAATAAAATAAAACTTTGTCTTAAATTATTTTAAGAGAAGATCTATTGTTTTCTGAATTTCAGGATCTTCAGGTGAGATTGCATAGTATTTGGCAATTCCCGACTGCTGATCAACAACTATATATCTTGGGATCCAGTTAAGATCAACATAATTGTTAAAATCATTTTTCCAGCCCACAGAAAACCAATAGTTTTCTTTATCTTTCATATTAAACCTTTCCAGACTACTGTCAAATTTCTCTTTGGACCGCTCCAAAGAAAAGAATACAAAATCCACATCGGGATTATTTCTCTCAAGCTCTTCCGCTTTCGGTAAAGCCAAAAGGCAGTCTCTGCACCATCCCGCCCAAAAATCTATAACCAGAACTTTACCTTTATGCTGATCAAGAATTTCCTGAACACTTATTTTCTTACCATTTTCATCCTCAAGCTTCTGTCGTAATGCCTCCTTTGAAAACTGTGTTTTATTTTCCTGTGGTGCTTTCTGGGCACAGGCTAATGTAAAGATACTCATCATTACAAAAATCATAATCTGCTTCATTCTCAATTTTTTTTACAAATCTAAACATTGAAACATATATATCGTACAATTTTAACAAACAATAAGATGTTAAACAGACAATCCCCGAAGATTTCAGGGATTGCTTGATTGTTTGTTTTTACAAATTTAATTAAGGCTGCCAAAAACTCCACACAGTTCCGTTGAATACAGCTAACTGTTGCTTAACGGTATCAAAAACCATCATTCCCGGAGAAGGATTGATGACATTCAAATGCGGACTTGCCACTTTAGGTAAAACCATGGCGCGGTTTGTATCCGTAAGCACCAAAATACCATTGGTTGTATCCGTAGCAGAATTTGCTCCTATTGCTACTTTTGCAGTAGCGTTTTCTCTCTTATTATTCTGCAGTGAGCTGTCTACTGCATTATTTGCTGTAATAATCTGGGTAGAATTATCTGCTCTTGTCACCGTTACAGGATACGTTACATTGGTAAGATTAAACCATGCTCCGTCTTTTCGGTATTTCACATTGCTGTCAGAAAGATCAAAGATCAGAGTTCCGTTTTCAATGGTTCCCTGCATTCCTCTATAACCTGCTCCTGTTGCAGCATTGTATGCTGTAGGCTGATTGTTGACCGTAGAAGTCCACGGAAGAACTATCCCATACTTATTGTCAGGTGCATCATAAAATTCTAAAGAAATGCTTGTATTGGTTGTTGTATTTGCCGGCTGTATTTTGGAAAGTTCATTTTTACCGATAGCAATCTGCGCTTTTGCTGAAGAAATGATAACAAAAGCAACTATGGTGATGATATTTTTAATATTTTTCATTTTAAATTATCTTTAATCTTGTTAGGATAACGATATTATCGCAATACACTTAAAGTCTGATATAAATTGACTCAAAATTAATCCGGACAAGCCTGATTTTCAAAACAGTGCCAAGCAGGATTAGCGTCCCCAGACTTCAAAGCATAAATTTTAAGACATTTTGCCTGAATATCATATACCATCATTCCGATAACCGGGTTGGTAATATTGCTGAGTGATGCCGTATCCGGAACTCTGTTAATAACAAATCCTTTTTCTTTTGATTCAATAACGCTCCATGCACTTTCTCTCACCATTGGCCAGTTTCCGTTATCCGCTCCTGCTGCAGGTAATGCTGTAATACCATGTTTAGCGGGAAATGTAGCTCCTGTATTTATTACTGCCGGTTTGTAACATCTTGAAGAATTAACCGTAATGGAAAACGTCTGAACAGGTGAAGTATCAACTCCTCCATTAGCTACGCCTCCGTCATCCTGAATTCTAACACTTACTACAGCAGTTCCTGCAGCATTTGCCGCAACTGTATACTGAAGTTGACCTGCTGCATTTACAGAAGGCTGTACACTAAACAGTGCATTGTTATTATTAGTAACAATAAAGCTAATATTTTGTACAGATTCGTTTGCAGGACCCCGGCTGATATTGGTAGCCCATCCTGGAATTGTATAAGCAACAGCAGATACGTTTTGTGTATGCGTCTGATCTGCTCCCTTAGTGAATGAAGGTGCGTCATTTACTGGAGTTACCGTAACCGTAATGGAAGTAGGATTAGAGATAAAGCCTCCGTTGCTTTCTACTGTATAAAGAATAGAATCGGTACCAAAATAATTAGCAACAGGCGTAAAGGTAACATTTCCGCTGTTATCAACACTCCAGCTTCCGTTTGCTGTCGTCACTGAAACCTGACGTCCGGGAGTTGACGGATCAAGATCAACTGTTCCGGCATTGATGCTTCCGCTTGGAACCGTATCATTTAACAAAATATTAAATGTTACTGAATTGTCTTCCAAAGTAATTGCCGTATCAGGATTAGATACCGGATTATTTACTAAAATTCCAAAATTAACATTAGTATTGTTGGTGTTATTTCCGGCGGTTACTGCAAGGAATCCATTAGTTGTATTTCCACCTGTTAACGAGTTTGTCGCATCATTATCAATCGCCCCATTGAATGTAGCACCAGCCGGAAGGTCTGATGTTACAGGCACGGCTATTCCATCACCATAAGGTGTCGTTTTGATGAATATCCTATAAAAATTTGCTGTAGTATTAGCAAGATAACTAAATTTATATGTTCCGTCCGGAGCTATTGTTACAGATGAAATTGCGTTAAATGGAGATGTGTTAGATGTTAATATTGCATATAATTGTTGACCTCCAATTTGTGAAATAGGAATACCATCTACTTTTTGAGGGCTTACAGATCCATTTTGGTCATTATAGACAGTTCCGGAAATCTCATTGTTCACATTATTAGTTATGGCAATGGTTCGGCAAACCTGTGTGCCAGAACCGCAAGAGTTTGTTGGAGTTGCACAAACATCGTAAGTATCGTTTTGACCTGCATTATTAAAATTTACTAAAATGGAACCTGTACCCTGACCTGAAGTAATGGTAGCTCCTGTAGGAACAGTCCATGTATATCCAGTTGCACCGGAAATACCGTTAATAGTAAAACTTACACTACTCTGGTCATCTCCGAAAGAAGTATAGAACACCGTTATAGTTACATTGTTTACCAAAGCAGTCGCTGTTGTTCCTGCATTGTAAGCAGCACGAATTCTTAGACCAACATTATTGAAGTCAGCAGGTGTCCAAGTCGCTCCCCAAAGATTACTGTTACTTCCGTAATTGGTTGTAGCTTCAGTGGTAACCCAGTTGGTTGTCGTTGCTAAATTGGTACCTGTAAGTGTTCCATTTCTTAACAGCTGTATGGTATTATCTCGTATAGTACCTGTGCTACTGCGGAGTATACCTACTTGTATTCCGGTAATGGTAGATAGCGCAGGTATTGCAGAGGTTAAATTTGGAAAAGAAATATCTAAATTTTGTGACAGGGTATTTGTAGATGTTAAAGCAACTGAAGCTCTATTGGCATCAGCGGTTATGGCATTACCCGGGGTTGTCCAAGCTACACCAGTTCCGGAATTAACAGCAGAGATACCATTTTGCGTAGCCGTATTTAATACCGATCCATTCTGTCCTGTTGGACTGCTTATTACACCTGTACCCGTAATGCTGTTTGCCGAAGAAATGTTTGCAGTTACCGGTGTACGCCCTGTTTCGCATCCGTTACTTGGATTATAGAATGAAACGTAATAAGTCGTGGTTGCTGATATACTTGGAGTGGTAAAAGAAGGACCTGTTGCAAGCGGACTTCCACCTGTAGGAGCTGAATACCAACGGTATTGCTGACTGCCTTGCGCTCCGGATGCTGTAAGAACAACCGTTCCTGCCTCACAGCGGCTTGCTCCAGTTACGTTTACCGGATCTACATAAGCCGTATGCGAAGCAGATATTGTATCTTCGTAAAGTCCAGGCGTTGCAGCAGTGGCAGTATTGGTTATAGTACCTTGTGCGTTGCAATTTACCGTAACATCAAAAGTAATTGTAGCTTGTACCCCAGGCAATAATGTTATGTTATCGCCACTTACAATAACATTGGGCGGAACGCCATTGAGCAAGGTGCCCCCTGAAACAGCATTGGTTTTATTTTGTGCTGCCTGGGAAAGTGTATATTGTAACAGGATGTCATCTACAGTTACAGTTCTGGTTCCCCATACAGTTCCGCTATTAACCAATCGTATACGGGTATCACTTGTTAAGTACGAAGGGTTGATTGGCGCACTGAAAGTACCACTTGCCGTACCAGTTATTGTTCCGACAGAAAAATAATTTGATCCGTTTGGTGAAACCTGCACATCTAAGGTTCCTCCAACAGCACTTTGAGTATAGGCAAATGAAAGTGTTGCACTTGTTGCCCTGGTAAGATTGGCTGTTCTTTCAATACCGCTTCCGCTGGGTAATGTTACAAAATTTAATCTGTTTCCCGTGATTGTTATTTGTCCGGTAGCAGGGTTCGTAACCTCACCTATTTCAGCCCATTCATTTTTCCATAAAGCCGTACCATTGTTACGGGCATAAGAAACAGAATTGAAATTATCCGCTACATTCTCACTGACACTTGCCGCCGGTACGGAAATCGTTGTACTGTTTGGAACATACGTAAGTCCTGCCGGAAGAGGATCTGTAAGTGTAACATTTTCAGAAGTACTCCCTAAGTTGTCCAGAACCATTGTGTATTTTCTTGTTGTACCTCCGACAAAATTATTGCTATCAGCGGTTTTATTGATATACATCAATTTTACGGGGTTTCTGACGCTTGTAGGATTAGAGAAAGTACCGCCCGCAGTACCAAACTGCACCGAATACTGACGAGAAGTTCCTGTATTACTCTTACCCAAAGCAAAAGTAACTTTGGTATAAGGAAATTTGTATTGGGCAATAAATGCCGCAGTATTTTCAAATGTTACATTCGTTAAGTCGCCTGTAATCCCCCCAAATCTTGTCCTTCCCGATGGTTGCTGACTGATCGTCAATCCACTGGTTGCGTCGACCTGATAAGTAGAATAACCTCCAATTTCTACAAATTCACTTCCGTCAATATCTACCGAAGTGAAATAATACTCCGAAATATAAGCTCTGTTATTGGTAATTACTTCATAGAATTCTAACTCGAAAAGAACAAAACCTCCCGGTGTATTTGTCGTGACAAAAGGCTGAAACCGTGATGGAAGTCCAACTGTTTCACTATCCAAAGTGGTAATTGTCACTCCATTGAGTTCTTTAATGGTAAGAATTCCGTAAATGGTAATACCATTGGTTGTAAGGAGATTATCATACCGCCAGACAGAACCTGCTGACAGTCCACCATTACCTGCATTAGTAATCAGTGTTCTGTTAGAATTGAGGAAGCTGAGGTTTTGTCCCGGAATTGCTAAAACAAAAGAATTTGGCTGTTGAGCAGAAGCTGTGAAATAATTGATTATTACCAGCATCGCTATCAATAACCGCCTGATTTTATTCAGATGATTATCTTTAAAAATATAGTTTTTCATTGTCATTATAAAAAATCAGAGCAACGCATACTTAGCGTATTCTGATGTTAAAAGTTTTCAAGTATTAAAATAAATTGATATCAGAAATAACATTCTGAATTGCTTATGAAAATTTGGGCGGAGGTCTCGTTAGAAAACACTCTTTGCTTCTGCAAAGAATAGGCGTGAATGTATAAAGAAATTTGTTTCTTTTGAAGAAAACAATTATATTAAAGCGGCTGTCGTTTTTTGCAACAGTACCAGATTTCGATTGATTATCCTGTAAAACTACAGATTTTTGGAATGAATCATACTGCCTGAAATACCGATCATCAATATTTTTACAAAAATTCTGTAATACATGTTTAAAATGATCCTTTGAATGGTTCCTGAGCTTTCTATGCGTTAAAGTCTTATTTTTTTTACTGTAAAACTTTCTCTTAACTGTATTTTTTTCTGAATATTGACAGTTTTGGTTTTTTTTTGCTGAAACCGTAACTGGTGAAAGTGAGTTTTTTAAATTTTCTGTAGCAACAATAGACTTTTCAGCAATAATTGTTGCATCACCGACCACATAAATTTGCGCCGAAATACTAACAAATGACAAAAGAAGAATAAGACTTATTAAAAAGCTTATTCTGATATTTATGTCATTCCTATAAGAAGCCTGCATTACAAAGTGCTACTAGTTTATTTTTGGCAAATCTACATTTTATTTTGTAATAAACTAAATTTTGATACCTCGTAATTTATTATGTGTTAATAATATTTAATAAATAAACATGATTTTTATCATTTTAACAATATTCACATACCTAGGTATGTGAATATTCTACAAACAACACGCGGTATTGTAGAATATTTAATCATAACAGTAATGCCTGATTTAAACCAAGCAAAAAAAATGTGAACAAATTAAAATAAAAGATAGCCCGTAAGTAAGAATCAGTATTTACGGTTTACAAAATTCATGATGATTTGATTAAACTCCTCTTTCCTGTCTATCACAACATTAATGGGCCAATAATAAACCAAATCTCTCAGATAATCAAAAGTTTTAAGACGAACATAGTCTTTTTCTGTCGTAAGAATCAGTTTATATTCACCCATTTTTTTGTACTCTGCCAAAATATTTTTAATATCAGATTCAGAAAAATTATGATGATCTCTGAATTTTAAATGTTTTACCCGCTGAGAAAACTTCGCAAGATGTGCCAGTAAAGGTTTAGGATTCGCAATTCCTGTAATCAAAAGAATATCGTAATAGTTCAGATTATTATCCGGAAGCATCTTATCTCTTGCATATACGTTTTCGTCATATCCGATTGAAGAGAAAAATACTTTCTGATGAGCCGTTGGTTTTATTCTGGAAATATAATAGCGCTTCGTTTCTTCTGTTAATTCATCCGGGCATTTGCTGACCATAATAATGTCTGCCCTTTTAGCTCCCGACCTTGATTCTCTCAGATCCCCCGCAGGAAGAATATGGTCTTTAAAATAAGGATCATTGAAATCGGTCATCAGAATATTAAATCCTGCCTTGATGGGTCTGTGCTGCATTGCGTCATCCAGAAT
>VFQP010004239.1_pt1 | contig 13565 bp, 14 predicted proteins | sample 3512351 | NCBI WGS metagenome assembly VFQP01 (sample SAMN10412372, study PRJNA504923) | tailings metagenome | isolation source: Relicate 1 Philex TSF1 revegetated site | place: Philippines: Tuba, Benguet | collected 2017-08-29 | reverse complement strand
TGCCGAATGCAATCGCAGTGTCCCTTCAGACCTCAGGAGATATTGGCGGGGAATCAACAATTATATCATACCACTCTCATCATACAACCTTCCTACACATCTAATCAAGCATCAGTACCTGTGTACGGGCCTTATTGGGTTCGGTGTCGCGTGTAGCGTCGTCAGCATCGCACACGCGAAGTGGGGCAGTGCTGCCGCAGTGTTGTCCCCTCCTGCGTCGGGAGACACTGGCGGGGAAGGATGCCGAATGCAGCCGCAGTGTCCCTTCGTGCCTCAGGAGACACTGCGGGGAATCAAACTGGCCGAGTGCAACCGCAGTGTCCCCTCCTGCGTCGGGAGACACTAGCGGGGAAGGATGCCGAATGCAGCCGCAGTGTCCCTTCGTACCTCAGGAGACACTGCGGGGAAACGGTACATCTAAAAATATTCATATTACAGCAGACATTTAGCGGCTGATAATCAGCCCATTAGGCAAAAAGGAAAAATAATTTTGGAAAATACATGTATATACATGTATTTTTGCATAGTGAAACTCGAACAAGCCATACAAAGTACCAAATTCAGGAACGAAGTGCAGAAGGCAGGATTGAACATATTGTATACGGCCTGGTGGTTGAAAACAATGATGAGCAGGGAATTGAAAGAATTCGGATTAACCCATGAGCAATACAATGTGCTCAGAATATTGAAAGGCAAACATCCGGAATTAATGTGTGTGAAAGATATTGCCTGCAGAATGATCGAGAAAAGCTCCAATGTGCCCAGGATTATTGACCGACTGGAAGTAAAGAAACTGGTAAAACGCGCGGCTTCAGCAAATGATAAAAGAGAAACAGTGATCTCTCTTACACAAAGTGGTATCGTGGTACTCCAGGCAAGTACAGAGCGCATCAATACCGTGTTTGAAGCCAATGTGATGATGGAAGAAGGTGAGGCCTGCGCACTGAATAACCTGCTTGAAAAAATGAGAGAGAACGAAGAATAAAAAATTTTGAACAAATACATGTATGTACATGTAATTAGGAGGAAGACCAAATGACAACAACAAGAACCATACAACAACAATTATACGCAACTCCCAGAGATATGGGAGGAATGCCCATCAGGCAGCCTTTTCCTGCACCGGATGTAGCACAAATCGATCCTTTTCTCTTGTTACACCATGCCGATCTGGAAGTTCCCACCGATCGGGATTTAAGGCATTCAGGCGTAGGTCCTCACCCGCACAGGGGCTTTTCACCGGTTACCTTCATTTTTAAGGGAGGTGTTCGTCACCAGGATAGCCGTGGGAACGACAACATTGTATATGCAGGCGGTACACAATGGATGAATGCTGGCATGGGTATTGTTCACAGTGAAAGACCCCCGCATGATATCCATGAACTAGGTGGTCGTCAGGAACTGATACAGTTATGGGTGAATATGCCTGCAGAACATAAAATGGATCAACCATCTTATGAACCACTAACGGCTGAAGATACACCGGTACTCATATCGAATGATGAAAAAGTAAGGGTGAATATCATTGCCGGTGTATTGCATGGCGTACATGGAAAAATCAATACGATTACTCCTGTAAATGCTTTTACAGCAAGTTTCGAAAAAGAGGGTACTTATGAATTCAGTTTGCCAGCTAATCACCATGCGTTCATCTATGTATTACATGGAGAACTGCGCATGAATGGTAAGGAACTGATCAAAGATAAATACCTGGCCCTGCTCAATAATGACGGAGCGCATTTCAGCCTTACCGGTATGACCAATGAAACCATCGTTCTCATTGCGAGCGGTGAACCGTTGAATGAGCCCGTTGTTTCACACGGCCCCTTTGTTATGAATAATGAAACCCAGTTAATGGAAGCGTTTAGGGATTATCAAATGGGCAAAATGGGTGTATTAATAGAGAACTAATATCAATCATATAACAAATAAAAACCTACACAATGGCAACTTACAAAATTGACGCAGCACACAGTGAGATCAACTTCAAGGTAAAACACCTGATGATCACTAACGTAACCGGAAACTTTACACAGTTCGATGCAACCCTCGAAAGCTCAGCCGCAGATTTCAGCGACGCAAAGATCAGCTTTGAGGCAGATGTGAACAGTGTTAGCACAAATAATGAACAACGCGATGGTCACCTGAAGAGCGATGATTTCTTCAGCGCAGAAAAATTTCCTAAACTAACCTTCGTATCTACTGGTTTTGTGAAGAAGGGTGATGATAAATTCCTGTTGACAGGGGATCTTACCATCCGTGATGTAACCAAATCTGTAGAGTTGGATGTAGAATATGGTGGTAGTATGACTGATCCCTGGGGACAACACAAAGAAGGTTTTGAAATCAACGGCAAAATCAACCGTAAAGAGTTTGGCCTGGGTTGGGGCGCAGTAACAGAAGCAGGTGGTGTTGTGGTGAGCGATGAAGTGAAACTGCACCTGTCTGTGCAAATGGTGAAGCAGGCATAAGGAGGGCCACTGGTCTTTGGTTTTTGGGAAGCAATACAAACAGATAATAGCATGAACCATAGATTCGTATTGAATGGGGTATATTTATGAAGCCTCCCAAAAATCAAAGACCTTTTATTATGACAACAGCTACCATACAAGAGCAGCAATACCAGGTACAGATTAGCAATGAACGCCATACCTGGCTGGCCGATGAGCCCGAACACTTGCAGGGAACCGATACCGGTCCAACCCCCGATGAATTGCTGGAATCGGCACTGGCTAGCTGTACTGCCATTACTTTACGCATGTATGCCAACAGAAAAGGCTGGCTAATCAGTTCTATACAAGTACAAGTTCAGTTAGAAAGAACTGCCGACCTGAGTAAGTTTACCCGACAAATACAATTGTCTGGCGAACTTAATGAAGAACAAAGGGAAAGATTACTGCAGGTAGCAAAAGCCTGTCCGGTGTCCAAAACCCTTTCCGGAAAAATCGAGGTATCGTCGGTTATCGAATCATAGAGCTATCTGCCAGAATGCTGCATACCTTTCTTATATCATACTTGTTACCCATTTTCGATAAACGGAGAATATACGATTGCTTCAGGCCTTCATTGCAGATAGTTTTAGTTTGCAGTTGAACTACGGCGCAATTTGTGCTGTTATTGGATAAAGAGCTTCTAATAACAACCGGGAAATAAACTTCCCATCCAAATTATTGTAAATATGAATATTGAGATCATTTCAGGCAGCCCAAGAAAAGATAGTGTGACATTCAGGCTGGCCCTTTTTCTGCAGCAATACCTGCGAACGCATAGCAGTCATCAGGTAAATATCATTGATGTACGCGACTGGAATCTCCCGCTTTTACAACAGGTGTTTAAGTCGGAAGAGGATTCGCCAGAAGAATTTCGTCCGCTGGTGAGAAGAGTATTTGCAGCCGATGCCTTTATTCTGGTTACTCCGGAATACAATGGCAGTTATTCGCCGGCGCTGCAAAACCTGCTCGATCATTTTCCCAAGCAGGCACACAAGGCTTTTGGTATCGTAACCGCCTCAACCGGTTCAATGGGTGGTATGCGGGCAAGTCAGCAATTGCTACTGCTGGTACCAGCACTTTTTGGCATTCCATCTCCCTATATGTTGGTTACCCCATTTGTTGATAAGAAATTCAGTGCAGCGGGTGAACTGATAGATGCTTCTTTCGCCAAGTCTATAGAGCTGTTTACCAATGAGTTCCTATGGTTGGCCGGAACTTTGAGGCCGGAACTTGACCCGGCTTACAATTAACTTTATTAAGTGTGGCGGAGTGGTTAACTTCGCCACTTCTTTTTAAATCATATCATGAGCGACGAGATCAAACACGAATGTGGCCTTGCCTACATTCGACTTCGTAAACCTTTCTCCTATTACCAGCAGAAACATGGTTCGGTAACCTATGGCCTCAACAAACTCTATTTGTTGATGGAAAAGCAGCATAACCGTGGTCAGGACGGGGCTGGTATCGCCGCCGTGAAATTGAATACGGAGCCCGGTAATCCCTTCCTGCACCGGATGAGGAGTAATGCACCACAACCTATTGCCGATATCTTTTTCAGAATCGGTCAGGAAATCCAGGAGTTGGAACGCTATCAGCCCGATATTAAGCAGCACCCGGGATTAATGAAAGGGCATCTCCCATTTATGGGTGAATTATTGCTTGGTCACCTGCGCTATGGAACACAGGGTAAGAATAATGTAGAATTTTGTCATCCCTTCATCAAGCGCGATCTGGGTCCGGGTAAAAACCTGGCACTGGCAGGCAATTTCAACCTGGTGAATACCGATGAATTATTCGATTTTATAGGCATGCAACCAGGCGATTTCCAGAAACAAAGTGATCTGGCCGCTATGTTGGAAGTGCTGCATCATTTTCTGCGTAAGGAAGACGATGCCCTTCCCAATGAAGCAGATCTTAAGAAAGTACTGGAAAGCGCTACCCCTTTATTTGATGGTGGTTATACCATTGGCGGATTACTGGGTAATGGACATAGTTTCGTAATGCGTGATGCGCATGGAATTCGTCCGGCCTACTATTATATCAATGACGAAGTGATTGTTGCTGCCAGTGAACGCGCAGCCATTCGCACCACTTTTAATGTTGGTGAAAATGAAGTGAAAGAACTTATGCCGGGTATGGCCATCATTGTTGATGATAAAGGTGGATATACCATGCACCAGATCCTGGAACCCAAAGAAAGAAGGGCCTGTAGCTTTGAACGTATTTATTTTTCAAGGGGAAGTGATGAAAAAATTTATCGCGAACGCATTGCATTAGGGCATCACCTGAGCCATACAGTGTTGGAGCGCATCAACTATGACCTTAAAAATACCATCTTCTCTTATATTCCCAATACAGCCGAAGTAGCATTCTATGGCCTGGTGAAAGGAATGGAGCAATACCTGAACAAGATTAAGGTTGAAAGGATACTGAGCTGGGGCAATGATTTTACCCCAGAAAAACTCGAAGAGATGGTGAACCGCAAGATTCGTCAGGAAAAGATCGCCATCAAAGATGTAAAACTTCGTACGTTCATTACCGAGGATGCCAGCCGTAATGAAATGGTACAACACGTATATGATATCACTTATGGAACGGTTCGTCCGGGAGAAGACACATTGGTGGTGATTGATGACAGTATTGTACGTGGTACTACTTTAAAGGAAAGTATTGTGCGCATGCTGGCCCGTTTGAAGCCTCGTAAAGTGATCATTGTTTCATCTGCCCCACAAATCCGTTACCCTGATTGTTATGGTATTGATATGAGTAAGCTGGGTGATTTTATTGCTTTCCGCGCCGCAACGGCCTTATTGAAGGAAAGGAATATGGAACAGGTACTCACCGAAGTGCATGAACGCATCAGGGAACTGATGGACAAGGGAGAATTACATACAGAGAATGTGGTACGCCAGGTGTACAAACCATTTACCACAGAGGAGATCTCACAAAAAATCGCACAGCTCATCACTCCAGCCGATCTGGATATTGAGGTAGAAGTGATTTATCAAACCATCGAAGACCTGCACGATAGTTGTCCCACCAATACCGGCGACTGGTATTTTACAGGTAATTACCCTACTCCGGGAGGAAACCGGGTGGTGAACAAGGCTTTCCTGAATTATATTGAAGGAAAAAATGTAAGAGGATACTAATGAAATGACTGATAAATTAAGCAAACACCCCTGTTTTAACAGGGGTGTTTTTGTTGATACGATGGGCTATAGCTTTCTTGATATATAATTAGAGCTATCGGACTTTCCAATAAAAAATCTGATTAGTTTTGAAAGGAAAGACAACCAGCCATGCAGGTATCCCAGCTAATCATTCGTTACCGATCCATCATCCTGTATTCCATCATCCTGGGAATATTGGTTTTTGCATTGAAATGGATGCAATGGAAGTTTTTGATTGTTGATCATTCTGTTGAACTATATGTGGGATTGGTAGCTGTTTTTTTTACCCTGCTTGGTCTTTGGCTGTCTACCCACTTCACAAAGGAAAAAGCCATCATTATTGAAAAGGAAGTTCCTGTATTACCTTCTTTGAATGAGGCCGGTATTGATGAGCAGGCGCTTTTGCAACTCAACCTGAGTAAACGGGAGCAGGAAGTATTGGCATTGCTGGTACTAGGACAAAGCAATGCAGCCATAGCCCAACATTTATTTCTGTCTGTTAGTACCGTTAAAACCCATGTATCCAATCTGCTCTTTAAGATGGAGGTGAAAAGCAGGGCCCAGGCTATTGAGAAAGCGCGGCGCTTGCGACTAACTGCCTAATACCCTGCTACTTTAGTATGAAAATTTGAAGGCTTGGAGTATTTTGGTACTAAAGTATGAGGCCAGCCGCCCATCATGGCGCTAGTTTTATGCCTTCATCAAAACCAAAACAATGAAAAAGAACGTATTAATCTTTGGTCTCATATTGGGAGCAATTCTTTGTGCCAATATGATCATCATGGTAAACATGCTCTGCAATGACCCCAGTTTTGAGGGGAATGAGATCATGGGTTACGCCGGTATGGTGGTTGTGTTTTCGCTCACTTTTTTTGGAATGCGGAATTACCGGAATAAGGAATTGGACGGGTATATTTCTTTAGGGAAAGCTTTTCAAACCGGTGCGCTGATTGCTTTGATAGGATCCACCATGTATGTGGTGGTGTGGCTTTTCTACTATTACCTTTTTGTACCTGAGTTTATTGATCAGTACACGCAACATGTATTAATGATTGCAGCAAAAAAAGGTGCGCAGGAAGTGGCAGCAAAAACTGCTGAAATGGCCAATTTTAAGGAAATGTACAAGAATCCACTTTTTGTGGTATTGATAACATATATGGAAGTGTTGCCTGTTGGTTTATTGGTAGCATTGGTGAGTGCATTTTTCCTGAAAAAGAAACGTACAACTACACAGGCTTGATAGTATTGGTAGAAAGGATTTTTTTCATTGAAAGCGGGTGTTTACAAAGCACCCGCTTTCTTTTAATATTGTGTAGAAATAGGTTTCATCATTAAATAGTAGTCAAGAAAATGTTATCCATTGAACGTGTCCATCATATTGCCATCATATGCAGTAACTATGAGCAATCGAAACGGTTTTATACTGAGGTTTTGGGGCTTACAGTAATTGGTGAAGTGTACCGGAAAGAGCGCGATTCCTATAAACTTGATCTTGCGCTTAATGGTCAATATGTGATTGAATTATTTTCATTTCCGGATCCTCCGCCACGTGTTAGCAGGCCAGAAGCGGCGGGATTAAGGCATTTGTGTTTTGCGGTGAAAGATGTAGCGGCCTGCATTCAACTATTGGCTGTGCAAGGTATAGAAACAGAACCTGTTCGTATAGATGAATACACGGGTAAATCATTCACTTTCTTACAGGATCCTGATGGTCTTCCGATAGAGCTGTATAGTGTTTAATGGATTAGCGTTTGCAAGCCTGCAGCTAAACATACAATAACAGGAGAATAAATTTGTATATTAGACAGATGAAGGAAGGCGCTGTAAATAATATGCATCAACTCGTATTGACGGAGATTTATCCTGCGGGTTGGCAGAGGAAATTATTTTCTACACGCTTTGCCCGGCTTACCAGTACAAGCGAAAAAGCCGGTAAGCGAACTTTTCATACCATGGAGCAGGAGAAATGGTATCGACCAAGTACCCTGCTAAGGGTCATATTGGTATTGGCGATACTAACCATATGGATAACTGTAGGTTTTCTCATTTTTGTTGAAGAGCAGTTCCGTGAGCCCTTATCTGTATTCATTCTTTTATTGCCCTTATTACTAACGATATTGTCGGGATATAAGTTCTTTACCAATCCGACAACAAATTATCAGTTGTTGATACATGGCAGGGGAATAGAATTGAATGATACCTTATATCCCTGGTCGGCTATTCGCGAAACACTTATCCTGAATATTCCCAGGGGGAGAAGCACTACAGATTACCTGGTGGTGATCATGCAAAATGATACTTACTGGAAGGTGAATATTTCCTGTTTAGGGCTTTTGTGGGCAACAGGTGCCAAGGTTTCATCGGTGATTGAATATTTTAAACAGCAAGGAAATAAGGAAAGGATATAGAGTAGTTCCATTCATCCTGCTATTCTTCCACTCTTCTTTTGGAGCTCATATGGCAGCTGTAATCGCTTTTATTTAGCGTTTAAATTAACTGATCATGCAAAGAAAACTGGTGGTATATATTGCCATGAGTGTAGATGGTTATATCGCAAAGGAAGATGGGAATATTGATTTCTTATCGAAGGTAGAACTGCCGGGTGAAGATTATGGGTATGCTGAATTTCAGCAGGGTGTTGATACCTTGATTTGGGGAAGAAAGACCTTTGATAAGGTATTGACATTTGGGATTGGTATTCCGCATGCCGATAAGCAGGTATATGTTGTTTCCAGAACGCTTACGGGTACGCGGGAGCATGTGCAATTCCATCCAGATGTGGTGGCGCTGGTACAGGAATTGAAATCATCTGAAGGAAAGGATATTTATTGTGATGGTGGTGGCGAGATCGTATTAGCACTGCTGCAGGCAAAGCTGGTAGATCGCCTGATTGTTTCAGTGATCCCGCATTTGCTCGGAAATGGTGTTCGTTTATTTGGTGATGGCAGGCCGGAGCAATCTCTGCAGTATAAGCGCAGCATCAGTTATCCAACAGGGCTTGTACAACTTTGGTATGATGTGGTGGCACAGGATACCTAATGCGATAGAAATAAAGTAAATGGATTGCGGCTAAAGCCTTATACCCGATAGCAAAAAGCATTGATATTCATGCCTGCGCCCACTGAGGCAAACATCACAATATCACCTTTATTGATTCTGTGGTCATCAAGTACACCTCTTTTCACCAGGTCAAACAGGGTGGGAATGGTGGCCACAGAGCTATTGCCAAGCTTATTAATGCTCATAGGCATCACAGAACCGGGCACTTCCTTGAGTCCGTAAAGTTTATACAGTACTTTAATAAAACCTTCATCCATTTTCTCATTAGCCTGGTGCAGGAAGAATTTTTTCACTTCGGTTACATGAACACCTGCTTTATCGAGGCAGTCTTTCATGGCTAGTGGCACATTCTTCATGGCATATTCATAGACTTTGCGGCCTTTCATTTTGATATAACGAATACGCGGATCGGATTCAGGGAAATTAGATTTACCCATGTATAGGTAATAGGCTTCATCCATACAATGACTTTGTACACTGGAAGCCAGGATGCCGCTGCCATCATGGTTTTCTACCTGTTCTATGATGGTGGCGCCTGCCCCATCACTAAAGATCATGCTATCGCGATCGTATTGATCAATGACACGGCTCAATGTTTCAGTACCAATCACCAAACATTTTTTGGCTATACCTGCTTTAATGAAGGCATCGGCCTGGATAACACCCTGAATCCAACCAGGACAGCCAAAGAGTATGTCGTAAGCTACACAGGATGGGTTACGGATCATGAGGCCGTGTTTCACGCGCGATGCGAGAGCGGGAAGAATATCGGTTTGGATGGTATGCTTAACCACATTCCCAAAGTTGTGGGCTACAATGATCTGGTCGATGGTTTCCGGATCGGTACCAGATTCTTCAATGGCATGTTTGGCGGCGATCACGGCCATATCAGAGGCATTGAACTCTGTGCCTACATAGCGTCTTTCTTCGATGCCGGTAATATCACGGAACTTATCAACGATTTCCTGCGGATCGGATTCAATTCGCTGATGTTCCTCTGTATAAAAACTTTGTATGGTAAAATCCCTGTTGGTCTTGATATGCGGGGGAATATAACTACCTGTTCCGGTAATGACGGTTTTTCTTTCTGGCATTCGAGTAATTCAAATAGGGGTTAAAGGCATCAATATATACACCTAATATTTCAAATCTACTGAATTAAACGGTAAAATACTGTAAATCAATCACATATTTCCCTTCTTCCTAAAGGAGTATTTGCAAGTATTTCAGGGCGCTCAGCAAGAAAATCAGAAAGGATTTACAGGTACTTATCGCCTTTATTACGACGTACTTCAGCTACGTATTCCTTAATTGATTGCTCTTTTTCTTTCTGGCAAATAAGTAGTACATCTTTGGTGTCGACCACAATAAAATCATCAAGTCCCTGCAGTACCAGTAATTTATCTTCTGGTGCAGAGATCATACATTTGGTAGCATCGATCACGATTACATTATCGCTGGCTACGGCATTACCGAGGTAATCCTTTTCCAGGTTATCGTAGGCGCTATTCCAGGTGCCCAAATCGCTCCAGCCAAACGACGCAGGGATTACGTACACGTTTTCTGCTTTTTCCATGATGGCTACATCGATGGAGATATTGGTACATTGTGGGTATACGCGTTCCATGGCTTCTTTTTCGCCAGGGGTATTGTAGAAGTCTTTTACACTTTCAAACAACTCGAACATTTCTGCCTGATGTTGCTCAAAGGCTTTCACCACATTTTTTACCTGCCAAACAAAGATGCCCGCATTCCACAGGAAGTCGCCGCTGCTTAGGAAGGTTTTAGCCAGTTCCAGATTAGGTTTCTCGGTAAAGGTCTTAACCTTATAGATACCTTCTGCAACGGTCATGGCATCATGTTGGATGTAGCCATAGCCCGTATTGGGATGTGTTGGTGTAATGCCAAGTGTAACCAAAGATTTGATATGACCAACGAAATCAAGCGCTTTCAAAGTAATGGCTTTGAAAGCCTCATTGTCAAGGATCATATGATCACTAGGCGCCACAATCAAACAAGCTTCAGGATCTTTCTGCAATAGCTTGAATGAAATATATGCTATGCAGGGAGCCGTATTCTTGCGACTGGGTTCAGGGATGATATTTTCGGTGGGAAGATCGGTTAGTTGTTCAGCAACGATATCGGCATATTCAGCAGAAGTAACAATGAAAATATTCTCTGCGGGTATGAAATTAGCGTAACGCTGGTATGTCCACTGTAAAAGTGATTTACCAGTATGTAATACATCCAGGAATTGTTTTGGATAGGCAGTACGGCTCATGGGCCAGAAACGACTACCAATACCACCTGCCATGATGGCTACATAGTGATGTTTATTCATACGGCTTGAATTTTTGATTCCATCAAGAAGCTGCAATATTACAGGCTTATTCAGGAAAACAGTTGAGAAATCGGGAATATTTGAACCTTTCCAGAAACCTTTGTAAATGCCTGATTATCAATTAAAATATTATACTCGTTGAATCGTCTTATCAGATAATACCCTCTTTGATCAGGTCATGTATATGTAAGATGCCTAGGTAGCGACCATTTTCGGCAACAATTAGTTGACTGATATCATGATTGCGTAAAATATCGAGGGCTTCAACAGCCAGTAAATCTGGTGATATGGTTTTGGGATTGGGAGAGAGAATACTTGCTGCAGTAATGGCTGTCAGTTGTTCTGTTCTCTCAAGCATGCGCCTGAGGTCTCCATCGGTGATAATGCCAACTACTTCTTTTCCTTCATTCACCACAGCAGTTACACCTAAACGTTTACTGGTTATTTCCACAATCACTTCTTTAAGGGAAGCAGGGGGTTGAACCGCAGGTGCGTCATTGTTGGTATAGAGATCTGATACCCTGAGGTAAAGTCGCTTGCCAAGATTACCACCGGGGTGATAACGTGCAAAATCGCGATCGGAGAAGCCATTGAGTTCCATCAAACATACGGCTACTACATCACCCATAACCATTTGAGCAGTGGTACTGCTGGTGGGGGCGAGGTTATTGGGGCAGGCTTCCTGTGATACGGTGGTATTCAAAACAATATCCGATTCGCGGGCCAGGAAACTTTGCGTATTACCAACCATGCCAATGAGCAGGTTACCGAAATTACGGATCAATGGAACCAATACTTTTATTTCCGGGCTTTCGCCACTTTTGCTCAGTACCATTACCACGTCTTCCGATTGTATCATGCCCAGATCACCATGAATGGCATCGGCTGCATGCATGAACAAAGAGGGAGTGCCAGTAGAATTAAGCGTAGCAACGATTTTTTGTGCAACAATGGCGCTTTTGCCAATGCCAGTTATCACCAACCGGCCCTTGGATGCATGGATACGCTGGATCGCTTCTTCAAAATGATGATCAATAAACTGTAATAAACCTGATACAGATGAGGCTTCAAGTTCAATCGTTTTACGGGCTGTTTCAACTATATTTCTTTGCATCCTGTTTGTCTTTTTGACCCTGTAAAATATACACTTTACACCCCAGGCGGAGGCTTGAAATGTGCTTTCCAGGCGTACTAAAAAACAAAGGTAAACTTTAACAGCCAAGTGCGTGTAATGCACCCTTTCTTCATTAACTTCGCCGTCCTTTCCCAAAAAGCGGTGAGCTTACCAAGAAAGATCGCCCTAACAGGTTCCGCCGGAACCAATCCTTTCCTGCCCTCGGGCAAAATTTTAAGTGACAATTCCGGCAATTATCCGTAACTTATAAGTCGGTTACCATAAAGGCGTAAGAGGAAAAAATGTAATGTATCTACATGGCAACGAGCACAAGGAAGACCCCGGTAAAAAAAGGGGCAAAAGCCGACCCACCGGCAGCAAAGAAAACGACAAAAAAAGCAGCACCTGTAACAGGTGATCATGATATTCATGCCGGACTTGAACAATACTTCGGCTTCAGAGAATTTAAAGGAACACAGGAACGATCGATCCGTAGCCTTTTATCGGGAAAAGACACTTTTGTGATCATGCCAACGGGTGGTGGTAAAAGTTTATGTTACCAGTTGCCCGCGATGATGTTGCCCGGATGCGCAATCGTTGTATCTCCGCTCATCGCTCTCATGAAGAACCAGGTTGATCTGGTTCGGGGGTATAGTGAAAAAGATGATGTGGCACACTTTCTGAACTCATCTCTCACGAAAGGGCAGATCAAGGAAGTGAAGCAGGACCTCGACAGTGGAAAGACCAAGCTATTGTATGTTGCTCCTGAAACACTCACTAAACAGGAGAACCTTGAATATTTCAGCGATCTGCAGATCTCTTTCTTTGCGGTAGACGAAGCACACTGTATTTCAGAATGGGGACATGATTTCAGGCCCGAATACAGGCGCTTGCGCGAAATGATGGATATCATTAATCCTGATGTGCCAGTTATTGCTTTGACCGCAACGGCTACGCCTAAAGTGCAGAGCGATATTGTTAAGAACCTGGGTTTGCGTGATCCCAATATTTTCATCTCTTCCTTTAACAGAACCAATCTGTACTACGAAATTCAACCTAAGATCAAGAAGGATCAAACGGTGAAACATATCGTTAAGTTCATTAGTCAGCACAAGGGAAAGAGTGGTATCATCTATACCCTGAATCGTAAAACCACAGAAGAACTGGCTGAATTGCTGGTAGCAAATAATATCAAGGCTGTTGCCTATCATGCCGGACTGGATCAGAAACTGCGTGCCGACAGGCAGGATCAGTTCCTGAATGAAGATGTACAGGTAATTGTGGCAACCATTGCTTTTGGAATGGGTATCGATAAACCCGATATCCGTTTCGTCATTCACTATAATATTCCTAAATCGATTGAGAATTATTACCAGGAAACAGGT
>VFQP010004238.1_pt1 | contig 13566 bp, 11 predicted proteins | sample 3512351 | NCBI WGS metagenome assembly VFQP01 (sample SAMN10412372, study PRJNA504923) | tailings metagenome | isolation source: Relicate 1 Philex TSF1 revegetated site | place: Philippines: Tuba, Benguet | collected 2017-08-29 | reverse complement strand
TTTTTCAGCAATATCAAGGCTTTACTGGTATCGTGCGATGTACACGCCAATAAACCCAATTGACAATAGGTAGTAGATGCCATTGTTGGCTCTTCTAAATCTACCAATTTTGCATACATCTTTTGAGCCTGTAGGGTATCTTTTGAAAGCAATAACACGTGGGCTTGATTCAATACCACCTCGGGAGGGGTAAAATATGAGTTTTGTGAGATTGCTTGGTAATACTTAACTGCATCTTGGAAATTGCCACTCCTAAAAGCCTTTTCAGCTTCAAGTTTTGCTTGATTTCTTGCACTCACTTTTGCAAATGAGCCATTTTCCAAAATCCAAAGAAATATGTAAAATATAAAGTAATTCAATTTTTTTCCTCTCGATATATTTACGTTTCACAACGGCCAAATAGATTTTGTCCTACTATAAATATTAAAGCTGAAACGTTCTGACAGTAAAGAATACGTCTATTCCTAGCAAAAATAACGCAACTATTAAGAAATAAAAATATTTATTTGCAGTTACTGTTACAACACGTTGGTCTATCAAATTAGCGGATATTTTCTCGACCTCCGTTATCAACTCCACAAAACTATCCGAAACACTGTTGATTTCTAAATAGTTACCTCTTGTTTCGGCTGCCATTTTTTTCAAAAAATCACTATCTAATCTTGTTATAACTACATTTCCATCCTCATCTTTTTTGAAAAACTTTCCTTCTTTTAGGGTTGTGCCGTCGGCTGTACCAAGCCCCACCGTAAATAGATTGATTCCATTCCTTCTGATTCGGGTAAGGAGGGTATTATCAAAGTTACCAAAATTTTCGCCATCACTGATTAATACAATTACCTTCGACTTGTTATTGGTTTTGGCTTTCAAGAGTTTTTCGAGGGCTAATTCCAAAGCAGGGTTATAATTTGTACCTCCTTGTGGCAGTAGGTCGGTGTTGATACGAGGTATAAAAAGATTAATGGCGTTTCGATCGAAGGTTAAGGGCGACAACAAGAAGGCATCTTCCGAAAATACAATTACTCCTACCCTGTCGCTAGTAAAATGATTGACTAGGCGGTTCATCTCAAACTTAGCTTTTTCTATTCGGCTAGGTTGTACATCGGTGGCATCCATCGACTTTGATATATCAACAAGCAGAAATATATCACGTCCTTCGGCTTTGATAGTACCATTGATATCGCCAAAATAAGGGTCCATCAGTGCCATTATCAACAAAGAAAAATAAACACTTCTTAAAATAAACTTCAAAACACTTGAACGTGCAATTGTTTTGAGTTTTTTGGCTATCCAAAAAACTCTAATCAAATAAAAAATGTATATAATAATAAAAAGAGCAATGAATAGTTTTTCTGTTTGCCCTAAATCTGCATTCCAATTCATACGATAAAATTGAACAGAACTTACAATAAATGCAAATTTTTGTGCTTTATCAATGGGGGATTCTTCCCTATTGCCTGTCATTATTTGACATTAACGAAGCAATAATGGCCATAAATAGCAATAGCCCAGAGACATATAGGTATGATATATTTAATAGATATGGCTTTTCTATTTTGTTATTCATTAGGTTGTAGTTACTGTTTTATTGTGGACAAAACAAATTTGATAACTCATGAAAAAAGATAACATATTTTGTATAATGGCCTTGCTAGTAGGGTTGATGAGTGCCTGTACAAGCACCCAAAGGCCATTACAACTAATGCCCATTGCCGACCATAGTGTTGTAATAGATGGCAAAACTGTAGTAAAAGACGAGAAAGATAGCGTAAAACTTGTGGTATCGTTCAATGGCAAATTCAACGAATATATGGCCTTCGATACTGAAATCTTTAATCTTTCTAGCAAAGATATGTTTACATCTCCCACTCATTTTCAACTTATCCCACTCAACGAAAATATGAGTCCTATTATGGCCGATAGCATTAGCCCTATTGTGCTGGAGGGAGTAGAACCACGAGAAAAAATGAATGATACCAATTATCAGATGGCACTACAAGACAAAAAACTCAAACAAGCCAAAGTACTGAATACTGTGTTATTTATTGGGGGTATTGTAGCTATGGCCTCGTCGAGTGGCAGGTCGTCTCGTCATGATCGATATTCAACAGGTATGGAACTGGGCAATGCTATGGTGCAATTTGCTAGCGTAAAAAGAATTATCGACCACGAAAACTATTACAGCAATATGGATAGGCTTCACAATGAACGCCGAACGTGGTCGGAACAAGGCTTTAATAGCAATACCTTATCAGCACATACTTCTTTGCGTGGCGATGTGTTTGTGCCAATATTCAAAAATGCTAAATATGTGCAGTTGGTCTACAAACTCCCTAATAATGAGATTACGTTTTTGTTTGAACAACATGGCGAGTAATATTTAGTGATTTCATTCATTGAGAACTGATTGAGATGTTACACCTAATAATTACCTTTCCTTTTTTGAAACTGGTGCAACTGATTTTAGGGTGGTAAGCTCTTCGGGCTTGTTGTTTGAGATATACATTTTCCTATTAGTTGAAGAATAAATTAGCCCGCTAATAGGAAAATAACCCAATCATTAAACTCATAACTTATTACAACCCAACAATACAAATAACTCACTATCAGATAATTAATCCTTTCAAATACAGCTAACCTCCCCCTCTCACAATAAGCTTTGATTTGATAATTACCTCCTCACGGATATAAGTTTGGGGAGCTTTCATAGCCGCCATCAATAATTGGGCAGCCTTTGCTCCCATTTCATACGGAAACTGTTCAATACTAGCAATAGGAGGTTGCTCTAAATAATTACAAAAAGTAAGATTAGAAAAACTCACAAAATAAATATCTTGGTTAATCGTCAGGCCATTTTGTCGGCATACCTGCATAGCATCCATAGCAACATAATCGTGAAAGGCCAATACCGCCTGCGGAGGCTCGGGCAAATTCAACAATTCTTGCATTTTCAAGACAGTATCTTCCTTGGTTAGGTCGCCCCCTTTGATATACTGTGGCAAAATAGGAATTTGGTGCTTCCTCAAAGCCTCCACATATCCCTGAAAACGCTCGTCGGTAGCATATAAAGTATTGGGGCCATTGAGCAACGCTATTTTACTAAGCCCTTTTGATAACAAAAACTCTACCGCTTCAAAAGCTCCAACCATAATATCGGAATACACACAACTATTGGGCAAATTACGAATAACCCTATCAAAAAAAACAATAGGTATACCGTGTTTGTTGACATCCAAGAAATGTTCGGTACGATACGTTTCAGACGTAACCGATACAATGATACCATCAACCCCATGCTTGACCAATGATTTAATCGCCAAATTTTCCCTTTCAAAACTATTTCTTGACTGCTGAAGTATTACTCTAAAGCCTTTTTCAAAGAGGATGTCTTCTATTCCTGTAATTGCCAGTGAAAAAAACTGTTCTGTCAAAAATGGTAAAACTACCCCAACATGAAACGTCTGTTGTTTTTTCAGGTTAATAGCCGTTGAATTGGGCACATAATTCAACTCCTGAGCCAGTTTTAGTACCTGTTCTTTCATCCTAATACCAATACGCGGGTGATTCTGCAAAGCCCTCGAAACCGTAGAAACAGACGTTCCTAGGCGTTTGGCTAATTCTTTCATGGTAGTTTGATTCTGTGCCATTGGGTCAATAATAAAGTGTCATTTTTCAGGAAATAGCCCTTCTTGTTTCTCTCCAAAACCACATCGCTATTCTGTTACAAAGCTAATACTATATTCACCAAAATTTGCACAATCGGTTGCACAATGTTGCACAATCGGTTGTACAGATATTCTTCTTACAAACCGCACCAATTAAGCTACCCAACTAGCCAACAAATGCCTATTTTTGTTTATCAACTTATCGCTTTGTAACTATAAACTATGAATTATAAAAGCATAAAAGTATCCACGCCAGGGCGTATTTGTTTATTTGGCGAGCATCAAGATTATTTAGGCTTGCCTGTTATTGCTGCAGCTATTTCAAAAAGAATAGAGATTGTTGGAAGTACACAACATTCGAGTAATGTTCAAATCCATTTGCCCGATATTAATACTGAAGAATCCTTTGAGCTTCAAAGCATTCGGTCTTACCAAAAAGACCGAGATTATTTCAGAAGTGTATTCAATATCTTAGAACGAAAAAAAGGAATTACTTTTCCCGAAGGCTTCGACATAACAGTACAGGGCAATATTCCAATTAATTCGGGAACGTCGAGTTCGTCGGCATTAGTGGTAGCATGGACACATTTTTTACTCAAAATGGCCGGACAGCCCATCGACCCTATCGAGGTAGGCGAACTGGCCTATTTGGCAGAAGTAGAAGAGTTTGGAGAACCAGGAGGACGCATGGACCAATACGCTACGGCAATTGGGCATATCATGTATTTGGAGTCGAGCCCCAAAATTCAGGTAAAAGCCTATAATCCAGCATTTGGCTCATTTGTTTTGGGCGATTCGCTCGAACCAAAAGATACCCTCAAGGTACTCAAGCATGTAAAGTTTGGGATGCTAGAAGCACTCCAAAAAATCAAAAATTATAATCCAAACTTTGATTTAAGCACCGCTCCTATTGAGTCTGCTCATGATTACCGCTCTATTCTGAATACAGATGAGTTTATTCTGTTTCATAGCAATCTTTCAGACAGAGATATTTTGAGAAAAGCCCAAAATATGTTTGAAAACCAAGAACTTGACAATGTGTATTTTGGAACATTGCTCAACCAACATCAAGACAACCTCAGAGATGCCAAGCGGGTGTCGACCGACAAAATCAACCGCATGATTCATGTAGCCAATAATGCAGGAGCATTAGGTGGCAAAATCAATGGCTCGGGAGGTGGTGGCTGTATGTTTGCCTATACCCCCAACAACCCCGAAGCAGTAGTAGAAGCTATCGAGAAAGTAGGCGGAAAGGCTTATATTATTGATATTGCCGAAGGCAGCACAGACTTTACCCTCAATTAACTATAACACAGTAGCCCCCCTCAATCGGCGAGCTATTGAGTAGTACACTCAATTTTCTATGAAAAAAAGAATCCTTATTTTGGCAGGCGGTGTAGCTTCCAGAATGAAAAAAGACGCACAAGATATTCAACACATCGAAAAAGAACTTATCGACCAAGCTAATACTCTTACCAAAGGCATGATTGGACTAGGAAAAGAAGGTAAATCGCTGATTGACTATCAATTGTACAATGCAAGTGTGGCTGGCTTTGAAGAAGTTTTATTATTATTACATCCAAACGACAGCTTTACTCAACCTTATTATGAAAACTTAGTGCAAACAGGCAAGCATTGGGGACTTACTTTCTTTTTTGCACGACAAACAATTAGTCAAGACCGAATCAAGCCTGCGGGTACAGCCGATGCCGTTTGGCAAGCTTTACAACAACATCCTCAATGGCAAAAAGGACGTACCATTGTTTGTAATAGCGACAACCTGTACTCTGTAAAGGCTTTGGAGGTACTCTGGAACTGCCCGCATACCAACGCACTGGTTAGTTATGATAGAGATAGCCTAGATTTTCCTCTTGAAAGAATCAAAGCATTTGCCATTATAGAGCCAGACGAACAAGGTTTTCTTCATAAAATCATAGAAAAACCTAGCGAACAGCAAGCTGAAGAAGTACTACAAAAATATGGACGAATTGGTGTAAGTATGAATGCCTTTGTATTGGAAGCCGAAGATATACTACCAGCTTTGGCACAAACACCTTTTCATCCCGAGCGTAATGAAAAAGAATTACCCACTAGTCTTTCGATGATGAACGAGGTATTTCATAAAAAAATATACTGTATCCCTTTGGCCGAAAATGTACCCGACCTTACCAGTAAACATGATATAGAAACAGTGAAAGCATATTTGGAGGAAACATACTCTTTTTAATGATATTCAAATCCATTAAAGCTCTGATAATAAATGAACGCTTCACTCATTTTGTATTGTCAAATGGCTGTTAGTATTTTAAAAAGATTCCCCCGATTATTTTACAAGAAGAATATTGGTTTTATATCCATAAAAACTTTTCTGTGGTACAATCAGATATTTACTCATTGACAAATTAAACAGCACTTTCTAACGCATAACTTATCTAATATTTTGAGTATGAAAAAGACATTACAACGACGCGATTTTATACAAAAAGGAGGTATCGCCCTTGCAGCAGGGTTGGTACTGCCCAATAGTGTTTTAGCCAAGAAAGATGACCGAAAAGTACGTCTAGGCTTTATTGGTGTAGGTTTACGAGGTCGAAACCACGTAAAAAATGCTACGGCTTTTCCAGAGGTAGAGATTACTTGTATTTGTGATATTGACCCACAGGCTATTGCAGCCGCTCAGAAGATTTTGAAAGAGTCAGGGAAAAAAGAGGCTGCTGTTTATGGTAAAAACGACCTAGATTTTGAAAACATGGTAAAGCGCGACGATATCGACGGTATCATTATAGCCACACCATGGGAATGGCACGTACCGATGGCACTAGCCGCCATGAAAGCAGGAAAATATGCAGGATTGGAGGTTTCGGCTACCGTAAAATTGCAAGAATCATGGGATTTGGTAAATACCTTCGAAAAAACAGGCTCGCACTGCATGCTGCTCGAAAATGTATGCTACCGTCGCGATGTTATGGCTGTATTGAATATGGTTCGTGACAATCTTTTTGGTGAAATCACTCATTTAGAATGTGGTTACGAACACGATTTGCGGCATGTAAAATTCAACAATGGCAAACAAGCCTACGGTGGTGGTGTCGAATTTGGGGCAAATGCCTTCAGTGAAGCCAAATGGAGAACCCAGCATTCGGTTGATAGAAACGGCGACCTTTATCCAACACACGGCTTGGGGCCTGTAGCCGAAATGATTAATATCAACCGTGGTAATCAGTTTTTGTACCTAACGTCGATGGCATCAAAAGGCGTTGCTTTACACAAATATATCGTAGACAATGGGGGCGAAAATCACCCAAATGCAAAGGTAAAATTCAAATTGGGAGACGTTGTACAAACCATGATTAAGTGTGCCAATGGCGAAACTATTTTAATTACACACGACACCAATTCGCCTCGTCCTTATTCGTTGAGCTTTAGGGTACAAGGTGCAAGTGGCTTGTGGATGGACGAAGGCAACCAGATTTATGTAGAAAAAGTATCGGCAAAAAACGATGTTTGGGAATCGGATGAAGCCTATATGAAAAAATATGACCATGCCGTTTGGAAAAAATTAGAACAAGAGGCCGTTGGGGCAGGTCATGGAGGTATGGATTATTTTGTTATCCGTGATTTCATTAATGCTGTCAAAAACAAAACCACCCCTCCTATCGATGTCTACGATGCAGCAGCGTGGTCGGCCATCAGTCCACTTTCTGAAATGTCGATTGCCAAGGGATCGGCCCCAGTAGCAATCCCCGATTTTACACGTGGTAAGTGGAAAACCCGAAAACCAATCTTTGGATTGGAAGTTTAGCATAAGTATTGGTAATACGTAAAATATGGATGAAAGCAGTCTCCTCGGGCCTTTTATAGGCTCGTGGAGATATTTTTTTATCCCTCTTCTTCCACAAAAATGCCCAATAGCCATAAATACTCATGTTATCTTGAAAATTATCTCTAGTAAAATACTAGGATTCACTTTTTTTTCTGAACTTTGCCGCCATTATTTATTTGAAACAAAACTATTTAACCAATAACTCGTAGCCATTAGCCATCAGAAAAATTCTTAAAAAGATGTTTAAAAGCATTGTTTGATATTTTTGATTTGAAAACCACCATATTATGATGTTCTTTTCATTGTTTTGCTCATACCAACAACAATCAATAAAACCAACAATTCCTTGACAACACCCTTCTGACAGCCACTGCTCGTGCTTATTGCTTAAATAAGCATTACAAACAACAATTGCATGGAAATCTTAAAAAGTAGTCGCCTTGATTCGCTCCGCTACGATATTCGTGGTCCAGTTTATGATAAGGCTCTCCAATTACAACGTGAGGGCTATAAAATCACCTCTTTGAATATCGGCAACCCAGCGGCATTTGGCTTTGAGACTCCTGACGAAATTATTCATGACATCATCATGAATATTCGCAACGCTCAAGGTTATGCCGATTCTCGTGGGTTGTTTGCCGCCCGCAAGGCCGTAATGCAGTATTATCAAAGTCGTGGCGTAAGAAATATCGAAATTGAAGATGTATTCATCGGCAATGGCGTAAGTGAGCTTATATCTTTGGTAATGACTGCTTTATTGAATACTGGTGATGAAATTTTGATTCCTTCACCCGACTATCCCCTTTGGACTACCTCGGTTGGCCTAGCTGGTGGTACACCTGTACATTATGTATGTGATGAAGCCGCCGACTGGAATCCTGATTTAAAAGATATTGAGGCCAAAATCACAAAGAAAACACGTGGTATTGTATTGATTAACCCCAACAACCCTACAGGTGCTGTATATGAAAAAAGTATAGTAGAAGGTATTGTTCGTTTGGCCGAAAAACATAAGCTGATTGTTTTTGCCGATGAGATTTATGACAAAATCCTTTATGATGGAGCGGTACACCATACCACCGCAGGGATGTCGGAAGAAACCCTTGTAGTGACAATGGGTGGTATGTCCAAAAATTACCGTGCAGCAGGCTTTAGAGGCGGATGGATGGTACTTACAGGAGCTAAACACAAGGCCAAATCTTATATAGAAGGGCTTGGCTTTTTGGCAAGTATGCGTTTGTGTGCCAATGTTATTACCCAATATGGTATTCAAACAGCCTTGGGTGGGTATCAATCTATCAACGATTTGGTAATTCCTACGGGGCGTTTGTACAAGCAAATGGAGTTAACTCACCAAAAACTGATCGCTATTCCGGGTGTTACCTGTGTAAAGCCCAAAGGTGCAATGTATTTGTTCCCCAAATTTGATTTAAAACAATTCGACTTCAAAAACGATGGCGATTTTGTATTAAGTCTTTTAGAAGAACAACGTATTTTGGTAGTAGCAGGCACAGGGTTCAACTTCAAAGAACCTGACCACTTCCGAATTGTATTCCTTCCTCACCTAGAACAACTTGAATTAGCTTTGGGTAAAATTGCTCTTCATTTTGAAAATCACAGAAAGGGGAAATCCAAAATTTCGGGATAATTAGGTCTTTTTAGAGGAAAGCGTGTTATTCCATAACTTTTTTTCAGATTTTTAGTTAATTTTATACAGAGTCAGATTATCACTAATCTGACTCTTTTTTATACCCAACATTGTCTAAATCCCTTAAAAATGAGTATTGATACTTCCATACTAAATTCTAAGCGTTCCAAACTATATGTTTTCCTATTTGGTATTTTCCTCACCAACGCCATTGTAGCCGAAATTGTTGGAGCTAAAATTTTCTCGGTCGAGCAAACCCTCGGTTTTAGCCCTTTGCATCTCCAAACTTTCTTTGGTACATGGGACATCAATCAAACCGCAGGAGCATTAAACTGGCCTTTTGTATTTATTACATCCGATATTATTAATGAATATTTTGGTACAAAAGGCGTAAAAAAAATCTCTTTCCTCACAGCAGGATTCATTGCCTACAGCTTTGTTATTATTTATGGAGCTACCTTGCTTACGCCTGCTCAGTTTTGGATTGATGTTAACAAAGGCGATAATAACTTTGACATTAACTATGCCTTTGCCAAAATCTTTCGTCAAGGCTTGGGAATTATTACGGGTTCGTTGAGTGCTTTTCTTATCAGCCAAATCTTGGATGCCTATGTCTTTCATTCTATCAGAAAAGTTACTGGGCATAAAAAGATATGGTTACGAGCCACTGGCTCGACCTTGGTATCACAGCTTATCGACAGCTTTGTGGTAATAGGTATTGCCTTTGTTGTTTTTGGCAACTGGACTATCGACCAATGGATTTCTACTTCATTGAACAACTATTTGTACAAATTTTTCTCGGCAATTCTCATGACACCGCTTATCTATTTAGCCCATAATTTGATTGATGGCTATTTGGGAAAAGAGTTATCGGATGAACTTATTTCTGAAGCTGGCCAAGCCTAACCAAAGCCCTGCAATACAACTTGATCTTGCAGGGCTTTTTTATAGGTTTATTTATCAAAACCTACCTTTCATACAATCTGTAGATGAATATGCCCCTATTTGCTTGGTGACCTAAAAATTTAGCCCCAACTTTATAGTTCTAAATTTTAATGATACTAACAAAAGCCCTAACAATGCTTTTTACTAGTATTCTTGTTGAAAATTACATGAAAAACCAACCCAAAGTAAGCATTTTAGTACCTGTATTTAACCATGCCAAATTTATTGGGCAAATGATACAAGGAGCTTTGATGCAACAAACTGATTTTGCATTTGAAATAATAATTGGCGACGATGCCTCTACCGATGGCACACAAGCTATTATTCAGCAATATGCTTCACAATTTCCTCAGATAAAAGCTTTTTTACACCCCCAAAACCTTGGCCCCACAACGCCCAGAGAATTAGGTGGAAAAAATAACGTAGCATTCTTATTTGAACAATGCAGTGGCCAGTATATCGCTTTGTGCGAAGGTGATGACTACTGGACAGATGCACTGAAGCTTCAAAAACAAGTTGATTTTCTTGATAATCACCCTGAATATAGTATTTGTCATCATCAGCTTGAGGTGATTTATGAAGACAACTCGCCTGCTCATCCTTTCAACGACCCCGACCAAGCCGACACCTCCGACATTAGCGATTTGTTGAGAGATAACAAATGGATTTTGGGTACAGCCAGTACTGTTTTTAGAAATGTATTTCAGAACGGGCTGGCAGATTGGTGGTGGAAATCGGCTAGTGGCGATTTAGGTATATTTATACAAGCGGCTCGACAAGGGAAAATCAAGTATTTGCCCGAAACGATGGGCTGTTATCGTAAGCATAGTGGTGGTATGACTACTATTCATACCCCTAAGAATCTGTTTTTCCTTCAAAATCGCATGGAAATGTTTAAGGCTATAGACCTTGCCTATCAGCAAGAATATACCGATATTTTGAGCAAAACAGTACAGCATTACAATACTATCATCAAGAATCTAACCAATTCCTAACAAATATTTTCGTATTTTTGTAATCTACAATTTAGTAGTGGCTTAATTTTCTATGAAACAAAAAATTCTCTTTGTCGGGCATGATGCTAATCGGGCGGGTGCTCAGATTCTACTATTGAGGTTTCTTAAACTACTAAAAGAAAAAACACAAATAGAATTTTCGGTACTACTCAAATACGGCGGCCCACTTGTTGACGACTATCGGGCTATTGCCGAAACGTTTGTATTATACCAAGCTCCATCGACAAGCCTTAAACGAATCCTTCTGGAAAAAGTAAAGCAGAAGATTCTGGGAAAGGCTAACAACACTGGCCCACTTTGGAATACCCTCAAAGCCAAACAATTTGATTTAATTGTTTCCAATACTTTTACAAATGGCGATATTTTCCCTGAGCTAACCCAGCTAGGTTGTCCTATTTACTCGTATATCCATGAGCTAGAAATGGGTATTAATATGTACAGCTCGGCCGAAAATATTCAAAATACTCTTAATGGTACTCATAGGTATATTGCCTGTGCCGATTCTGTAAAAGAAAACTTAATCAATCAGTTTGGGATTCAGCCCAACAAGATAGACGTACTTCCTTCTTTATTACCCGAAGCGGCCATGAATTACAAGCCCGATGTGTCGCAAATCGCTAGTATCAAGAAGCAACTAGGTATTCCCGAACAGGCTTTTGTGGTAGGTGGAATGGGTACGATAGATTTAAGAAAAGGAGTTGATTTATTTTTACAAATAGGCCACCTTCTTCAAGCACACGGAGTCTATTTGGTTTGGGTTGGTGGCTCGCATCAGCAAGCCGATTTTCAGTTATTTAATATCGACAAAAAGCGACTCAAATTGGATAATCTCAAATTTGTAGAAGCTGTTGCCAATCCTTTAGATTACATGGCCTTGTTCGATATTTTTGCCCTGACTTCTCGTGAAGACCCCTATCCGTTGGTAGTATTAGAAGCAGCACTGTTGAGCAAACCTATTATTTGCTTTGACCAAGCAGGCGGAGCAAAAGATTTTGTAGAAACCAACGCAGGATTTTTGATAGATTATCTGGACGTACAAGCGTTTGCCAAACAGATTGAGCAGCTTATACAAAATACTCCCGAGCGTACCGAAAAAGGCACAAATGCCCATAAAAAAGTCTTAGAACGACACCAAACACAATATGCGTTTGATACCTTTTTGGCTATTCTAACACAATAATTAGCGGAAAAAACTTCTGCCTAAATATATCAATCATCATTATGACATTAGCTTTTACCATCTGTTCTATCAATTATTTAGCCCAAGCCCAAACCTTGGGGCAGTCGTTGCGAGTACAGAATCCATCTGTAGAATTTGTAATCGGATTAGTCGACAGACTCGACCAAGTAACACTAGAAGCAGATAAAGTACCGCCATTTCAATTGCTCGAAATTGATAAAATCAATATTGAGTTTTTTGAAGAAATGTGCGAAAATTATAATATTACCGAGTTAAACACAGCTGTAAAGCCCTATTTTATCGACTATTTCTATAAAAATAGACCCGATATTAAAAATGTTATTTATTTTGACCCCGACATCATTGTATTTGATAGCTTGGCTAAATTAGAACATTCGCTTGAACAATATTCGATGGTAGTAACACCGCATATTTGCTCGCCTATCAACGATGACCTCAATACCAAAGAAACCGACCACCTCAGTACAGGATTGTATAATCTGGGATTCATTGCAACTTCAAGAAGTGAGGCTACTTACAAAATGGTAGATTGGTGGAAAGACCGACTAGCCAAAGACTGTAGAATAGATTTGTGCAATGGCCTTTTTGTAGACCAACATTGGATAAACTTTGTGCCATTATTCTTTCCCAATGATGTATTGGTAGACAAATACCCTGGCTATAATGTGGCCTATTGGAATCTGCATGAAAGAACAGTTAGCCAACAAAATAATAAATATTTTATCAATGGCGAACCTCTAATTTTCTTTCATTATAGTGGTTATGAGCTAAAAAAACCTAACGAGGTATCTAAATATCAAAACCGTTCAAGTTTTGACAATAGGCCCGATATTGTTGCTCTTTTCCAATACTATGCCCAACAATTAAAAGATAATTTCAACGAATACTATATCCAAATTCCTTGCTTTTATATCAAACCTATTAAAATCAAACGCTATAAACGTGTAAGAAAAGCATTGCAATTGCCTTTCCGAAAAACCATCGAATGGCTGAACCAATAATCAATCGTAGTTCATAAAAACCTAAATAATAGTTTTCAACCCAGAAGAGGTTCATCATCAGGAAACTCACTACCAATGATGAGGTGCTCTTTTTATCTTATCAAGAATATTGATATAAGAATAATTACAATGACTATAAACCGTTTCATAGAAATTTGGATTCATCGATTTCACAAAATCGTGGATATGGCTACATCTTTTTGGCACTTTCTAAAAACCAGTTTTCTTATCTTATTTTACAAAATTACTAATCCTCAAAAAAAGCTC
>VFQP010004237.1_pt1 | contig 13566 bp, 9 predicted proteins | sample 3512351 | NCBI WGS metagenome assembly VFQP01 (sample SAMN10412372, study PRJNA504923) | tailings metagenome | isolation source: Relicate 1 Philex TSF1 revegetated site | place: Philippines: Tuba, Benguet | collected 2017-08-29 | reverse complement strand
AGCCTGCCGGCTGCGAATGATGCATTTTCGTATGGGCTAGCCGTTCATGTTAAGAAATACATAGGTAAAAGACATCGTAATGCCGTCAGTTTTAGTGTGGGTTATGATCATTATACTGTTACTACTGCTGTAGGATTACCCAGAACGGGTACACTTTCATTTAATGGGAATAGTAATATTCGTAACGAGGCTAATCAATATTATTCAATATCAGACAGCTCCCTTTACCGATCGAGTTATCATTTTATACGTATTGGTGCGAATTATCAGCACGGCTTATCCTGGTTAGGAAAGCGTGAGCTGATGTTGGTGGGTGGTATTGGCGTAAGTCGACTGATTGCAAGCAATGGGTTACATCTTGGCATGTCCAATAACACCTATTATTTCTTTAAAAACAAATCATTATTTAATCGCTGGCAAATTGATGTGCTGGTGGGTGCCGATCTGTCTATTAACCGATCTGGTTCGCTGCAAATCGGACCAAGGATTCAATACATGTTCACTGAACTGTCAAGTCAAATCAATAATCAACATCATTTATTCAGACCAGGTATTCAATTGAATTATTGGTTTAGGAAAAAGCAATAGTCCTGCAACGGATGTTTTGTTGGGTGTGTCAGATGAGTACAACTGCTAATCATGAAAACATCCTTACAACTCACTTGTCTCTTCCTGGTATTATTGTGCTCATCATGCATGAAAGATACCATTCAGGAGCACTACAGTTTTTTTCGTCCTGTTTATCAAACAAAATCCGACGTAAAAGCCGGTATTCGTTCTTCCAGTCCGGAAGCTATCGAAAAGCCAGGTAAGATTGTCATTAAAGGACAATACCTGTTTTTGAATGATGTAGATAAAGGCGTGCATATTATTGATATCGCTGATCTGGCAAAGCCTAAAAAAATTGCCTTTATTCATATTCCCGGTTGTGTAGATATGGCTGTGAAAGACGATTTTTTGTATGCAGACTGCTATACAGATCTGGTATCGATCAATATCAGTGATCCCACTAATATTCGCGTAAGTCAATTCCTGAATGGGGTATTTCCTCATCGTTATTATGGTGCTTTTCGTGCCGATACTTCATTAGTAATTCAAAAGTGGGTGAGGGTAGATACGGTGGTGAGTACACGGATGGAATGGACCCCCAGAAATCTGGCCAATTTTTGGCCGGGAGGAGTTTTTATGTTGGAAAGCAGAGGTGGAGCGAGTGTAGCTTTTAGTGGTACCTCATCTATAGGAATAGCTGGTTCTATGGCCAGGTTCGGACAATTGAATAATCGTTTGTATACGGTTAGTTATGATGATTTGAATGTGTTTAATACCACTCATGCTGCTACTATTTCTTTTGTGAAAAAGGTTGATCTTAATCAGGGAAATATTGAAACTATATTCCCCTATGGTACGAATCTCTTTATCGGAGCCATGGGCGGGGTGTCAATTTACAGCGTTAGTAATCCCGACCAGCCACAACCCCTTGGACTATTTACCCATGTTCGTTCCTGCGATCCGGTAGTAGCAGAAGGTAACTACGCTTATGTTACGCTGCGCGGAAATGGTGGATGTGGTGGCTTTGCCAATCAGTTGGATGTACTCAATGTATCGGATTTATTATCGCCGAAACTCATCAAAACCTATCCGCTTAAAGCACCCAAAGGCCTATCCAAAGATGGCGATCACCTGTTGATATGTGATGGCGATGAAGGTGTCAAAATATTTAATGTTAGCAGGGCCGATCAGGTTTGGCAGGCAGGACAAATCGGGAATTTTGAAGCCTATGATGTGATTGCCAATAATGGTTATTCAATAGTTGTTGCGAATCAAGGCATTCATTTCATTGATCACCGCAATCCAACAGCACCCTACATACTGGCAACTCTGCCGGTACAAAAGCAATAATCAACAATCACAAAACTTATCAATGAAAAGGGTATTATTCATCATATTTTTTTTCGCACCTTTTTGCTTATTGGCACAGGAAGTGCAAAAGAAATGGTACATCACACCTCAGGTAGCTTTATTGCAAGGAGATCGCCAGTTACAAGCACAGCCTGCTCTTGTTTCGGGTATTCGGTTATCATCCCGATGGGGGCTAGGTATGGGGGTGGGCATCGACCAGTATAAGATCAGAACAGTTCCCGTATTCGCAGACCTGCGATATCGGTTATTGGAAGCGAAAAAAAATAGCATCTTCTTCTATGGTCAACTCGGATATAATATGCCCTGGGCTAAAGAAGATCAGCATCGCTATTTTTCCACCAATCCTGCCTTCCAAATTGATAATAGTCAATTTACTGGCGGACGATATGTTGAGTTGGGTCTGGCAAACGAATTCAAGCTCACAAAGCACTATCGGTTATTGCTTGGTGTTGGATACAGCGAGAAAAGACAGTCTGAGTATTATTCCAACTTTTCTATCTGGTCATGGGCCAGGCCTGGAGAAAATACTGATAATAGAAACAAGGCTACCTATATTTTTCGGAGATGGTCATTTCGTGTAGGTATTACCCTCTAAACGCTTATCATGTGTATTTCAGTGGCGTGGTCATATAGCAATGGTCACGCCCTTTTATTTACTGCCTGATGAATTGCAGGTTACGCCTGATGCCGGCAAACTTGCTTCTTTTTAATGGAGAGCGATTGAAAACTTTTTGAAAACTCTCCTCAGTCATATCCATCCATTCATCGGTACTCAGGTTAAGGATAGCAGGTATGGGTGTGAAATTTTCTTCCTGATGGGGTTTGCTGAATCTGTTCCAGGGGCATACATCCTGACATACATCACAGCCAAACATCCAGTTATTGAATTTGCCTTTCATTGACTCGGGGATCAGGGCATCTTTCAACTCAATGGTAAAATAACTAATGCAGCGGCTGCCATCAACCACCTTATCTGGGAGTATAGCGTCTGTTGGACAGGCATCAATGCATTTTGTACAGGATCCACAATAGTCTTTGTGAAAGGGCGGGTCGGGGTCAAGGGCAAGGTCAACAATCAGTGTCGCAATGAAAAAGAAAGAGCCTTGTTGCCTGGTAATCAGGTTGCCATTTTTACCCACCCATCCTAATCCACTTCGGGTTGCCCAACTTCTTTCCAGTACCGGAGCCGAATCAACAAAACCTCTGCCTTCAATACCACCAAAGGTTTCCCGGATTTGCTGCAGGAAGTTTTTTAGTTGCTGACGAATCACTTCATGATAATCCTTTCCCCAGGCATACTTTGATATATTGGGGGTGTCGGAAGCCTGTTGCTCGTTTGTATAATAGTTCTTTAATAAAGTAATAACAGACTTGGCACCTGGTACCAATTTTTTTGGATTAACCCGAAGGTCAAAATGGTTGGCCATATAGTGCATGTTTCCATGCATGCCCTTATTGAGCCAAAGCTCAAGTTTTCGGGCATCTTCATCCAGGGGAACAGCAGTTGCTATCCCACAAAAATCGAATCCCTGTGCCTGGGCAATTTGTTTGATCCTGGATGAATGAGTCAGCACGAAAAGATTATTTGGTAGATTATAATATTTTTTTAATTTCCATTTTGGTTACATATAATGTGAACCGATACAACCCCTACCTAAAACACAAATATGCATGCAATGTAAGCATATTGCATGTACCGACATTGTCTTTGCCATGGGCAAAGGACAATGATATATTTCCACCTGTGGTGTGATTGCTGCCTGCATAAGGAAAATAGTTCTTGTATTTGATTAAAACGAATAAACCAAAACGACATGAAAAAATGTAAAAGCCGGGTATTGAGTTTGTCAATGCTTTTACTACCAGTATTTATCTTTGCACAAAAACCAACCGTTTCCCCATTTGGGAAAGTGGCTCCATCAGATTTCAAACCTACATCTTCGATCATTGATTCCGGAGCAAGTGCGGTTATCCTTCAGGATATCGCGAGTTCAGATTTTGAGGGGAATAATAATAGTGATTTTGAATTGGTCTACAAGCGTCATCGCAGGATACTGATTCTGAAGAGAAGTGCTTTCGATCTGGCCAATGTTTCCTTATCCCTCTATATTGGTGGCTCAACCAGCGCTTCAGAGAAGCTAGCCGAAATAGAAGCGGTTACCTATACGCTGGATGGGGATAATATCACCACTAAGAAATTGGGTAAGGAAGATGTCATGACCGAAAAAGTGACAACTAACCAAACCCTGCGTAAATTTTCAATGCCAGATATCAAGGAGGGCTGTATCATAGAGTATCAGTATACCATTCGGTCGCCCTACTATGACAGACTTCGGTCATGGTCATTCCAAAGTGAATACCCAACCCTGTGGAGTGAGTACACGGTTACCATATTGCCGCTTTTCGATTATGTTGTTAAACAATATGGATATATCCCATACACGATTAATGAGGCCAAACAAGTGTTTAAAAGGTATGTATTGCGAGATCCTGGAAATGCAATGCGATCAGGCGATACCTATACCCTTACGGGTGATGCCACAGTGCGGACAATTGGTATAAAAGATCTTCCCTCATTCAAATCGGAAAGTTATACATCTACTTCAGCCAATCACATCAGCCGTATACAATTTGAGCTTCGGGCTATCCGGTATTCACCAGAATACACCAGTTACCGGATCAAAGCATGGAACCAAACGGTAGATGAAATGCGGAATGATCCAGACTTTTCCAAACAACTTTTCGATAACAATGATTGGCTGTCATCCGATGTAAAAGCTGCTTTAAAGGGAGATGATTACTATGCAAAGGCCAAAAGCATCTTTGATTTTGTGCGGGATAATTATACCTGTACCGATCACGATGATATTTGGTTATCTCAATCACTTAAAAAGACACAACAATTAAAAAAGGGGAATGTGGCAGATATCAATATGCTTTTATCGGCAATGCTGGTCAAAGCCGGATTCGCAGCATCTCCTGTGATCCTGAGTACCAGAGATAATGGTATGGTAGATAATACCGTAGCATTACTTTCCCAGTATAACTACGTGATTACGAAACTTTATATTGAAAACGATGTCGTTTTGCTGGATGCTTCACAAAAGCTTGGGTTTGGGGAACTCGACCCCATCTGTTACAATGGAGGAGGCAGAAGCATTGAAAATCCACCCTACCTGGTTTCTTTGTCTCCAGATTCTATCAGCAATGAAGACATGGTAAGTATTAATTTGGTGAGCACTGGTAAAGGGAAACTGGAAGGATTAGCGATTAACTGGTTAGGGAAATACGAGAGCATGGACTTTCGTAGCGAATATTTGAATAAGAGTAATGCAGAGATCCTTAAGGCCATATCCGGACAATATCCCAAATCCATTAATGTGAAAGACCTGGTGATTGATTCGCTCAAAAATTATGATTTTCCGGTAGTTACCAAGGTAAAGCTGAGTATAGATCTGGCAGAGAATGATGAGGATATCATTTACTTTACCCCTTTCCTTCAATCCGCCTATACCAAGAATCCTTTTGCTTCTGCAGAAAGGCTGTATCCGGTTGAAATGCCTTACTGTATGAATGATACCTATTTGCTAACCATCGATGTGCCACAGGGATATGAGATTGATGAAGTACCTAAAAGCACAAGAGTTCATTTTAATGAAACAGAAGGTATGTATGAATTCATTGTTTCAAAACAAGAGAACAAAGTCAAAATCAGAAGTAAACTCACATTCAATAAAGCAACTTTTTCACCCGATGAGTATAATACTTTGAGAGATTTTTTTGCCTTCATTGTTAAGAAACAATCTGAAATGATCGTATTCAAAAAGAAATAATTATGCGTGTCCGAATATTCCTGTTAACCATAGCGATCCTGTCGATTTATCAACTAAAAGCGCAACAATATGCAGTACAGTTGATACCTGATTCTCTAAAAACCGACGCCCATGCTGTCAAGCGGATGGAAGAAAAAGTGGTCATGATCAAATCTCCTTCCAAAGCCGTTGTACGAACCAAATATGCAATTACCATATTGAATGAAAAGGGGAATGATCTGGCAGATTACGTGAACAGCTATACCAAACTCATCTCCCTGAGTGATATTGGGGGAAAGCTATTTGATGCTAGTGGTAAATTACTCAGGTCTGTGAAGAAAAAGGATATCGCAGATATGAGCATATCTGATGATGTTAGCATACTAACAGATGTGCGGATAAAAAGATATTCCTTTGATCACCACACTTATCCCTACACGGTTGAGTTTGAGGATGAACAAACCTATGATGGCGTGTATTTTTTGCCTCAGTGGACTCCCATTGATGAAGAATATGTATCGGTTGAGCAAAGCCGATTTATTGTAGAAACGCCACTCGATTACCAACTAAGATATAAGCAGTTCGAATATGCAGGTGAGCCTGTAGTGACAACCGGTAAAACAAAACAAATGGTCTGGGAAGTGAAGAACCTGATGGCGGTGGAAATAGAGCCATTTCAGCCTGCATTTGGACGAACCGTTCCCCATGTGTATATATCTCCTACCACCTTTGAAATAGGGAATATTAGTGGGAACATGAGCTCCTGGAAAACCTTGGGGCAATTCATTTATCAACTCAATTCGGGTAAGGATGTATTACCCGATAAAGTAAAATCTGAGGTAAAAGCGATTGCAGCAGCTCAGGCAACAACAACCGATAAGATTAATGCCATTTATAAATACATGCAAGATCGTACGCGATATGTAAGTGTGCAGTTGGGCATTGGTAGTTGGCAACCTTTCGATGCAAAGTATGTGGCCGACAATAAATACGGTGATTGTAAGGCTTTGTCGAACTATATGGTTAGTTTATTAAAGGAAGTCAATATTAAGGCTAACTATGTATTGATCAGGGCAGGTGATGATGAGCAAAAATCGCTGATGGAGGATTTTCCTTCACCCTACTTTAATCATGCAGTTGTATGTGTGCCTAACGGACAGGATTCGATTTGGCTCGAATGTACCAGTCAAACAGTATCACCCGGATTTATGGGCAGTTTTACCGGTAACAGAAAAGCATTACTGATTAGCGAAGAAGGTGGCTTTATTGTTTCAACACCCCGTTACAAAGCAGAAGATAATGCACAACTAAGACGGGTAGATGCCATTCTGGATGATAAGGGAACCCTCAAAGCCAGCGTTAAAACTGTATTCACCGGGGAGCAGCAGGAAAGCGCACACTCATTGATCTATGATGCAAGTCCGGAGCAACGGAAGCGATACCTGAATCAGGTAATTAGCCTGCCTACCTATCAGGTTCTGAATTCCGCTTACAAAGAAGTACGTAACTCATTACCTGCGGTTGAGGAATTGCTGGAAATAGAAGCTACTGATTTTACAACAACATCCGGTAAACGAATCTTTCTTCAACCTAATTTGTTCAACCGTTCTGCTTCAAGACTAAATACTGAGAAAGCTCGTAAGCACCCAATTGAGTTAAACATGAATTACTTTGATATTGATACGGTACAGATCAGGATTCCTGAAGGGTATACGGTTGAAAGCCTGCCCAAACCGGTTACGATACAAAATTCATTCGGAGATTATTCGGTTAAGTATGAGTTCGCCGATGGGAAGTTAATCATGATTCGGAAACACCGCCGTGTTCCGGTTGTTTTACCCGCAGAAAGCCGGGAAGAAGTAGTGAAGTATTTTGATTCAGTACGTAAAGCCGACAATAGCAGGGTTGTATTTGTAAAGAAAGAAGGATAAGTTATTCTTCCAAATGCAGTATATGAAAGAACCGATGTACAATCGGAGCTGTCATGATGCCAATCGTAGAAATAAAAGCGATCCCGCTGAATATGGCATAAAACGAGGAGAACCATTTTCCCGCAACCGTATCAATGGCTACCACAGGTCCCATGCCCGATAGGATCATGGAAGCATTGTGCAGGGAGTCGAGCCAGGGAATATTCGCCAAGTAATGATAGCCACAAATACCGAGTAAGAGGCAAACGAACAATAACACAGCAGCTACCAGCATATTCTTACGCAATCTTCGGTAGAAGGTTGATCGGCTTGCTAAAGGATGTCGTTTATTCTCGTACATGAAGTGTTATTTGCAGGCGTTGGCTGGTATCATATCATCCAGCATAGCTTTTATTTCATTGGCAATTTTTGATTTATCTTCATCAACTGAATTTTCAGTCATCAGTACCATGGCATATCCACGGCATCTGTCAATTAAAGGCCAGGTGCCAAATAATCCGGGCGAACTCACCACAGTGGCTTTACCGTTTACATCTGTTTCCAGAATCCAGTTGCCCAGGCCAAACTGAGCACCCTGCATAGATTTAGGTGCGTATTTAATCATATCCGATGTGGTTCGCGCTGTCTCCATTTGCTCAATAGCCTGTTCACTCAAAATTCGCTTTCCATTATACATCCCCTTATTCAACAACATACCCAGGAAATTAATGTAATCAAGTCCGCTGGATTGTGCTCCCCCTGCCGGATTCACTGCATCAAAATTGGAAAAATTGGTTGATCGCATTTGCATTGGGCGGGTAATCTTCTCTGCAATGATCTGTTCAAATCCACGTTTACTGATAATCTCTAATACCCTCGCTGCAATATTTGGCCCCATGGCATTATACCTGAATTGTAATCCAGGATTGGAAATGATTTCACGTGTGGAAATGAAGTCTGTGATCTCGGCATCGAGGTTTTCAAACTTCTTTCTGTTCGATAACTCCTTCAGCGATTTAACCGGTTGTGCTTCCATCCCTGTTAAATGCGCCAAACAATCCTTAATGGTGATATACCCCTTCGAATATTTATTCAGCAGCGGTATGTATTTACTCACTTTGTCATCCAGTGAAATCTTCCCCTCATCCACATATGCCATCACCAATGCCGCGGTGAGCCACTGACTGCTCATTCCGATGGGCAATTGTGCTTTTGCACTGAAATCTTCTCCAATAACTTTTTGATGTATCACTTTCCCATCCTTGTACAAAAGGAAAACCAGTTTACCTCCCAACTCCTTCTTTGAAGCTTCCAGCTTGCGGTCAATGGCACTAAAATCATATTGTGCCTGAACAGACTGAAAGAATAGCATGCAAAGCAAGAAGAAACTGACTTTCATGCAGTTGAAAATGTATTTTTCAGACATAATTTCCGGTTTGGGTGCCTTAGAATAGTTTTTGCAGACAAATTAGTACTTCGCAGCCAATTGTGAACAGACAATCGGTTGCGATAAGCCTAAAATTAGTGAATATGAATCTGAATAATTATACTATTAAGGCGCAGGAAACCATTCAGGCGGCTCAACAGCTGGCCTATAATGCAAATAATCCTGCTATCGAAACAGGACATTTGCTCAAGGCCCTTCTGTCTGATAAGGATAGCACTGTTCAATTTCTCCTGAAAAAGAACAATGTGAGCGTGCCCCTGGTTGCTTCCAAATTGGAGGAAAGTTTGGGTACACTACCCGTAAACCAACAAGGTGAGCCTGCTCAAACCATTAGCCGCGACCTGAATAATGTATTTCTGAAGGCCAATAATGTACTCAAGGAATTTGGTGATGAGTTCATCAGCCCTGAACATTTTCTGCTGGCGATTCTGCAGGTGAATGATGTAACTGCTAAGGCCTTAAAAGATGGGGGACTAACCGAGAAAGGATTGATTGCTGCCATCAAAGACCTTCGTAAAGGTGATCAGATCAAGTCGCAAACCCAGGAAACACAATTTAATGTACTCAATAAATATGCCCGCAATCTGAATGAAATGGCGCGTCAGGGTAAACTGGATCCGGTGATTGGTCGTGATGAGGAGATCAGGAGGACGCTGCACATTCTTTCAAGAAGGAGTAAGAACAATCCAATTCTTGTAGGTGAACCAGGCGTTGGTAAAACTGCCATTGCCGAAGGATTGGCCATGCGTATTATTAATGGGGATGTGCCCGATAACCTACGCTCAAAAATCATCTATACACTCGATATGGGGCAACTGATAGCAGGAGCCAAGTATAAGGGTGAATTCGAAGAAAGGTTGAAAGGTGTAGTAAAAGAAGTAAGTACCAGTGATGGGGAAATCATTTTATTCATAGATGAAATCCATACCCTGATCGGTGCCGGTGGCGGTGAGGGTGCCATGGATGCTGCGAATATACTCAAGCCTGCATTGGCAAGAGGTGAACTGCGGGCCATTGGCGCTACCACCCTTAATGAGTATCAGAAGTATTTTGAAAAAGATAAGGCACTGGAAAGAAGATTCCAGAAGGTTATGATTGAAGAGCCTGGTATTGAAGATGCCATTTCCATTTTACGTGGGTTAAAAGACAGGTATGAAACCCACCACCATGTGCGTATTAAGGATGAAGCCATCATTGCTGCAGTTGAATTATCTAACCGATATATCACCGATCGTTTCCTGCCCGATAAAGCGATTGACCTCATCGATGAAAGTGCTGCCAAACTAAGGCTTGAAATGAATTCAATGCCAGAGGAACTGGATACGCTCGAAAGGCAGATCAGGCAGTTGGAAATTGAACGTGAAGCCATAAAACGGGAAAATGATGATGATAAATTACGTGAACTGAATATAGAGATCAGCAACCTGAGCGTACAACGTGATACATTAAAAGCAAAATGGAAAGAAGAGAAAGAACTGGTTGACAGGATTCAGCAGGCTAAAGCAGGTATTGAAGCCTTGAAACTGGAAGCAGAACAGGCTGAACGTAATGGTGATTATGGAAAAGTAGCAGAGATCAGGTACGGCAAAATCAAGGAACAGGAAGCTTCCATTGAAGAACTTACCCACCAACTAGATCAGTTAGGGGAACAAAGTCGCAGACTGATGAAGGAGGAAGTGGATGCTGAAGATATCGCCGAAAATATTTCAAAGGCAACAGGTATTCCCGTGAGCAGGATGATGCAAAGTGAGCGGGAGAAATTACTGAACCTGGAAGAGGAGTTGCATAGGAGAGTAGTAGGACAGGAAGAAGCAATTACCGCAGTTGCAGATGCCATCAGAAGAAGCAGAGCAGGATTGCAAGATCCGCGAAAACCTATCGGTTCCTTTATATTCCTTGGAACAACCGGGGTTGGTAAAACAGAATTGGCCAAAGCACTGGCAGAATACCTGTTTGATGATGAGCAGCTTATGACCAGGATTGATATGAGTGAGTACCAGGAAAAACATACGGTATCAAGACTGGTGGGTGCACCTCCCGGTTATGTTGGGTATGATGAGGGCGGTCAGTTAACAGAAGCAGTTCGCCGGAAACCCTATAGTGTAGTGCTCTTGGATGAGATTGAAAAAGCCCATCCGGATGTATGGAATGTATTGTTGCAGGTTCTTGATGATGGACACCTGACTGATAATAAGGGACGTACGGTGAATTTTAAGAATACCATTATCATCATGACCAGCAATATTGGTAGTCACCTGATACAGGATGCATTTGATAAGGTGACTGATGATACCATGGCAGAAGTAACTGATCAGGCTAAACTGGAAGTAATGGAATTGCTGCGAAAAACAGTACGTCCGGAATTCCTGAACCGGGTAGATGAGATCATTATGTTTAGTCCGCTTATGCGCAAGGAGATCATGGGCATTGTGAAGATACAGTTGGATGCACTCAAAAAGATGGTAGCCCAAAGTGGTATCGAGCTCGAGTTTTCTGAATATCTGTTATCCTTCCTCGCAGAGCAGGGATATGATGTTCAAATGGGAGCAAGGCCGCTTAAGCGATTAATCCAAAAGCAGATCGTGAATATTTTAAGTAAGAAGATATTGGCTGGCGAAATAGACAGGCATAAAAAAGTGTTGATTGATGCATTCGATGGTGTAGTGGTGTTTCGGAATGAAGAGTAATGAATGCAATGAGTAAAGGCAGGCGTGTTCCGAAAGGACGCGCCTGTTTTTTTGATTACTGCAGAATATATATTGTACCCCTTTCCACTCGCTGCGCTGCCAGTATGGGTCCTGAAGCGAAATAGGAACTGGTCAATGAAAGGGTTATCTTAGTGCAGACAATCAACAAACATGGTTACATTCAAAGCCATATTGGAGCAGTATAACAATAATGGGGAAAAAACCGGATGGACCTATATTTTGCTACCTGCTGCCATTGCAGAGAAATTGCAGCCAGGTTCTAGAAAGGGTTTTAGGGTGAAGGGAAGTTTAGATGCACATCCTATTAATGGGGTTGCCGTGTTACCGGTTGGAGGGGGAGATTTCATTATTCCGGTAAATGCTACCATGCGAAAAGGGATCAAAAAGTTAAAAGGAGCTACGGTAGTAGTTAGTTTGCAGGTAGATCAGGCAGATATCGTTCCTTCCCCAGCATTTCAACTTTGTTTGGAAGAAGATGAATTGGCATTACAACAATTCAATGCCCTCAGTAAATCGCATCGTAATTATTTTATCAAATGGGTTGATGGCGTAAAATCTGAAGAAGCCGTTGCTAAAAGAATAGCACAGGCGCTGGATGCTTTATCCAAAGGGATGGACTTTGTTGGTATGATGCAATACCATAAGCAACAAAAGCAGCATAGGTAACCCAAGTTTCACTCCCTTATCTTGTAAGCCTGTATATGAGCAGGGCAGCCCTTTCTATGAGTTTCGGGAACTGTTGCAGGTTAATGCTTTCATTGGCCGTATGAGCACCATTGCCGGAAGCGCCAAGTCCATCAATACAAGCCACATACTGTGCAATATAAGAGATATCACCTGCCCCCCTTGAGCCCGGATCGCCAGCATACACAGGCCCCGATCCCAGATCTTTCGAAACCTTATCGAGTTCAAGGCGGAGTTGATCATTTCGTTTCAGGGGTTCCATTGCAGGAATACCATCTTTGAATCGTATCGTTGCCTTGGTGCCCGTGAGGTGATGGGTGGAAACAATATTTTTCATTTTCAGACGAGCCTGATCGCGTTGTGCGGTGGTTAAAAAACGCAGGTCGCCTTCAATCATTACTTTAGGAGATATGATATTGGTCTTTCCTGCTACTATACCTTTTAATAAGTTGCTGTCATATTGTAATTCACTGCCGCCAGCAATGATACCTGGATTGAATGTGAGGTATTTTTCTTTGCTGAGATTTTCCCTAAAACTATTCAGGATACGGGCCGCTTCAAAAATGGCACCATAGCCTGCGCCGCTGCCAAATATGCCTGCTGAATGCGCGGTGCGGGCATTTACTTCCAGTTGCCAACTGCTAAAGCCTCTGCGGCCTATGGCAACGGTATGCATACCCTGCGCTGTTTCAAAACCAAGGGCAATATCACTTTGCTTTGCCCGCTCAATAAAATCATGGCGGCTAATGCTGGTAGGCTTTCCCGACTCTTCTTCATCTCCGGTAAAGTATGCGGTAATGGACGTGTTTTCTAATAAACCAAGCGCTTCCAATGCCTGCAGCGCCTTAACAATGATTACGTTACCTCCTTTTATATCATTCACGCCCTGGCCAGTTGCCATAGAGTCATTGATGCGTTTGAAAGGACTAAAGGGCATATCAGGTTCAAATACGGTATCCAGATGACCAATCAGCAATAATCGTTTTCCTTTAGATCCTTTTCTGAAGCCAACAAGGTGTCCGGCACGCTTTAATGAGTCTGGTAGTTCAATCCAGGTATTGGTCATGCCTGCTTTTTCCAGTTCC
>VFQP010004236.1_pt1 | contig 13567 bp, 27 predicted proteins | sample 3512351 | NCBI WGS metagenome assembly VFQP01 (sample SAMN10412372, study PRJNA504923) | tailings metagenome | isolation source: Relicate 1 Philex TSF1 revegetated site | place: Philippines: Tuba, Benguet | collected 2017-08-29 | reverse complement strand
ACATTGTATGACCACATGTACATTGTATGACCACATGTACATTGTATGACCACATGTACATTGTATGACCACATGTACATTGTATGACCATATGTACATTGTATGACCATATGTACATTGTACTGCATACACACACACACGAAAAAAACACACCCCAAACACACACACAAAAAACACACACCAATACTTTCACAACAGGCGGCTGGCGGTGGCAGAAGCAAACGTGCATGGCATGTCTGTGGAAGATGTGCATTTCCATGAAGTGGGTGCTGTGGACAGCATTGTGGACATTGTTGCAGCAGCAATAGCACTTGATTATATTGCACCCAACCGTGTGGTGTGCTCCCCACTGCCCATGGGGCGGGGGGTGATCCGAGGGGCCGCCCATGGGCCCCTGCCGGGCCCCCCTCCCGCGGTGGTGGGGGTATTATGTGATGCAGGGTTGTGGACATTCGATGCTGGCTGTGATCATGAGCTTGTAACACCAACAGGTATGTCAAAGTGGGTGGTTCTGTTCAAAGGTGTATATGTTGTCTGAATAGTATATGCTATTGTGCTGTTGTGCCTTGTACTGCACACAGTTCCGGTTGTACTCATTGCCATCAACATGTAACATGATCCCACAGCCCAACGCACACTACCCCAACGCACACCACCCCATCGCACGCCATCCCCCCACACACCATCCCCCCACACGCAGGTGCATGCATAGCAGCAGCAGTCAGTCACTCCTGCAGTTGCTGGCCCACCATGAAACCCCTCCGATGTGGGTATGGCAGCGGCACACGGGTGATGGCAGACAGGCCCAACGTGTGTCGGGTGCTGCTGGGTGAACCTGCAGGGGTGGAGTGAGACATGTGAGAGTTTATGGATGTTTATGGAATGGAATGGTGGGCCATGTGCTGGTTCTGGACACTGACTTGAGAACGTAGTGAACATGTTGAATTGACTAGAACTGACTTGAAGATTGATAAGAGCCAGAGGGGTGGTACCTCATCACCTAGCATGCTGACTTGGCAAGACCAACACTGCCAAACGTGTGTCTTACCACGTACTTATCACACACCATCTTTCACAACAATGAAATATACATATGCACATGTAGGCAAGCAGTATGTTGTGTAATGTTTTGGTCAGGCTAGTGTACAAAACCTCCTTGTCAAAGCACAGCGGCCAACCATTCCACCCCCCCTCTTCCCTTTCCTTTTTCTTCATGTATGATGCGCATGTACGGCCTCTAATAACTCCTCATGCATTGGCATCCAGTGTCACAGCAACATTCCCCTCATGTATTGGCCTCCAGTGGTTAGAGTCTTATGTATTGGCCTCCAGTGTCACAGTAACATTCTCCTTGGCTGAATCACGCAACACCTCAATTGCCACCTGCTCCCCAACTTTGCACTTGTCCAACACACGATAGAGGTCAGAGGCAGACCTGGGTGGGAGGTGTGGAAGGGGCATGGGTGTGGTGTGGGGTATGTTCGTGCGTGTATACATGAAGAAACACATTTTTCAAAACAAAGCTCCCAGCCCTCCCTCCCACCCAGAAACATCCTCCCACACAAAAACATACTTGACAGGTGCCCCATTAAAGGCCACAATAATATCCCCCAGTACCAGTCGCCCATATGAGTCCCTCGAGGTGCCCTTGATACCAGCCTTGGATGCAGGGCCCCCTTCCCGAGCATCCAATACAAGCACACCCCTGACACCCAACTGTGGGTGTGGGTGGGTGCGTGTGAGACACACATGTGTGGCACAAGGTATGAGGGTAGGTATGAGAGTAGGTTGACACGAGTGTATGTGTATGTGCTGGGGATGACAAAAACACATATGGGCGTGGGTGTAGCTTCATGTGCCTATCAACAGGTACGTGTATCATACAACACAAGCACTCCACCCATCCACAGCCACCCCTCAACTCACAGTGGACACACTCCCAGCACACACCCACACAAACCCCACCTCCCCCCCTGGCAACACCCCACACACACCCACACTAACCCCTAACAACACACCTGTTCCACACTCTGATCTGGTGCAAATGAGATACCAATCACAGGCCTCACCACCTTGCCAAACTTGATAATCTGCTCCACACTGCTCCGCACAACATCAGAGGGTATGGCAAACCCCACACCACTCGAAGCACCACTGGGGGAGTATATGGCAGTGTTGACACCTATCACCTCCCCTACAGAATCGAGCAGGGGGCCCCCTGAACTACCGGGGTTGATGGCTGCATCCTGTGTGAAACAAAAGGGGAGATGCATGTGTGTGTGTGTGTGTGTGTGAAACAATAGGGAGATGCATGCATGTGTGTGTGTGTGTGGAGATGTGATTTTACCAAAAAACTTCACCGTTCACACACCGTTTGTATGACATCTTGTATGGGACGCCCATTGATGCCTGATGTGATTTCCCTCCCAGTGCCACTCACCACACCAGTCGTGAGTGTGTGGTCTAAACCAAAGGGATTGCCTAGTGAGTAGTGAGTAGTGAGTGTGTGGGTGTGATGTGGTGGGTGCGGATGAGGGTTGAATTCAATGAGGGTTTATTTATTTAATGAAATGAGAACATTCAATGAGGGTGTGTGGGTGTGTGATGTGGTGGGTGTGCATGATTGTGGGTGTGCATGGCACACATGCTACAGCGTGTGTACACTCAACACACAACAATACACAACAATGCACGTAGCTGATCCCACCGTATGTCAGACATAGGACCTGCAGACATAGCACCTGCACAACATACCTATGGCATACACTCGCTGACCCACCAGCAGATCAGAGGAGGTGCCAATAGGCAGGGGTTTGAGGTCAACCTGTGTGGGTGTATGGTGATGATGATGGTGATGATGGCGGTGATGGTGATGGTGGTGGTGATGATGGTGATGATGGTAATGGGAGTTGATGACGGTGATAATGATGGGAGTTGATAATGATAATGATGGTGATGATGATGGTAATGTGACAAGTGCAATTGATTCAGCACAACACACATACTCCGCAAATCATACACAATCACGCAGCTTGTGTTTTACCTGAATACTCACAAACAAATACACCTCACTCACTCACACAAACACAAAAAAACACAACACAAAAAACCGCACACCTCTGCGTCAGAATTAATCTTCAACACAGCAATGTCCTTGTCAGCATCAAACCCAATGACCTTGGCATTGTACTCCTTGCCACCTTGTAGGGTGACTTGCAAATCAGATGCATCACGCACCACATGATAATTGGTAACCAAGTGACCTTGTTTATCCCTGTGGGAATAATCGTGTAATGAAACGTATGATGAGTTATTGTGTTTGTTTGTGTGTTTGCATGAAAAGCTGTGTGTGTGCACGTATTTGTATGCAAAGCTGTGTGTGTGTACGTATTTGTATGAAATGCTGTGTGTGTGTACGTATTTGTATGAAAAGCTGTGTGTGTTTGTATGTAAAAAGGCGTATAGGTTAGTATGAGAATAATACACATGTGGGGTAGTGAGGCAGCAAGGAACACTCATCAGCACTTATAAAAACACACACACAGCAACACCTACCATACAAAGCCACTGCCTGCACCCTGAGGAATCTCCAACATGTCGAGTGTAAATGCATCACGACTGTGTGTGTGTGTGTGCATGTGTGTTGTGTGTGTAAAGTATTTACTGTCTCACCAATCAATGAACCCGTGAGAAACCCCCATGTGCTCATCACCCACCATGCAACCTCCTCACCACCCATTCAACAACATACCGCACTGCAAGGTTGGTAATATACACCACTGATGGTGTGGACTTTTGAAACAAGTCGACTGTCTTTTGCTCATCCACAGTCAGGCGGTGTTTTGCCTGCACGTCTGCCACAGGCCCACCGACAAGCAAGGTTGCTGCCAATGCCAATGCACTGAGGCCACGTGCAATGCTGTGCAAGAGCTGGAGGGCAGGCGCTGCATCACCGGGTTGTGGCGTATGGTGTGGAACATGGATGGTGTGTTCCTCGAGTGGTGTTTTTCCAGAATTAAGATGACCGTGGTGTTGATGTGCCATGCATGTGACTGCGCGACGCCAAGGGGTGATGCCTGTGTCAATGAAACAGCGTGCTCTCGATGCAGCGTTGGATCTCTACAACCATCTTTTGTGCAAGGACCATGCGTACTCACCTCGAACGGCCACCAAATGATGTTGATGCATTGCGTGTGCCCTGGTTCGTAGCGAGGGCCTAGAAGGAGAAACATACATAGATGTTGATGCCACCATGGTGTTGTTGGCAATGTGGAGTGGATGTGTGTGTGCTGTGATTTGTTGATGATGTTGTTTGTTGATGCTGCTGATGGTGTAATTTTTCAGTGATGTTGATGAGCAACCCAACAAAACACGACGAGTTACATCGCTGGTGTAAACCCCACCCTCCCCACCAATACAAAAGAAACAACCATAAAACTGCTCTATTCACGCTCTGCCACCTTGATGGTGATGTGTGTCAGGTACTTGTTGATGCGGTATGCACGGCCCTTGGCACGGGGCTCAAAGCGCTTGAGCACAGGGCCCTCATTTGCATAGCACTCGCTCACCACCAACTTGCTCTTTCGCAAACCCAAGTTTTGCTTGGCATTGGCAGCCGCCTGTTGTTGTGATGGGGTGGTGGAGGAGGGTGATGATGGTGGTCGTATGATGTGGTGGTCGTATGATGTGGTGGTCGTATGATGTGGTGGTCGTATGATGTGGTGGTCGCATGATGCGAACACACATCATGATCGACACTGCCTGCAGCTTGGTGACAGTGTTGTTGAACATGCTGCTGGTCACCAATACACACACCAATACACCAATACACTCCATCATACCGAGACGAGCAGCTTGAGGATGGGTTCGCAGGCACGGTGGGGCATGTACTCCAAAATCATCAGGGCGTCCTCATATGTGCGCCCACGGATCTGATCCAAAATCACACGTATCTGTGCAAAGACAACATGAGGTGGTGGTGGATACACATCTCTCTTGGTCAACATCCACGGGGAGGTGTCAACCACCCACCCACACATACCTTGCTGGGCTGCATGCGATAGTACCTCAAGTGTGCAACTGCTTGTGCATTTTCTTGTGGGGCAGCAGTGGTTGTGACAGCCTCCTCAGTTGCTGCTGCAGCCATGGTTACCATCCCTACGCGAGCTGCTACCTGTGTGTGTCATTGCAGCACGTGCGATTGCACCAACATATTCTTCACGGATGTATAACGCGACGCCATGCAAGCAATGGCAAGCCACACAGGCCACGAGGTGTGGGGCTGGCATGTTGGAATGTTTGACTGCAATATACGTACCCTGTGCTGCTGAAACTGTGGCAACCGAACCAAGGGCTGGCCTGCGGACAACTGTGTCAGCTGTCGCCGCTGCACCGGTGCGCCCACAAGGCTCTGCGTTCGCATGGCCAAGACGGTGGGAGCCATATTGTGGCGGCACTTGGTGGGGTTGTGGTGCTGTTGTGGTGCCGTGATATGGGTTGCAACGGTATTGTATTTTACAGGAGTCTGTTATAACAAGTATGTTTAGTGTTGTGTGTGTGGGGGGTGCTGAAGGCGGGTGGGTGCTACACTGCCCCCACTGCAGCCTGATGTAGCCTTTGACACACCTCCATCAATGCCCCCAATGCAGCACATCATGCAGCACATATCCACCCTGGGTGCCAGCAACCCAGCTGGCCTGAGCATGCAGTTGGGCGCATGCATACAACACTTGTAGGTGTTTTTTTGCACCAGTCAAAGTACTAATGTTTTGTACTTTGCATCAATAACATCATAATTAAATCGAGGAGTAATACCACATATTCATCACCTTGCAGAAATAGACAGGACGCCATGCAGCGTTTGGTGATCTGCGTGTTGCTCCTGCGTGCACTTGGTACGTGGTGTATACCAATTGTATACCACATGGAATGTCACATGGATAAACAACATTCGATCCCTAAACTCGATCCAACAGGGGTACTGGGTCAGGATGCAGGATCCTATGTACATCCCCTCTCCAACTTGGCAGAGCCCCTAGATGGCGTGTACACATCTGTGTGGTTTCCAGAAACTAAAACAACAACAAAAAAGTTTGAGGCTGGCAAGCCGGTATGCATTGGTGAGGGGTGTCACTGTTCCTGAATCCTGTGTGCTGATCATCCCTACCCAACCACACAGGCACCCTTGGTTTTGGGCATCCGCAACGGCGCTTCGGAAGCCATCAATGTGTCTGCCATTGGAGGTTCCATCAACTCCCCATTCGACTTTAGTTTTTACGTCCAAAACTTTACGTTTATGGTATCATGATGGCATTGTGTTGCACAACCTGTCTTTTTCCATATATGATGTCAAATACCCCCCCACACAGACGTACGATGTGGAGTTGCAGCCTGGGCAGGAAGCGTCATTTGAGTACACCTTTTATCCTTCCAACCAGCTCACCCCACGTGAGTTTATCTTTGCCTTTAGTGTCTTTTACAAGACCAACACATACTTTAGCAACACGTTTTTCAACGGCACGGTTGATGTGGTGGAGCCACAAGCATGGATTGACAGTCAATTGCTGTTTTTGGTGCTGCTTGCGGTGGTCGGCGTGCTTGTGACGGGTATGGGGTTGTGTATTCGGGTGTTGTGATGATTTGTGTACTCATATGGCAGCAGCACATATGAGGCATTGTTGCTGTGTGTGATTGTGGTGTGTCTCTCATTGTTGCATGGCAAAACACAACTAGCTTGTCACACATGCCCAACACACCCAGACACACCACATCCCCCCCTCTCCCCCCACACAGCATATATTGTCTACTCGAGCCTGGCTGACACAGAGATGTTCAAGCGTGCCAAGCGACCTCGTGCACGTGGCACAGAAACAAAAAAGACAGAACATAACCCAGAGGAATGGCTCAAGGGTACTGCCCATGATCAGTTTCAAAAGGCCAAAGCAGCCAAGGCTGCAGGGGCCACTAAAAAGGCCGCGTGAGTATACATTGTTATTACAGGATTTTTGTGATGCTAAAAAATGTGTACACGTGATGTGTGCACATGTGCATGCATTTTTTGTGTGGCAAACAACAACACCATCATTATGGAACAGTGAAAGATATACACAATGTCAACAATTCCATCAATCATCAGTATCATCAGTGTTGCCATTTCCCCCCCCTGCTGTGCCATCCGGCCCAGCCCCAGCAGCCTCCCCTCCCCGTAGTGCTTTCTGTAACTTGACAGCCCATGGAGCACCATTCTCCACCGAAACAAATGCCCACAATCCCACCCAGTCGTACAGGAAATGGGATGCAGCTGCACAGGGCAAGCCAGCAGCATTGTACTCAATGCCTGTGGGACACAGTGCCATATACGATTGCAGTATTTCTTACTACAGTAAGCATGCATCCCACTACATTATCCACACATGCTTCCGGCATACCAAAAACTGCACCACCCAATGTGGCAAAGGCAAAGTATGCCCAGTTGATTGCATGTGCAAGGCCAAACACAATGCTTGCAACAGTCACGCTCCACAATTGTGACAGCCCCCCTTGCGCGACAAATTGTTGTTCCAGCCCCTGCTGCAACAACGCTCGAAAAAGTGTTTCCTCACCAACCCCAGCACCCAACGCAAGCAACGGGATGCCCCACCAGGGCCCTGCACGCAAAGCTGGCAGCATGGTGGAGCGCATGAGCACCTCAATCTCCTTCAGGGCGGTTACTTTATCTGTGTATCGTTGTGTCACCAAGGCAAAGGAGAGGAGCAATGCAACCGTGCCAAGTGTGGGGGCGGGGTCTATGCTTGGGTTGAGGAGCTGGGCGGCAACATCCACGTCTAGGAAGCGTGTGATGATGGTCAGCATATTGTGTGGGTGGCATAAAACACAATACCACATACCAAATGCTTGGCCAAGCGCTACAGCAGCCACTGTCATCCCAGCATAAAACACCATTGATGTGGGCAACAGTGAGTCTGTGACACCATCTGCAACACCCTTGGAAACACCTTGCTGCTGATCTGCACCAAGTGCATGCACACGGATTGTTTTTAGACGAGCACCTGCGTGCACTTGCGCGATTCTCTCCAAAGCGATCTGACCGGTTCGTTTTGTCTCAACCAACTTGACCTGGCAACTCGGCCCCAATCTTCCCAATCTTAAGCAATTCATTGTGTGTGGCTACCCAACACGTCTGAAATTCACGTGCTATGTATGTGGCTTTCTGCTTCGAGTTGGACTTCCAGGTAATTACCTTCACCTGCCGAAACAGAATTACCCATCACAACCAGCAACGCCTAGCACGGGCATATATAGTCCACGGGCATATATAGTCTTGTATAGTGTGCTATTATGCTACAGGCGGGTTGCGTTTCCAGTGAGTAACCAATGCGAACCACAGCAAACCCCAGTTACTCAACCTGACAGCGCAGTGAAAGACGACACAGCGTTTTCAAGCACGTTCCTCCACCTAGCGCCTGTCTAGACAAAGAGCCGGTGCACTCTCTGCCTGTCTGCTCCCAAGATCCACCAATGGGTGTAGCCATCCGTCGGTGAGACACACACGGGCATCCATGGACCACTTGGACGACGACGACCTATTGCATGCCCCCTCGGTCGTGTTTGAACCAAATGGAATGGTCTCTTTGGACGAAGTCATGCCAACCCAATTGCACTCCCACGCTCTCGTGGAAGCCAACCCCCTTGATTCACTCATCAATCCATCTGCCCCAACTCCTGATACACTTTCCCAATGGCAGCTCATGGTGCGTCTGCATCACGGATCCTGTGTGCCATGATGCGGCGATTCTCATCCTCTTCCACGCACACAGGCTCCGCCACCACCATGGGATTTGATGCCACAGCCACCATTTGGTACCGCACATGATACACTCTTGCCAGCTGCGTCTGCCACGCTGCCCCCCACGGGTGCATATCGTGCATCATCATGGCCAGCACTGGACGTCCCAAGTGAACACGGACTTCACACGTCCCCCGTCCCACCACTGGCATCCGTGCCACCCCCACCCCCTCTTGGGAGCCCCTGTGCGTTTCGCCATGCATCCCTCCCCCATCCCGCGCCCAGTGGGGTGATCACCACCAGGCCCCTCTCTGGTTACTCGCTCCCCACCACGCCCCGCAGCCACATCCCTGATGGCGTATTGGCGAGCAGTGACAGCAGCCAGCCGTCGTTTGCACCAGAGCTGGAGGAGGACAAGTCGGCCGGCAGTGGTCGCAGTCGAAGAGCATCGACGAACAAGGTGCCGCTGGCTAACATTGCTGCCATCATGACAGACATCAACATTGGTGCAGACGTGGGAGGGGAGGCCACCAAGGAAAAACAACCCACCACCATGCTGGTCCCTGGGACCTCGATGACCTCGTCGCTGCTCAAGGGGCCCCTCCGGGACCCCCCGCGTAGCAAGTCATCCTCATCGCGCAGCGCACGTGAGCGCATGTTGCAGCAAAATCGAATGGCACAGGCTAAATACAGGGAGCGACAAAAGGAGCGGGCAGTGCAAATGGCAAACGAGTTGGCAGAGCGCAATGCCCAGATCGACACGATGCGCGCGGCTTTGGATGCACGTGATGGCATGATTGCACAGCTGCAGGCACGCATTTCACAGATCGAGGCTGGGGGTGGAGTTGGGGTGGAGGGGAGCGGGAGGGGTGGGGTGGAGCAGAATGGTGCACGGGAGGAGGGTGATAGACAAGAGAATTGCCGATTGCTCGAGGTATGACGTGTGGGATTAGTCCATATTTGGGGATGTCGGGATGCACATGACGGTTTGTGTGTGTTATGCTTCCCTTGCACATTTTTTTCGTGCAACCCAGGCATTGCGTGGAGTGAAAACACAACTGGATGAACAGCGTTTGTGGATTGTCGATGGGCACCCCATCAGCCATGGCGACCGTCTCCGTGTCCACCCAGCATTGTGTGTCAGCGCTGAAGGCTCCACCACACGACGTGCTGCTGTACCACTGGGCAGGAGCACCAGTCATGGGGGCGTGGATGTGGCAGATCCAGCCGTGATCAACAGTTTTGGTGAGATGCTGCAAGACGCTGTCGGTGCCCTGCTGCACCACATCCACACACAAGCAACACAGGTGTGCCTGGAAACTTAGGGGGAAAACTGAAAAGGGGGGAACTATGACTGTTGTGTATTCGGGTTGCCCATGTTGAAAACCAAAAACACACACGCCTGACTGACGCCTGACGCTGTGCCTTTTGGTGTGCACATGTCCTCACGTGTGAAAACATATCAGGAGGGTACATCTCTCCTGTTTCGTGTTGTTTCATTCATTTGTTTGATTCAGTTTCATGCATTTCCAAGGTTTTCATTCGTTTTCGTATATTTCCCAAGCATCATGTCCTCACACACATCCGTCATCACACACATCCATCATCACATACATCTATCATCACCCCATATCATGTCCCCCTCTTTTCCTCAGCACACCGAGCTGTTGGCCACCAATGTCACACCCACCCCTGCCGACAAAGCCCAAGCACTTGTGCATGACTGGGAACAAGTGCTACACCAGCTGCAGCTCTCACCCACACAACAGGCCTGCATCATAAACCTGGCACACAACACCATGCATCGACTGCAGGGTGTGCGGGTCAAACGGCAGCAGCTGTGTATAGAGTTGGAGCGTGTGGTGACGATGGGCGCGTTGGGTGCCGATGGGATGGTATGTTGTTGTTGTTGGTGGTGGTGCTGTATGTGTTGCTGTATACACATGCTCAGATCCAAATACACACACTGAAACACACATACAATGAACACATACATACACACACATATTCTGCGGGTCAATGCTATACTTACATCCTACTCGTTTCCTATTACACCCTATTCGTTTCCCTGTCCCCTCACGCAGGCAAACCAAGAAGTATCCCCAGCACAGCATGCACATCCAGGCACTGCCCTGCCTACACCTCAGGTGATATGCCTACATGGTATTCCCATGCCCCTCACAAGCACCTCTGTTGCACTCGCAACATCACTACTGCAAGCCCTGCAGGTGCGAGTGTTCATGTGTATGTTGTGTGTGTAGGTGTTGTGTTTTCAGGTGTTGTGTTTGAAGACATAGTGCTTTCATGTGTATGTTGTGTGTGTAGGTGTTGTGTTTTCAGGTGTTGTGTTTTCAGGTGTTGTGTTTTCAGGTGTATATTTCCCCCCCCCACACACCCCTCACACACCCCTCACAGGCGACATGGCAGGAGTACGCCACACTAATGCAAGAAAGCAACAATCTGCTGTTGAGACATGTGCTCAGTGCTGTACAAAGTGCCCGTTTTCTTGTGCTCACATATCCTGACAAGTGTGATGCAGTGCAGCTGGGGTTGATGCTTGCAGCAGTGCCACACAGTCAGACAGGAGTACCACACAGTCAGACAGGAGTGTTACACAATCAGACAGGAGTGCCACACAGTCAGACAGGAGTACCACACAGTCAGACAGGAGTTATACACAGTCAGACAGCCATTGGGGAGCTTCATGGTGGTCGGATACAGCTGCAAGGATGATCAGTGCCTTGTTTCACAGTCAGGTGACAGTGGTGTTTGTTTGACATTGACAGCAACGTGAGAGGTGTGAGAGGTGAAGACACACCTTCATGTACATCATGATCTGTATCCGTCGGTCGCGTGTGCATAGTACTTGTTGTTGTTGAATGATTGTCGATGCATTTCGATACACTGCAGCCTTGGTTGATCCAATCAGATGTTGTTTTTCATTACAGACGTTGTTTTTCATTACAACCTCCACATTGGTATTGGACAAGAGGGCATTGAGGACAAGAGGGCATTGTGTAGCATGGGACATGTGTTTCAGAAATAAAACAACACGTGCGTACACGTTGTGGTTGATGCGCTGTTGACGCAGTATGAGGGTGTATGCATGGTGTTGCTTTTCACTAGCAGCTTGTGCCTGCTGCTCTCTCTGTATGTGTGTTTTGTGTGATGTCTTTGTTATTGACTCACACACACCTCATACCATGTGGGATGCCCTGAATAGGTAGCTCGATTGTGGTTTGATGATGATGCAGATTGATGAAGAAACCAAAACATTGTAGAACAAACCCAGTGTTATTTTGTCGTGTATGTCTTATGCTCCGTGTGCGTGTTTGTCCATCTCCAGCAGCAGTGTTTTTTGATAGCGTGTTATTTTGGCTGCTTGGTTCAGCTGTTTGGAAGGCTGTGTATTGCCACATATTGGTCTGGGGCCTCATGCTGTTTGTTTCCACAACGGTCTGTTGATATGTATCTGCTCAGAGTTGAATCTGCTCAGAGTTGATGGGTATCTGCCCAGAGTTGATGTGTGTCTTCATACCGTGATCCTGCTGCATGCATGGTACACATAATGTTGTGGCACAACATGCCACACTCACTTATTTCTCATCATCATCATTGCCATAAAAAACGTAAACCTCTCTGTTGTTTGTTTCCCCTGCATGTTCACACATGATTGTGTGTGGACATGTAGGACATGTGTGCATACAATAATGATGAGATTGCCTAAATAATATGTATCTGTTGTTGTTGTTGATGATGATGATGATGATGATTAGTACTACATGATTGTTCTGGCTTGATACCCTCTCTCTTGTGTGTTGTGTATGTGTGATCAGCTGTTGTCATCCTGGTGGAACCCGCTGTTGGAAAGCTAGTTGCTCAATCACGTCTATTAAATACATTTTGCATGTAGGATGTGTTATGTTGTTGTGCATGCCTTTCCCTCCCACACACAACGTTGTATCATTGCCGAACCGGGTTGCTCGAAAAGTAATATGTTGTCCTCCACTGCTTACACTACCTATGCTCAACAACAACATGTTGACAGCATGCTGTGGGCGTTGGTGTACATGATGACTGCCTCATGGGGAGGTGGTTGTTCGCACCTGCGATCTCCTGCACATGAAAGACCCATGGCCTGGCCAGACAAAAAACCCTATATTCCCACAGTAAAATCACTGAGCAAAATCATCCACATCACCAGCCCATCATCATGGAGGTTAAAAAGGAAAACAAGGCAAGTTGGAAAACAAGATCCAACAGCGATTGACCAAAACAACGACGATGACCACACCCAACAACACAGATGTTTGGCGGGATCAATCGACAATATTCACACGAGAGCAAGGAGCTAGGATGCACCATGGTGTTTACAGTGTTTCTCCCTGCACAAGCATCATCCTATGCCAAGGTGCCCATCCTCTACTACCTCAGCGGCCTCACCTGCAGTGACGAAAATGTCATCACCAAAGCCGGTGCACAACGCAAGTGTGCAGAGCATGGCATAGCGTTTGTGGCGCCCGACACAAGCCCCCGTGGTGTGGGTGTGGAAGGGGAGGCCGACTCGTGGGACTTTGGGGTGGGTGCCGGGTTTTACGTTGACGCGACACAACCCAAGTGGAAGCAGTGGCGCATGTATTCCTACATTACCAAGGAACTGCCTGCACTGTTGAGGAGCATTCCAGAGTTGGATGTTGATCGGGTATGTTTTTATGATGTGTGTGTTTTGATGATGATGATGATGATGATGATGATGATGATGATGATGATGATGATGATGAT
>VFQP010004235.1_pt1 | contig 13570 bp, 11 predicted proteins | sample 3512351 | NCBI WGS metagenome assembly VFQP01 (sample SAMN10412372, study PRJNA504923) | tailings metagenome | isolation source: Relicate 1 Philex TSF1 revegetated site | place: Philippines: Tuba, Benguet | collected 2017-08-29 | reverse complement strand
TCTCGCCCGCGCTGTCGGGCGTCGCCGTCCGCATGTCGATGATGCCCCTCGCTCTTGGTTCCCGCAGTCCGGCCCGTCCGTTGGCCCGACACTAGAGCAACCGGCAGTGTTGTAAATCACATTACCACGGGACTTTTTCCGGTGATCTTTGATGTCGTTCGCGTGTTCAGGCGCCGGGCCAGCTTTGCACGCGACCCTTGGCCGCGCGTACACTTGCCGTTCCAGATCAAACGGGGACGCGTCATGACGATAGAGCACAAGCGGACCTTCTGCCGCGTCTGTGAGCCGGCCTGCGGCATGGTCGCGACGGTCGAGGATGGACGCCTTACTGCCCTGGCGCCCGACCGCGAGCATCCCGTCACCAAGGGCTTCGTCTGTCACAAGGGCATCTACGGCCTCGACATCCACAATGATCCCGACCGCCTCAAGGTGCCGCTGCGCCGAACCGGGGCGGGTACGTTCGAGGAAATTTCCTGGGATGCGGCACTGGACGGGATCGCCGCAGCGCTCAAGACGATCATCGGGCGCCACGGCGCACGCGCCGTCGCCGGTTACCGCGGAAATCCATCGGCGTTCAATGCCTTGTTCGGGCCGGCCTGGGGCAGCTTCTTCGCCGGGTTGGGCGATGTGCGCATGTTCAGCTCGGGCACGCAGGACGCGGCGAACAAGTTCGCGGGCGCCGAGGCGACGTTCGGAAGCCGGTCGATCCACACCATTCCTGACATCGCCCATGCCGACGTCCTGCTGATCTTCGGCGAGAACCCGGCGGTCAGCCACATGACCTTCATTTCCATCGCCGATCCCATGGCCGCGCTGCGCGAGGCCGAGGAGCGCGGGGCGCGCATCATCTACATCAATCCCCGCACCATCGAGAGCGCCCGCTTCGCCGGACGCGTGGTCCACATCAGGCCGGACACCGATGTCTATCTGATGGCCGCGATGCTGCACGAAATCGACCGTAGCGTGGGGTTCGATGCTGACACGGTCGCCCGCCACGGCAAGGGAGTCGATGAACTGCGTGCGTTCGTCGCCGGCTATCCGGCCGAGGCGGTTGCCGGCATCACCGGCATTCCGGCCGAGACGATCCGGAGCCTCGCCCGCGACTATGCCACCGCGCCCCGCGCCGCCATCCATATCGCGACCGGCGTCAACATGGGCCGCCAAGGTACGATCGGCTGCTGGCTGATGAATTCGCTGGCGCTGCTCACCGGCAATCTCGGGCGCAAGGGCGGCAACATCTTCTCGCCCGGATTCTACACCCGCAGCGCCGCCGCGGGTCGAGGCAGCACTGAGGCGGCCGACTATCTGGAGACCCCCTATGGCACGGTCCGCAAGCCGGGCGGTATCGGCATCACGCTGCCGGGCGTGCTGATGGCGGACATGATCCTCGACAGCGACGATCCGATCCGCGCGATGATCGTCAATGCCGGCAATCCCCTGCTTTCCGTCGGAGGTGAGGATCGTACGCATAAGGCACTGGAGTCGCTGGAGCTTCTGGTTTGCGTAGACATCTACCGAAGCCCAACGGCTGAACTGGCGCACTACATCCTGCCAGCGGCTGGAGCGTTCGAGCGCGAGGACGTCAATTCACTGGCCATCGGCCTGCAGTACCAGCCCTTCGTGCAATATACCGACGCGGTCGTCGAACCCGGCTTCGAGAGAAAGCCGGAATGGTGGATCTACGCGGCACTGTCACAGCGCATGGGCGTGCCGTCGATCTTCGATGGCGGTGGCGAGCCGGATCTGTGGGGCCGGACCAATGCCATGCTCCGCTCGAGCGGGCTGAGCATGGAGGAGTTGAGGCAGGAACAGATCATCGTCCTACAACCAACTGATCCAGAGATATTTTTTGATTCTGTAATTCAGACGGATGACGGGCGGGTCGACTGCTTTCCTGCTGTGCTCCAGGCTGCCCGCGACCGCATGGCGGCGATTTTCCGGGAATTGCGGGACGAGCCCGAGGGGCAACTCAAGCTTATCACCCGCCGCGACGGCTACATGATGAACACCTGGTACGCCAACCTGCCGAGGATGAAGCGAAAGGGGCGTGACCGGAATTTCCTGCTGATGCATCCGGATGATGCTGCCGCCCGCCAACTGGGAGACGGCGTCACCGTCCGGGTCCGTTCACCATGGGGCGAGAAGGATATCGAGCTGAAGTTCGATGGCGACATGATGCCGGGCGTCGTGGCCATCAATCATGGCTGGGGACATCGATCAGCGCCGGGGATGCGGGTTGCGCAGGCGACCGCGGGCGTCAATGCCAACGGCCTGCTGCCATCTGGCCCGGGTGCCTATGAGCCGGTTTCAAACCAGGCCCACATGACCGGCATTCCGGTCGATGTGACGCTGGCTTGAGTCTGGGAGCACCGACCGACTCCCTCTCATTGGCGTGAAAAGGAGCGGGCCGGCGATCCGAAGATCGCCAGCCCGCCGTTGCCCTCGCCGGTAACACAAGGTGTTACATCGGAATCTTCTTGTGCTCCGTGAGATCGGGCTTGCGGTCCTTGTGACGCGCCTTGGCCATTTCCCACATGGTCTTGATGTTGCTGCTCTCGCCGTCCCAGAACTCCGCATAGGTCGGATTGACCGTGACCGCGACGACGTTCGCCTGCTCGGGACCGCCGATGAACCAGGCTTCGGCCGCTTTGTTCCAAAGCTTCTTGATCAGGGCACGGTCCTGGCTGATCGATGCCGTTCCGGAAACCGAAATGAAGTTGCGATCCTTCGGCGCGATGAAGGCGAGATTGATGTCCTGATCCTGTTCGATCTGGGCGGTCATCGGAGTGGCGTTCTCCACCAGGAAGCGGATGACGCCGGCGTCCTTGTCGACACGGGGTGACATGGGCCGCGAGCGCATGCTGTCACCGTCGTGGGTCGTCGCCATGCAGAACGCGAAATCGTCGAGCAAGTCCCACAGTTCCTTCTGGTCGCTCATCGCTTCTCTCCTCGTTGATTGATGCGAGGAAAACCCGTCAACGCATTGTGAGTTCCCGATTTTTTCGGACATACAGCCGGGACTTCGCGAGCGAGATTTCCAAAACGGGTGTAAACTCTTGTGGACGCATACCCGGATACTTCCGGCATTTCATGACCAGTCATTTATGATTTGAAGGGAAGCACGATGATGATCAGGGCAGCGGGACAAAATGATGTGGCTGTCTGCGCGGAGATGGTCGAGGCGCGCCGCGATCTCTACCAGACCTTCGAGCCGCGCTTCTGGAACAAGGCGCCGAATTCCCGCGCACTGACCATACGCTGGTTCACCCATCTGTTCGGCGATGACAAGGTGGTGAAACTGGTGTCCGAGGATGCGTCGGGTATTCTCGGCTTCCTCATCGCCACCAATTTTCCGGCGCCGCCGGTGTTCGATCCCGGCGGCCCCAACGCGCTGATCGACGATTTCTACGTCAGGTCGGATGATCTGTGGCTTACGGTCGGCGCCGCCTTGCTGGAAGCGGCGCGCACGGCCCTCAAGGAACGCGGGTTTGCCCAGATTGTCGTCGTGGGCGTGGACCGAGACGAGGCCAAGAACGCGTTGCTGCGCCGGGGCGATCTGTCGCTGGCGTCGAACTGGTGGACGGCCGGGCTCTAGCCAGCCACTGGGTTGGTCGGCACGATCCCGTTGACCGGGCGGCATTCATGATTTGTCGGCTCAACCCCTAGAAACGCTGGGCTCGGTGCCGATAGTCGTGCTAACGTAACGTCTTGCAGCGCGGCGGAATTTTCGCTTTGGGCCGGCGCGTTGCCTAGGCCGGTATCTCCGGGGGGAGGGTAGCCGGTCCCGTAAATCATCGAGGCCAGCATCGTTGACGTGCCGCTCGCGAGGGGGATGGGCAATGCAGTGGTGTGGGTTTCGGCTGGTCGCCGCGTTGGCCGCGGCGCTTGTTTTCGGTTTCATGGCGGGCGGCGAGGCTCGGGCGCAGAGCATGCTCAGCGGCGACTACGTCGCCACCAACGCGCCCTATACCGAAAGCGAGCGCGCGGGCCGCGAGATCTGGTTCTTCGCCACCGCGTTCAACGACCGCTTCTTCACTTACGCCTATCCGCAGCGCCTCGGCGCCGCCATCGACTGGTACAAGGTGCTCGCCGCCCAGCATCGCGGCCAGCTGTTCCAGGGTTGGGGCGCCATTCCCGATCCCGACTGCTGCATCCCCGGCGAGGACGGCTGTCCGGCCAAGAGCCTGGAACAGACCTATGGGTTCCCCTATTGCCCGGGCGACGCGGACCTGCTGAGCCACGTCGGGAAGCAGGGCTACAAGGACCCGGCCTGCATGTTCCAGGATGGCCCCTACAACAAGTCGACGCCCCATGGCGAGAAGGACCAGCGCCAGAGCGCATGCGACCTGCGCTTCGGCACCTCGACCGGCGCGCTCGGCCTGCGCAAGTTTCCCAACCCACGCTTCGACGCCAGGAAGTGGAAGGCGCTCAACGGGTCGATGGCGTCATGGGACGGCTACCGCAAGATGCTCTCGGCCGATCCGGCGAAGGCGGATTCGCGCATGAACAGGTTGTTCGACGGGGCCATCGAGCCGCCGTTCCGCATCGGCATGGCGTGCGGCGCCTGCCATATCAGCTACAAGCCCGACAAACCGCCGGCCGATCCGAACCATCCGAAATGGGAGAATATCGACGGCCTGGTCGGCAATCAGTACAGCCGGATCTCGCAGCTGCTCGCCTCGGGCATGGACAAGCATCGGCTGGAATGGCAGCTGATCGGCTGGGCCCGGCCGGGCACGGTCGACACCTCGGCGCTGCCGATGGACACCGCGTCCAACCCCGGCACCATGAACGCGATCATCAACTTCATGAAGCGCCCGCTTCACCCGCACGAGGTGATGAAGTGGCGCAAGGCCGGAACGTGCGCGGCCGGCGCCGATCCGGCGCTGTGCTGGTGCGAGCCCGGCAAGCCCGGCAAATGCTGGGAGCGCTCGATGAAGACCGAGATGGTGCCCAACGTGCTGAAAGGCGGCGAGGACTCCATCGGTTACGCCGAAGCGATCCAGCGGGTTTACTTCAACATCGGCTCCTGCTCGGAGCAGTGCTGGCTCAACCACATCCCGGACCTGCGCGCCGTCGATCCGGCCCAGCGCAACTATGGCCAGACGCCGTTCGACATCGGCCAGTGCCGGCGCGACTGCGCCAGCTTCCGTGCCATCGAGGACCGGCTGGACGACGTCATCGCCTTCTTCCTGACCGCGCGCCCGACCGACCTGTACAAGGCTCGCGGCATGGCTAGCGAACGCGACCTGGAAGTGGCGCTGGAGCGTGAATTCGGCGCCGGCGCCGTCGCACAGGGCAGGAAGGTGTTCGCGGCCGGCTGCGCGCGTTGCCATTCCAGCCAGAAGGGCCCCTACGACAATGTCGACTTCAGGGCTGTCGATCCTTCCGATTCCACCTTGCGGGTCGACTGGCTGGGCAATGAAGAGCCGACCTTGGCGAGCGAGGTCGGCACCTACGATGCGCGTGCGCTGCACTCCAACCACATGGAGAGCCGCGTCTGGGCACAATACGCCTCGAAGACCATGCACCAGCGGCCGGCCGACCCGAACCTGAAGGAATTGTTCAAGGGTGGCGGGCGTGGCTATTACCGCAACATCTCGCTGCTGAGCGTCTGGGCGCACGCGCCGTTCATGCACAACAACGCGATCGGCCCCGAGATCTGCGGCAAGCCGAGCGATCCGGCCTACGATTTCTACAGCTCTCCCTATGTCGACGCAGCCGGCAAGCCGCTCGCCAATCCGCCGGCCTGCTGGGCATTCGATCCCACCGTCGAGGGCCGCTACAAGCTCTACAAGGCCTCGATGGAGGAACTGCTCAACCCGCGCTCGCGCGTGCCGAAGATGTTCCTGACCCAGGAAGACATCATCGTCGACGTGGCGCCCGAGCTGAAGATCGGCGACATCACCACAGGCTTCACCCTGAAGATCCCGAAGGGCTTCCCCGCAGTCGGCCTGAACAGCCTTCGCTACAAGGACCTGATGCAGGACATGGTGCTGCTGGAGCGCCATCCCGACGAGCTCGACGCCAAATACAAGAACCTGCTGACGGTCGCCCAGTATGACGACCTGAAGGACGGCCTGAGAAGCGTGCGAGACAAGCTCCTGAAGGAACGGGAGAAGGCGATCATGGATATCACCGGCGATCCCAACACCTTCATCCAGCGCTACTATTCGAACGTGCTCGATCGGGTCGAGAACACGGGCCACCGCTTCGGCGAAGACATCTCGCCCGCCGACAAGAAGGCGCTGATCGACTTCATGGCGACGCTGTAGGAGGCCGGCGATGAAAACGCTGATCCGCGCAGCCCTGGTCCTGACGATGGCCTGCCTTGCCGCCTGCGGCGAGAGCGCGCCCAATCTGCCTTTCGCGCCCGACGACACCAGTCTCAAGGACCCGGACAATCCGTCCAAGGTGTTCCGGACAGACATGGCGAAGGTCGAACATGACTATCCCCTCAGCCGCGAACAGCGCATGGCACTCACGCCGGCCAACATCCAGGGCTACACCCAGGAACAGGTCGACCAGATCTACGGCCGCCTGACGGCCGGGCCGATCCCGGATGGCGGTCACGAGGGAGATCTGTTCTTCGCTCGCGGCGAGGATCTCAAGACGCGTATGGACGAGATCATTGGCGGCATCGGTGGGCGGATCGCCGACGCCAAGATCAAGAAGCTGGAGAACGTCGGCCGCCATCTGTGGAAGGGCAAGATGTTCTATCGGGACGAGGGCGTGTTGCGGAACTTCATCGAGGATCCCAAGGCGCTCGACGTGCTGATCGACAAGCCGTCGGCGATGCTGAAGACCGAGATCAAGCGGCGCGGCTGGCTCGGCATGTTCGACAAGCAGACGACCGTTTACCTGATGTTCCCGGCCAAGCTCTATTGCGGCCAGAGCCTGTTGGACGGCCGCCGCGAATCCGTGATCGTCGATTACAATTACGGCGACGAAATCCCCGGCTACCAGGAACGGCCCGACAGCCTCGCGGGACGCAACGGCCTGAGGGTGCGCGACGAAGTGCGCATGGTCCGGCCCGGCTTCTATCTCGGCCGCGCCTACATGAACCGCATCTTCCTGCTGAACTTCACCTTCTACAACGAGGAGGCCGCGAAGGCCGGCGAGAAGGCGTTCCGCGACGGCGAGCCGATCAAGGAGGATTGCTGGCCGGGCGAACAGGTTGCGCAGGCCGGTCCGAACTGACCGGCCGATGTGGGGGGCGGCAAGGGGGACGGAAGGAGGATTGCCGATGGCTGCTGCGATCGCGTCGATGCTGGCAATCCCGTCCGTCTCCCACGCTGCCCCGCTGCTGCTGGCCGAGCCGTCGCGTCCCGGCGAGACCCAGCCGGCGTCGGGCCAATCGCTGTTCGACGATCTATTCAAGACCGGTGGCGGCCATGTGCTGCCGTTTCCGTTCGAGCGGCTCACTGCGGCGGTCGAGAAGGCGAATGGCGGCATCCGGCCTCGCGCCGTGCTCGTCCCGATGGGCCGTTCCCTGCAACGGCTGGCGGCCGATCCCGACTACTTCGCCTCGCCGAGGGTGGTGGTCGGCATCGACGCGTCAGGCTCGGAATCGGCGCATTACGTCAAGGACCGGCTCTTCATCGGCTACCAGGCGAAATCCGCCTCCATGGAGGTGATTAGCTACAACGAGACCATGGGCCGCTTCGAGTTCCAGGTGGTCAGCAATTACGATGCCGCGCGCAAGCCGCTCGTCGAATATGCCGAGCGCTCGGTCTGTACAGCGTGCCATCAGGGACATGGTCCCATATTCCCAATCGCCCAGTGGAACGAGACCAATGCCAATCCGGAGATCGCCGCGCGGATGGCTGGATTGGGCGCGTCGTTTCACGGCGTGCCGGTGCGGCGGGGGATCGACGAGCCCGATGCGCTCGACCAGGCAGTCGCGCGCGCCAACCGGCTGATCCTGGTTCCGTTCGTCTGGCGGCGGCTTTGCGCCGGCGCGCCGGGCTTTACACCGGCCGAGTGCCGAAACCGGCTGCTGCTTGCCGCGTTGCGCTGGCGGCTCGGCGGGGCGCGCGGCCCGTGGCGATCGGCGGATGACGCCGACCTCGCGGCCGCCCTTCATGCCGGCCTGCGGAAACTGGCGCCTGACGGTATCGCGGTTCCCAACCCGAGCATACCCGACCGCAATCCGCTGACGGAACTGGATGCCGGCGTGAAGCCCATGGACGTGGTCGAGCCCGACGGCGTCTACGATCCGGCGTTGTCCCGTGCGGCTCGGGTGCTGACCCAGGCCACGGACACGCCGGCGGACATCCTCGCGCTGGCGGTCGCGTCCATCGGCGAGAGCTTCCCGCCCGGTGTGGTGGGCGCGATCGATCTGGCGCTGAGCAAACGGGCCGGACCGAAGACCCAGTTCGGGGCCGCCTGCACCATCCAGCGCGTCTTGGGTGAAACCCGTTTCGAGTGCGATGATCGGGCTCTGATGCTGTCCGGATATAACGGCCCCGGCGGCGGCATGGTCAGCCGGCTTGCACTCCAGGGACACGCGCCGCTGGGCGCTCTGAAGGTCGGTCCCGGGATGTGGCTGATCGAAGGCGCCCATGGCTTGAGCGCACGGCTCGCCACCGGCGAACGTCTGTCGCCGCTGCGTCTGGGCGAGGGCAGGGTGGAGATCGCCGTCACCGACGACATCGGCGTGCTTCGGCGGGCCGTATCGGCCCTCGATCCCACCGGCATCGAAGCCGCGCCGCTCGGCTTCGCGCCGTCGCTCATGATCGAGATCGCGAGGCAGGCGCCATGAAGGCCTGGCTCTCCCGCGCCGTGGACCGCACCGCCGCGTTCTTCCATTGGCTGTGGCGCAACCGGTGGAGGATCGTGCTCGGCATCGCGCTCCTGGTCCTGCTGCTGGGGCTGTGGGCGTGGTGGCACTTCACCCGCGATGAGCCGCAGGTATTCGACGACCCGGTGATGCATTTCAAATACGGCTCGACCGGCGGCGACCGTATCGCCGGCATCCCGATCGGCATCTGGAAAGGGCTGCCGAAGCTGTGCGCGCCCTATTTCGGCGGCGACAGCTGGGAAGCGCTGGGCTTCAATTTCGAGCCGGGAATGGACCGGCCTGTCGGCACCACCATGCGCCGCACCGTCGGCCTCGACCGGGTGTTCCTCAACTGCGCCGCCTGCCACAGCGGTACCTGGCGCGCCGATCCGGCCAGCAAGCGGACGCTTGTCGTCGGGATGCCGGCCAACCGGCTCGACCTGGCCCGCTTCGCCCGCGGCCTCGGCGCCTGCGCCGCCGACGAGCGCTTCAATCCCTGGCAGGTGATTCAGGCCGCCGAGGATGCGGGGGCGCGCTACTCGTTGTTGAAGAAATACCAGCTTTACCTTGCTGTCCCTGCGATCAAGGAGTTCCTGATCCTGGCGCGCCACCGGTTCCGCTTCTTCGACCGCGAGCCGGAATCCGGCATTGGCCGCTTCGATACATTCAACTCGGCGAAGGCGCTGCTCAACTGGCCGTATGAACGGCTTCGCGATGAGGAAATGGTCGGCAACGTCGATTTTCCCTCGCTCTGGCTGCAGGGCAAGCGCGAGGGGATGCGGCTGCATTGGGACGGCAACAACGACAGCGTCGAGGAGCGCAATCGCAGCGCCTCGTTCGGCAGCGGCGGTGTGCCGACCACCCTCGACCGGCCGGCGGTGAAACGCATCGCCGCGTGGCTGCGCGACCAGGCCGCGCCGCCGCCCTGGCCGTTCCCCATCGACCCGGCCAGATCGGCGCGGGGTAAACAGCTCTATGGCGAATATTGCGCCGATTGCCACGGCGCCAGCGGACGGGATTTCTCCGGGAAATTCGTCGGCAAGGTTGTGCCGATCGAGAAGGTCCGGACGGACCCATGCCGGCTCGACAACTACACCTACGCGCTCGCCGTCGAACAGGGCAACCTCTATGCCGCTTATCCGGACGAGCGCTTCCGCCGCTTCCGCAAGACCCACGGCTACGCCAACATGCCGCTGGACGGCGTCTGGCTGCGCGCGCCGTACCTGCATAATGGGTCCGTGCCGACCATCCGCGATCTGCTCGAGCCGGCGGAAAAACGGCCTGCCGTGTTCTGGCGCGGCAACGACGTGGTCGATCGTCAGAAGCTGGGCTTCGTCTCTGATCTGCCGTCACAGGGCAAGGAACGGTTCTTCCGCTACGAAACCCGCTGCGTCGACGAGGCCGGCCGCAAGACACCCTGCGCCAACGAAACCAATCCCGAAAATCTGCACGAGGCCAGTCGCTGCGTGCCCGGTCCCTGGGCCGGCAACAGCAACCGCGGCCATGACGGGCCGGAATACGGCACTGGGCTCCCGCCCGACGACAAGGATGCGATCGTTGAGTACCTCAAGACCTTCTGAGGCGACAACGCCGCCGCGATGGCGCCGCCGCGCGGTCATCGCGGTGGTGCTATTGCTGGCCGTGTGCGCGGCGGTCGGGGCCATGGTCTGGTGGAAATTCTTCAAGAGCGCCGACCAGACATTCGCCGCCGACCCGGAAACCGGCGCATCGGCCGAACTCCAGCGCTTCAAATACGGCACCTTGGGCGGCGACCTGATCGCCGGTATTCCCTATCCGATCCTGTTCATCCTGCCGCGGGTGTTTCCCGACAAGATCGGCGCCGCCGGCGGCTACGGTGCGTTCGGCCTGCCGTGGGAGCCGGGGCAGCGCCTGCCGGTCGGCTTCTCGATCAGGCGCAAGGGTTACGAGCGGGTCACGGTGAATTGCGCGCTGTGCCATACCACCCAGTACCGACTGACCGAGGACGAGAACCCGCGTTTCGCCCTAGGCGGGCCGGGCCACACGGTCGACGTCCAGCGGCTGTTGCGCTTCCTGTTCGCCTGCGCCCATGACGAGCGTTTCAGCGGCGACCGGCTGATCCCCGAGATGGCGTTGCACTTCCCCATGGATGCCGCGGATGTCGCCCTCTACAAATTCGTCATCATTCCGGGGATGCGCGCCGCGCTGATCGAGGCCGAGAAGCAGCTGGCGTGGATGGACAAGCGGCCCGACTGGGGGCCGGGACGCGACGACGCGTTCGGCCTCCCCAAATTCGTGCTGACGCAGGCGGATGACGACGGCACCCTCGCGACCACCGACTTTCCGTCGCTGTGGCAGCTTGGCCGGCGCAAGGGCACGCTCTATCACGCAGGCGGCGAGGCGACGCAACTGTCGAGCGTGGTCGCGACCTCGGCGCTCGGCACCGGCGCCTTGCCCGGCTCGGGCTTTGATCGGCAGAACGACTGGACGGAAGCGTTCATCGAGGACCTGAAGCCGCCGCCCTTTCCCGGACCGGTCGATGCCGCTTCGGCGGCAGAGGGGCAGGGGGTGTTCGCCGCGCATTGCGCGGCCTGCCACGCCGGGCCGCGCACCGGAACATCCATTCCTCTGGCCGAGATCGGCACGGATCCCGAGCATGTCAAGACCTGGCAGGCAAAGGATGCGCACCGGATGAAAAAGCTGAGCGATCTGCTTGGCGTCAAGGAGCCGCCGATGGTGGCGGCAACCGGCTATGTGGCCAAGCCGCTGGTCGGCGTGTGGTTGCTGGGCCCATACCTGCACAACGGCTCGGTGCCCACGCTCGCCGCGCTGCTCGCCCCGCCCGCCGAGCGGCCCAGGCTGTTCTGGCGCGGCTACGATCTCGTCGATCTGCGGGATGTGGGCTTCGTCTCGTCCGGCCCGGCCGCGGAGCGCCAGGGCTTCCGCTATGACACCAGCCAGCGCGGAAACGGCAATGACGGCCATGTCTATGGCACGGAGCTCTCGCCCGGCCAGAAGCTGGCGCTGATCGAGTATCTGAAAGGGCTTTAGCGGGAGCCGGGTTTGCCGGCTCCCGCGATGCCCTTACGGCGACGGGCTATGCTGGCGCTTGCCCGTGGCGAGCCCGCTGGCGGCGTCGCGCGGCGACTTGACGTCGCAGACCGACGCGTCGGTGATCTTCTTGCCATCGGCATCGGTGCAGGCGCCCGAGGCGCAGACCGACACGTCGGTGACCGGCTTGCCGCTGGCGTCCTTGCACGCGGCATAGCTTGACGACACGGCGCCGCCTGGCTTGGTCAACAGCTGCGGCGAGGCCCTGTCGGTATCGGCGGCCACGGCCGATCCGGCGACGGTAAAGGCGAGCACGGCGGCGAGCGCCGAACCAATCAGAGTTCCCTGTTTCATGATCTCTCTCAGCATGTAAGTGTGCCCCCATTCGAAATCTAGCGGGCCGTTGCGTATCCGCAATGGTCACCAGGTGCGCCCGCCGGTCACATTTTGTTCATTGCCCGGCGGCAGGATTTTCAGGGAAGGTTCAGCATGGCGACGAGACGCAAGGACGGCAGCGCTGGCGATGTGGATTATGCGCCCGTCGGCGTCCGCTACAGCCGCTTTCGCCAGCCCGATCCGCAAATCGCCGCGTTCATTCATGCGGCGCTCGGCGACGCCGCCTCGGTGCTCAATGTCGGCGCCGGCGCCGGCTCCTACGAGCCTGAGGACAGGGAGGTGACAGCCGTCGAGCCCTCGGCCTCCATGCGCGCCCAGCGGCCGGCCAGTCTGCCGCCCGCCATCGACGCGGTCGCCGAGAATCTGCCCTTCGCCGATGGCGCCTTCGACGCGGCGATGACCACGTTTTCCGTGCATCAATGGTCCGACACCGATGCCGGCCTGCGCGAGATGCGCCGGGTCGCGCGCGGGCCGGTACTGGTGCTGACCTGCGACCCCGACGAGGTCGAGACGTTCTGGCTCGCGGACTATTGTCCCGAGGTGCTGGCGACCGAGGCGCGGCGGTATCCGCGGATCGAGCGCATCGCCGCGTTGATCGGCGCCCATGTGACGGTGTCGACGGTCCCTGTGCCGCTCCTGTGCCGCGACGGCTTCAACGATGCCTATTACGGCCGGCCGGAGATGCTGCTCGATCCCGAGGCCCGGTTGGCCTGTTCGGGATGGAGCTTCGTCGCGGCCGAGCAGGTCGCGCGCTTCGAGACACGCCTGCGGGACGATCTCGTGAGCGGCGCATGGGACGCTCGCCATGGCCATTTGCGTAAGCAGCCCGTCTTCGAGGGCGCGCTCAAGCTGGTGGTGGGGCGGCCATGACGCGATTTGGGCTGGTCCGATCGTAATATCTACATGAATATAGCGATCCGGGTTGCCAGGGAGTGCCGCATGGATATCGACGCCGAAGCGCTGACGACTTTCGAGGTGACGCCCGACGGCACCCGAGTGCGGCTCAACGCCCGCGACGCGGGCGGCGGCGATGTGTCGTTCAGCCTGCCCATCGATTGCGTGTCGCAGATGGTGATGACGCTGCCGCGCATCACCCAGGAAGCGGTACGCCGCTTTCACGGCGACGAGAGCCTCAAAATCGTCTATCCGGCTGGGACGTGGAACGTGGAGCGCAGCGCTCACGATGCCGATACCTACATCGTCTCGCTCGGCACGCCGGATGGCTTCGCGGTATCGTTCGCTCTCAGTCCGGCGAAGATGAGCGAGATGGGCCGGTTGATCCGCGACGTGCTCGGCCAATCCTCCTACGAGGCGACTCGCCTCAACTGAGCCGCCGGTCTATCTATTGCTCCCTCGAAGCGG
>VFQP010004234.1_pt1 | contig 13571 bp, 22 predicted proteins | sample 3512351 | NCBI WGS metagenome assembly VFQP01 (sample SAMN10412372, study PRJNA504923) | tailings metagenome | isolation source: Relicate 1 Philex TSF1 revegetated site | place: Philippines: Tuba, Benguet | collected 2017-08-29 | reverse complement strand
ACAGCAGCTGCGACGCACGATGGGCGGGCAGCGGGTGGGGTGGGGTGCTTGAGCCCGCATGGTATTGACTTGGCGCAGTATGCCAAGCAAGCTGGCCGTTCAGCGCCAGACAAGGGCTGGGCAGGCCAGGCTTGGAGACTCACAGGCGAGGGCTTGACCCTGACACAGTCCCCGTCCCTGGCCCAGCCAGCCACCCCGTGCTGCGCCTGCTGGGGCGCCCACCTGTCCCTGTGGTGATGCACCGCGCCGGGCCCAGCCCCTCTGGCAGCCCCGCCTCCTGAAGCAGCAGCGTGAGCAGCGCCGCCACGCCGCCGCCCAGCGAGTGCCCCGTGAGCAGCACGGGCCAGCCTGGGCAGCGCCGCGCCGCCTCCTGCAGCGCCGCCTGCGTGTTGCACTGCACGTACGTCGCGGCGCTGAAGATGCCCTGCACAGCAGGCGTGGGGCAGCAGACTGCCCTGCTGAGCACGCAGGGCTGCCAGCCGCAATGCGTGGCCGCGCACACCAGCAGGCTGACAGAGCCAGGCAGGCAGGCCGAAGCGGGAACCACAGCCAGCACCTGCGACGAATCAGGCAAGGAGCCAGCGTGGCCGCTGGCAGCCGAACAACACTTGGGCGGTCGGACAACACTTGGACGCGCTGTTTATGCCGCGGCAGCCATGCGTGAATGCATTAGAGCCCACCTGGTGCACCCAGCCGTCTGCCCCGGCAATATCCACCTCCATGGGCGCAGCATGCAGGTCGGACAGCAGGTCGCCCAGCTGGAGGGAGCCACTGCGCAGCAGGGAGCATGGGTGGCAGGTGGGCAGCCAGCTGCGGCTGGCATGCAGGCGGCTGGGAGCGGGGAGCATGCACCACTCGCACCAGGCGCGGCAGCAGCGAGTCGGCTGCCATAGGCCAGCCTGTGGGGCTCAAGACCCAACGCCGTCCTGTGCTCACTCCCGACGCCTTGCTCAGTTCGTCCTGCCGCCCTGTTTGCAAAGCCAGGGCGGGCTTACCGGATGCTCACTACGATGCACTGGTTGGCCTGGTCGATGGCAACGTAGTGGCACGGCCTGCACACAAGAAGCAGGCAGCGAGTGCGGCATAAGGCTCTGAGCAGGCAGGACTGGCCTGCACTCGCACCCAACGCTTTCGAATCTCACAGTACCACTCATTCTCGTCAGCATCATCACTATCAGCAGCAGAAGTAGCAGCAGCAGCAGCAGCAGCAGCTACCACCGATTTGGCCAGGCCGTCAGGCGCCTGCCCTGGCTCTTACCTGTACGGGCTGTTGCGCCACTCTGCCATCAGGATGTCCTCCACAGCAATGCCCGCCAGTGCCGCCACAGACTCGTTGTTTGCCTCCACCGACACCCCGCCCACGGCGTCAAAGCTGCAGGGCAGCGACGCACAACAAATCGCAGGGAGGGTTGACTTCGGCGGGGATGGGGGTGGTGATACGCCTTGATGAGTACGATTGCGTGCAAACGGGTTGCCCAGCTGGTCTGCAAAGGCCCCTTACTCCTCGTTCCACACAGCCCCTCTTCCATGCGCTGCGCTGTGCTGTTTCGAGCTCACGTCAGCGGCTGGATGGTCTGAAGCTTGATGTAGTCGGTCACCGTGCTCATCATGCCGGCAGCCGCCGGGAAGCCATAGGCTGCCCGGCTGTGCATGCCAGCACAGATCAGGTCCTGCAAGCAGATCGGCAGAGAAACTGAGCTTGCACAGGTGGCCTTAGCATGGAAGGCTACATGGAGTGGGGCGGGCATGCACCGCGCAACTAATTGCTGTGCGTGATGGCAACACTAGGGCGCCGCTGCACATTCATGGCTGCTCACCTGCAGCAGCGTGCGCCCCTCGCGCAGCTGCGAGGGTGGCGCCGGCTGGTCCGCAGTGAAAAGCCGGCGCTCGATTGCCTGGGCCTGCAATGGGGATGTCTCCGGGGCGTCAGGTTGCACGCAGCATGGCAAGGGGCAGCGGGGGGCGCGGGCCGGTTGTGCACCGGGAACAGCGGGCGCAGGGTAGGGTTAATCATGGCTGCCCCGCTGCCGTCGCCCGAGCCTCATGCCATGCCTGCACTGCCTGTCCAAGGCCAGCTGTGCCTCACCTGCAGCTCCTGGTACACCTCTTGGTGCTTCTTGTAGAGGAAGAACACGGCGGCTGGGTCCCAGGGCACCAGGGTCCACACCTGGCGCCGGCTGCGCGCAGGCGGGGAGGCCAGCGGGCGGGCGGGGCACGGTCACAGCGTGGCAGCATGCGTGCTGAAGGCTGGCCCAGCGGCAGAGCCCGCGCTACTTGTGCTTGCATGGCATGGAGCTGCCCCAACCAGCCCGTCCCAACCTTAGCAGGTCAAGGACGAGTGACACGAATCCCTTGATGGCCTGCCGCTTGGCCTCCGCCTCTCGGGCTTCCCGCGACGCCTCGGCCGCCGCCATGGCTGTCGTCGCAGCGCCAGCTGCCGCGATGCTGCTGCCGCCAGCCCGGGCGGCTGCTGTGGCTGCGGCTGCAGCCGCGGGGGCACCAGCTGCATCGCCAGGGACAGCCACTGCGGGCGCGTCTGCAGCGGCAGTGCCGGCGCGCCGGCGCCACAGACGCCGCCGAACTGTGTCGTTGATGCGCCGCACCGCGCGCCCGCCGGGCCGCTTGTACTCCAAGTGCCTGCATGCAAGGCGGCAGCTCGCAGAGTCGGTGTGGCGTCTGCACGACTGCCCGACGAGCGAAACCTGGCCAGGCCTGTCCCGCCTGGCTGCACCGACCAGGCCCAGAGCACAGCAGACCAGGCAGCCTTGGCAGAGACCCGCTCCTCCGAACCCACATGACCTGCCCGTGCTCACTTGAAGACCGTGGCGTGCTGCCAGCCCTGGGCGTCGGTGGCGGGGCTCACCACCACCTCCCACCCCGCGTCGTCCTCGCTGGGCTTGCGGGCCAGGGCCACCGGGTTGCCCTGCGCATCGCTCCACTCCGGCGCATCCAGAACCGACAGCGGCGCCTTCCTGCAAGCGTGGCAGAGGCAGCAGGGAGCGGTCGCCGACGGCGATCTGGCGGCCGGCAGTCAAGCCTGCAGTCCTTGGCTGTTCTTGCTCGTGTTACATGGGCCATACAACCACAACGCCGAGTCAGGTGGCTCACCAGCCAAGGGGCCCAAAAAAGCGCTGGCACTCGTACACCTCATCGACCTCATGTGCCGCCATTGCGTCTGGCGATTCGCCACCACTTCCAGCCGCCTCCTTGCTGCTGCCAGCTGGGTCGGCTGCAACTCCTGCCTCCTCCGCTTCAAGGTTCAGCAGGCGGGTGAGCGAAGAGCGCAGGCCTGCCGCTGCAATTGAGCGAAGGCTGCCCTTCCCGGCGGCTCCTCCCGCTGGCGGCGCGGTGAGGAGCCTCCAGGGTGCACGCTTTGCCGACTTTGCGGTCCTTAATAAGCTATATGTGCTACACACAACGGCTGAAAGGGTGCGAAGTTGCCCAGGGGGCGAGCACAGCGAGCGGCAGACTTCTCGCGAGCTCATGGAGAGCTCCTTGAGGCCATGTGCAACGATCGGGCGCTTAATGGACGACCCTAATGCGTTAGACAAGAATGAGCGTCCATGGCCCCCGCAGCGACCTCTGCAACACATGCTGCGTTCCGCGCTTCATAAACTCGTCCACGATACGCAAAGTGCCGTGATCGCAAACCGTCGATAGGTCAGGCAATGCATACAGGAACCATGACGGGTCTGGGCTTGTCGACCGTCTGTTCAAGTCTGCAGTGGCGCCAGTGGCGCTGCAGACAGCCGCCGCACCTCACGCCAGCTCCAAGGCCAATCACAAATCATCTGCAGCTAGCGCGAGCAGCTCCTCGAGAACCCGCTGACGACGCGGGCGGAAGCAGCGCCAGCGCCGCCGGTTCGGCGCCTTTCTCCCTTGACGGCGAGCAGCTGCGGCGCCTGCGGCAACGGATGGCTGTCCATGCAGAGCGCATGGAGCTGTTTGCACAGCAGCAGGACTTTCAGGCAGCAGCGGTTGAGCGGGATGCCCACAGGCAGTTGGAGCTGCGCGCTCGGCAGCTGGAGCTGGCGGCAGCGACGGCGCAACAGCAGGCAGCAGGCATACAGCACCCGCTAGGCGCTGTGGTCAGGCACAGGTACGTGGTTGCGGTCTGGCAGTGTCGCTACTGACAATCAAGAGCGTGCAATGTGAGGCAGAGTGGCAGGAAGAGACTGAAAGGAGTGGGACCTGCATGGGATGTGCTGGCTTGCCTGAAGCTGTAGCATGCCTCCTATCTCGCACCTTGCGAGTGCAGGCGCTACCAATACACGGGCGTGATTGTTGGCTTCGATGCCGTCTGCCAGGCGCCAGAGGAGTGGATTCAGGTGGGTGCTGTTTGCAGGGAGGCAAGTCCTGCGCACGCCGAGCCGCAGGCCGCACTAGGCTGCTGCCCGCCTGCTCCTGATGCTGTTGAGCTGGGGAGGCCAACGCGTTGACTCTGTCGTTCAAGCCGTGCAGATGATGCATGTGGACATGCTACCGCTGGGCCGGCGCCAGCCCTTCTACCATGTGCTGGTGGATGTGCGCTGCCGTCCGGGCGGCCAGACAACCTATGTGGCGCAGGTGGGCGGTTCTAGCAGGCTGCTGCGCTTGCGGCTCTTGAGCAGGCACGGGGCAACTTGTGGCAGCTGTTTGTGGCCACTCCATCATGTGGCCTCCGCTTCCCGTGTCTTCTGCATCCTGGTCCCCTGCTGTCACCACGCTTTGACCTTGTCGCTGGTGCCCGCAGGAGAATGTGATGCCGCTGCGGGTCCCCAGGGAGGTGCTGCACCCGCTGGTCCCTCGCTTCTTCCCGGCCGGCTTCCAGCCCCGTGAGGGGTACATTCCCGGGCCCCTGCTGCGCCAGGCATACCCGCAGGAGTTCTGAGCGCCGGGACACACGCCGCTGCCGCGGACACGCAGCAACCATGCGCTGGAGCCCTCCGCTCATGGCATTCTCTGAGATGTGTACCGCGTGCTTCCTACTTGTCTATATAGCTCAATTCCCGTGTGTACTTCAAGGGACCACTCTGGCATCCTCCTGCCTGCTCCCAGGTTGTATCCTTGCTAGCCGCTGCCTGTACGCTCCCGCCTGTACCAACACACTGTCAAGGTGCTCCCTGAATGCCGCACCTCGCTCTTTTTGCCTCTGTCAACTTCCTCATCCATGAAGAATGGTTTGAACAACAACGCCTAAATCAAGTCAGGATGAAGCTCCAAGACACCAACAGCAACTTCATCCATTGGATAGATTAGCACTCTCCTGTGCATCAAGTGCCGTCCTGCAGGCATCCACAGCGGTGGCGGCACGCACCCACACCGCATGCGGTGCATCATCGATGCCTCGAAGCCCGGCCAGCCGCCCCTGCAGGTCGATCAGAGCTGCGCCTGCACCCTCGAGGCACTCTCCGCCTGCTGCCCCTGCCACCCGCGCCTGCAATGCCTCTGCATCTGATGCCAGGCGCCACAGTGCGGTGCAGTACTGCACACGGAGGGACCAGGGAGAGTTGCAGTATGGGCTAGAAAGCTGTGTAATCACTGCCTGGAGCGCCTGCTTGTCCAGCGCAGTGCAGGTGCGCAAACCAGGGGCAGGCTGCTGGTTGCACGCAACCACAGGGATGGTGGGCATCGCACTCCCACAGCCCTGCCCACCGCCCTGACAGGCACGCCACACTGCATCCCACCTGCACCGCCGCCGCCGCCGCCTGGACCTCCAGAAACGTGGCTGCCGGCTGGTGAAGCGCTGCCTGGACTGCTCCCAGCTCTGCAGCCTGCGCCATCATCTGCTCTCTGCGGGTGCCCAGCAGGGCCACCCCGGCCAGCACCTCCCCAAGAGGCGCCCCGGGGTCGACAAACTGGCCAAGCTGCGGGGCCGGCAGAGGGCGGTGGGAGGGGTGGTGCAGCACAAGTTTAAAACTTGCTACAGACCGTGGCCATGACCTCTGGAAGTGGTGTCTCAACTGGCGACCCAGCTGTGCAATTGGGCAGCGCTTTGCCACGCTGTGCCACGGGAGCGCTCCCTCCAAGTCCGCCTCAGCTAATCCACGTGACCCGCCTGCTGCGCACCTGCACCTCGCTGCCCAGCAGGACGGCCTCCTCTGCAAGCGCCGCCGCCTGCTGCTCCACCGCCGCGGCATGCATGTCGCGCTGCCTGCCCGCCCAGGCCGCCGCATCTGCGAGTTCAGCCGGCAGCGCGGCACATGCCTCTCGCAGGTCGTCTCTCTTCACTGCCTCTGCTGTGGGCAGCTTGTGTGCATGCTTAACCACAACCTCAAAAGCGGCGTCCGCCGTCTCTCCCGCCGCCAGCCGCTCTGCCAACCCAGACTGCACGGCGGGCACGGCAGGTGGGTGCACCACGTGAGACTTGACAAACAAAAGAAACATGATGATATTGTTGAAGCTGCAACGCATGTAACCCTTGCAGGAGCTGCCAGCTGTGTCTGCGCGACCTCAGAATTGCCTCCCGCCCTCCTCGAGCTTGCTTGTCCACTTCCCACCTCTATAAGCCCCAGCTGCGAGCGCCACGGCAGGAAGGCCCCCAACACAGGTGGTCGCGCCGCCGCTACCTCGCGCCACGTGGCCAGCTTGCTCAACACCTCCCGGCAGCGCTCCCCTGCCAGCTGGACCAGCAGGCCCGCCACTGCATCCTGTGCTGCAGACACAATCGGCGCCAGCTGCTCCTTGAGCCCCACTGCGTCAATGTGCAGCAGGCCTGCAGCGCCAGACAGTGGCATGAGATCCAGCTCCTGCTGCCAGCTGCGCAGACGTCTCAGCAAGGCATCTGTGGCAGGCAGATCCAGCGCATCCCTGCAGACATCAGAGAGAGCTGCCAAGCAGTCAGCATGTGTTGGCTGTGACTCAAGGCAGAAACAAGGGCAGCAGCGGCAGGATTGGCAAACAACTCGCTGCAATTGCCAGACCGACAGCCCCGGCCGTGCAACCCCGCACCGCTGCTTGGCGGCCCATTCCTCGAAAATGAAATCTGCACCGAAACGCCGGATTTCGTGGTAGCCCTGGTACTGCTGCGCCAATGTGCGCGCTGTCGCAAAGCTGTCTGCCAGCAGGGACTGCAGCTCCGCCGCCGCAGCAGCAAACACTGGGTGCTGCTGTGCCAGGCTGGCAGCACCAAGGGGCCCCTGAGCTCCACTCCCTCCCTGCTGCAGGCACTCCTCATCAGCCGGTAGGGTGTCATAGCGTGCAAAGGCAGGCAGGGAGAGGAGGCCTGGAATGGCGCCAGCAAGGTGCAGGCTGGCTGTGATGACCTCTGCCTTCACTGCAGCTGTCCACTCCGCCCTGCTGGGGCTGAAGCCGATGCCACCGTCCTCTGCCAGAACCACGCTGCAGAAAAATTGCGGGTCCGCAGAGCCCTGATGGCTCATGGCGACGCCTCCAGAGCTGCGGGTGGTGGCAGGCGCCTCCGTGTCACTGCTGCCCCTGCTCAGGTCAACAGCCTTGCTACCTGCTTGGCCAGGTGCAGCAGGACGCAGCGCATCCATCACGGCAGCCACGCTGGAAGCTGCCATGTCAACCAGCCCAGCCCTCAGGCGGAAGCTCAGCATGCGCAGGAAGCGGGGCAGCTGGCAGTGGCGTGCCAGGGAGCGGTGGTACTCCGCTGCCCGCTGGATCTTGTCCCGCCTGATCTGCTGCATAGAGCGGGCTCGGGCTTTGGAGGTGGCGGCGTGCAGGTCCACCTGTGGCAGGAAGCAGCCAGTGTTGAAGAGTGTCGTTTCGCCCTGCAGGTCGCTCATTCCCCCCCCTGCAGGCCCCCCATGCCCCCCACCCACCCCCACCCACCACCCCAACCCCAACCCCAACCCCCAAGACACACACACGCTCATAAACACACAGATGCTCACCCAGCTGCCCACCCCGCCAGGCACCACTCACCCCAATGCTGTCAGTCAGCTCTGACGTCCGCACCGTGCGCATCAACTCCGCAGCCTTTGTCTCTACCTCCTGCACTGCCGCCTCTGCCACTCGTACCAGCTCAGCCACAGCCTCATCTAGCTCTGGCTGCACCCGCCGCATGCGGTAGGCCGCCTGCTGCTCTCTCCACTCCTCTGCGGTGTACCGCCGTCCTGGCTGCACGGCAGCTGCACGCAGACCACGGAGGCGGCCCTCCAGCGCCGCCTGAGCACCCAGCAGCGCTGCGCCAAAGCTGTCGCATGCCGGCATCAGCGCCCCAGCAAGCGCGCGCTGCCGGCGCAGCAGCACGCAGCCCCGCGCTGTTTTGCGCCAGTGCGCAAAGGCCTTGGCCTCTTTCCAGGACTGAAAAAAAGTCAGGCTGCGCAGGCTTATGAAGGCGCGCTTATGCGCCCGCCACCGCTCCACCGGTATTGTCTCTGTCTGGCGTGCACTGGCTGCGGCGCCGCGTTGAGCATCCACACGGACCACCTGGCGCGGGCTGACGATGAAGTAGAGGGGCAAATTGGCCACATGCTCTGGTGGCACCTGCAACGGTGGGGTTTCCACATGTCTGGCATGCTGCCGGCAAACAGGCTCAGGTGGACAGACGGGCGCAAGCGGTTGCAGGGAGGTAGCCGTGTGGATGCTTTAAGAGAACTCGTATTGAGGTCTCTACAGGCCATTCCATGACGAGCGCTCACCACGCGCAGGAAGAGTTCACTTGCTGCAGTTGAAGGTTGGGCCTCAGACCCAGGCCCAACGGGGCTGTCGGCTGAAGGCAGCAGGAAAAAATACTGTGTATGTGCATTCGGTCCGTAGCGTTGAAAATAGTTGAACACGTCCTCGTCGGTTTTCACCCACGACACATCTGTGCTGCCGTCAGCAGCGCCACGGCTGCAGCGGGGCGGCAGGATGCTCTGATACAAGCTTGGCAGCGCAGCTCTCAGGCTGGAAGCACATGTTTTTTGCCCTCCGGATGCAGCAGCTTCAGCGATGAAATCGCAAAGGCACTACCCAACCTGCGATTTGGCTGTGGGATGGTGCCGGCGTGGCCGAGGGCGCCGGCGGCCCTCTGCGCCGGCGCCGAGTTTAGCGGAGAAAGGACGGCTTGCAGCGGGGTATAGCCTGTCAGAGTGCGGACATCGAAGAGCGCATCTGGTGGAAGGAGAGCGGCCATTGCGAAGGGCGAGGGCCCGTCAACCAGTCGGCCGGTCTTTCCGCCGAGGCCTGGGTCGAGAGGTGGCCCTCGATCGGTGTATAATTGCAGAGACAATGTTGAGCGTACGGGTGCGGTCTCGAAAGCGAGCCGAGAGGGAGGGCCCTGAACCCCAGCACGCTGGCTTGGCAGCGCTGCGGCTGCTGCGGCGGTGCCTGTTGAGGCAAAGCTTCTCCCGACCCCGCCGGGCGTTCAACCTTTAGGCGAGGAATTGGTTTCTCGCTCTTCGGACCTTTGTACCGGCATAGCCAGCAGCAGCCGGCAACAGTGGCAACTCAAATACCAGAGCACTCCACGTCCGCCCTCGGCAAGTGACGAACTCTCGCAGTACGAAGCGTGGACGCATCGCCCGCTGCCTTGCCAGCATCTGTCACCAGACCGCTGCCGCTGCCGCCGCCGGCGTCACCACCAAGTATCCCTCCGCCTCTGCAGGCCAGCCCATCCCCTCTTTAGCAGGGCCACGCCATGGCCTCCTCGCAAAGCACGGTGCGCAAGGCGCTGCAGGGCCTGGAGGACGGCCTGGCGGTGTTCACGCAACAGCTAGCGGCCGAGGCGGCGGAGCTGCGGCGCAACGTGGAGAACCGGCCGCGTACAGGCGCCACTTACTACCGAAACATCCTGGAGGATCTGCAGCAGCGCGCCGAGGGCCTTGGGCAGGAGCTGGCAGCGCTGGAGGCGGTGTCCACAGAGGCAGTCTCCCTCGAGGTAAGTGCCGGTGACTGCGACCAAACAGCAGGCAGCCGTCTGCTGTGCAGACCTTGGCTTTGTCACATTGTGCTTCGTGTCGACTGCCCTCATCATCTCTCACCTTCTCAGAGGAGGGGAATGTGTGCCTGACAGAGCTCTGTACCTCCTTCTTCTTGACATGCAAATTAGGCCTTCATTTGAAAACACGTAGCCCAACTGTTGGCACCCCAACCACCTGCTCCCTTCCCTCCCCTTCTATTCCGCCCTCCAGGAGCTGGTGGGGCACAGCGTGGCGCTCTACTGCCAGAACCACCGCCAGATACAGGAGCTGGAGGCGCAGCTGGCGCACTATGGCTACCGTGACTTGTTTGCTCCGCTGCCGCCCGAGAACCCACTAGACATGCTCGAGGTCGCGGGGAGCCAGGACGCGGCAGGGTCAGCAGCCGGCGTGGCTCCAGGTGTGGCCGGGTCGTGCAGACATGTGCGTGGCTTTGCGACTGAGCCGGCAAGGCTGTCTGCACTGCCTTGCATGTAAGCAAGCTGCCTGCGCAAGGGCCGCAGTGCAGCAGCTCTCCTCACCGAGGGGCTCCTGGCACCACAGGTGGTGGCGAGCATGGCGGCGGTGCAGAGCTTTACGGCTTAGATAACGCAGATGGAGCGCCTGTCTGCCAGCATGACACCAACCACGACGCCACGCTGGGAGAGGTGACCAACCGCCTGGCCACAGCACAGCTAAACGCTGCCTGCAATCCAGACTCCCCGCCGCCGCCGGCAGCGCAGCGCTGGGCCGGCGGGGCGCCCCGCACCACCCTCAAAGCGATGGCGCCCATGACGGCCGCCAAGGCGCTGATGCGTGCCGACACGCCATCCAGCATGGCCTCACCCGCGGCCATGAGCCCCTCCATGAGGTGAGTGCTGGGCAAATGCCTGCCACCCTGGGCAAAGAGCTCTGCAAGGGTGGACCGACGCCACACGCACAGCTCACAAGGCGACGGCAACGGCACCGCCCATGCCCTGGCCTGCCGCGGCTCGCAGCTGCTCTCTTGTCAGCCAAGTCAGGCCTCTGCCCACTTGGGAACTCTGGTGCAGGGAGCTGCTGGGCAAGTATGCCACATCCAGCAGCGGCGGCGGCACGCACCTACGTGCCTCCACCGCCCCGCGCTCTGCTGGAGGCAGCACCCCGCTGCCGGATCGGGGCGGCCAATCTATGTCGCCGGCGCCGGCCTACCTGTCGCCCGCCTTTCAGCTGGCGGCGATGGAGCAAGAGGTGCAGATGGCGCATGCAGAGGCGGCAGCTGCCTCGCAGGGCGGTGCTGGGAACACGCCCGACGGCGCAGCAGCGCCCGGCTGGCAGGCCGACGATGCCAGTGAGCCACCTGGCGGCTGTTGTCGCAGTGCTCTTTGCCGTCCTGCGTCCTTCGGCTGTGTCATTCCGTGCAAGAAGGCTGCTTATCTCGTGGGGTATGAGGTCCGCGATGTGCATGTGCACGTCTGCGCGCCCCAGCCTGCCCTGCCTGCCCGTCTGTCGCTCCCCCCGTCTGCAGTGTACTCTGCGCTCACCGCCACCGCCCGCAAGCTGGCAGGCAAGCCCTCCTTCATGGAGGCGTACCGCCAGAAGTTCCCAGCCATCATGGCTTCCACCGAGCGGCTGCTGCAGACGGTGGAGAAGCAGCGCCGCCCAGCCGCTGCCGCAGCTGTGGCCGAGGAGGAGGCGGCTGCCGGGCCGGTTGCAGCGCTGGCGCTGGCGGCTGCGGCGGCTGCAGGCCACGAGATGGCTGCACCCTCTCTGGCTGCCTCGGCGCGTCATCAGGTGCAGCACAGCCTGGCAGCTGACCGCTGGCACGGCGCGGATGTTGAGGAGAGCACGCTCGACCTGATGGCGCAAGTGATCCACTCCCGCCCAGCGGCGGAGGAGCTTCGGGAGGACATGCCCCATGCTGCATGTGTGCTTGACAGCACCGAGCCTGCAACAGCTCTGGCACCTTCTGAACTTGCTTTGCCTCCAGCAGAGCCGCAGCTACACCGAGCGTTCGATCGCACAGCTGCCAACGGTGGCAGCGGCAAGCAAACAACGATCAACAGTCTGCATGCGGAGCAGGCTTCTCAGGCAGCTCCACCCGCAGCCTTCCTGGGACTGCAGTCTGCACCACGGTCAGAACGCAGCAAGCCGCAGCTAGAGCAAGCCATTGCAGCAGCTCTGGGGCGCAGCACCGCTGCTGTGCCCATAGCAGCGTCGGTGCCCGAACCTGCAGAGCTCAAGTTTGCAGCAGCTCCATCAGCCACTGCTACGCTGCCAAGTAGCCGGCCAGCAGCTGCTGCTGCTGATGCACCAGCGGCAGTGCTCGCAGCACCCATGCCAACCCCACAGGCACCGCCCGGTTCAGCCATTCGCAGCGCGGCCTGCCCACCGCCGCCCCCGACTGCGCCGTCAATGCCGGCTGCGGCGACAGCACCGGCGGCGCAGGCGGCAGTGCCGCCGCTGCGCCCAGTGGGGCCAGACGAGTACTCAGCACTGCCGACCTTCATTCGCAGCGGTCTGCCCCTGGACACGTTGAATGCCGCTCTGGCGGCGGTGAACTCTATGGTGCAGGAGCGCAGCACCAACGGTGAGGGCTGCTGGGCAGTCCTGCACAGAACCTTGCGGCAGCTGATGCCAGTCTCGATTTGCGCCCCGGTTTGCCTTATGCAACCTGATCTGTCTTCCGTACCCACTTGCCCTGCAGGCTTCACTATGGAGGATGTGGAGGCCAGCGGGCTGGCTGGGGCCAAGCACAAGGTGAGGCTCCGACAGCTTGGGAGCCGCGCGCATCTCTGCCCCATGACCTGTGTGTGCCACCTCATCTGCCACGCCTGCCCTCGTTCCCGGCACATGGCATTACCTCGCCCTCCCTGCGCAGGTGGTGGTCAACAGCCTGGTCAAGCTGGGGCGGGTGCAGCTGCATGTTGCGCGCGGCGGCCAGGGCGGCACGCTCTACCTGCTTGTCTGACGTGGACATAGAGCCAAGCATGCTGGCAATCCTGGTGCTCGCCTCGCCTTTCGACTGGCGCTCCATGTTCCGCACTGATCTAGATTCACACATAGAGAACTGGATGTTTGTTGGGCAGAGCAGTGCAAATAGGAAAGCACAATGAAGAGGCACTCCAGGCCAATGTGCCCGGAAGTGCTGGGGAGGGGATTGTTCAAGGCGGCAGGACACAGGAGGATGGGTTGGTACAGGGCGGGCGATACAGGGTGCGCCAATGTGCGCGGCAACGGGGCAACTGGGGCCAGGGGCAGCAGGGCAGGAAAAGCAAGCAGGCAGGCAAAAATGTGAGTGTCATGCGTGGCAAGATTGGGGGCATGGTGCAGGCCTGTTGGGCTGAGAAGCTCAGGATAGTGGCTAAGGATGGCACATGAGGCGAGCCAGGCAAGGGGCCCAGCGATGGAGCACGGCTCGCTAGCTAGTGTCGTGCAGTATCTTGGCGTGCCGGTTCTTGCGTCGCAGCGCCTTTGCCAGCGCCGCCACGTGCTGCATGGTGGTGCACTTGCCAGGGCTCCAGTAGCGGCCGCCCTCCTCGACGTGCACAGCACGCAGGTCCAGCCACCTGGGGAAGGACATGTGCAAGCCAGGGGCTTGTTGGCTACCAGCACGGGGCGCAGGAGAGGCAGATGCCGGATCCCAGGCGAGCATCGCAGTGGCAGCAGCAACAGCGGCACACCCCCAGGCGAGCGCGTGCGGCAGCGCGGCACTGGCATGCATGGCCCGCCTCGCACCGCAGGCGGGAGAAGGCGTGCAGCGGG
>VFQP010004233.1_pt1 | contig 13571 bp, 17 predicted proteins | sample 3512351 | NCBI WGS metagenome assembly VFQP01 (sample SAMN10412372, study PRJNA504923) | tailings metagenome | isolation source: Relicate 1 Philex TSF1 revegetated site | place: Philippines: Tuba, Benguet | collected 2017-08-29 | reverse complement strand
AGCCGTGCTGTGCCCTCGGGAGCGCTGCAGGGCTCTCTCCCCGCTTGGAGAGAGGGAAGTGTCACGGGCTGGTTGCGGGTGGCTGGCAACGCCGTCCACCGTCAACGTGCTCACGCGCCCTGCTGCTTTCCTGCTGCTTTCGTGATGCTCGCCGTGCGTGTACGCCACCGCCACCGTGCCGCCGCCTCTTCCTGTACGTGGACGCTGCCGCCGACATCGCCACTGGACGGCTCGGCGACGCGCGTCGTGGTGCTGGAGCAGGCAGCGGCGCTGTGCTTGGGCAGGGTGCTTTGGGGTGTGCTGGCAGGCGAGCTTGACTTGCTGGAACTTGCAGACCGATGATCCTTGCTGCTAGCTGTTGACGCTTCACTTGTTAGGACAGGACAGGGGTGGACGCAGGCGGGGGTGAGGGGTGCGAGGCAGGTAGGTATGTCAGCGTCAGGCGGTGGTCGCGCCTGGCCGAGGGGACGGTCTCTCTCTGACTGGAACGACTGAGGAACTCTTGAGTCTGCTGCTGGAGCTGCTGGAACTGCTGGAGCTGGAACGCATCTGCGGGCGCGCCCCGTCGTGTGCACCTGGGACCCGGCCATCACCTGCGGCGACGACGGCGGGCAGTGGCGGACGCTTGGAGCCTCCTTTGCTCCACCTGCGGCGGGCTTTTCTCGCTTTCTGAATCCTGAGCTGCGCGGCCCGCACGCTGCAACGCAACACGCGGGACGCTCCTTGTGCCGACGCGCACGCCAGCGACGCCGCCGCGGTCGGAGGCAGAATCGCTTTTGCCGCGCAGCATGGAAGCACAGCACGGAAGCAAGGTATCACACACAGTGCACGCGCGCCCCCACAGCGTCAGCCGCCTAGTAGCTGTTGGTGGCGATGAGCGCGACGAGCGCGGTCCAGCCGGTGAAGGGGTGCGAGCTGGTGCCCCGGCCCGTCCGGTCGTCGTACTGCTCGAAGAGGTAGCCGTTGTCGTGGTACTCGCTCACCAGCGTCTGCGAGTGAAGCAGAGGGCAACCAGAGAAGACGACACGATGTTGAGGGGTGACGTTGCGCAAGGCGGAGGCTGAGGCAGGGCGCTTCAAGGCTGGCGCTGCGCAGGTGCACAACACGCTAGGGCCGCGGCTCCTTTTGGCGGTGCGCCCTCCCACGTGACGACTGGCCACACGTGACTGAGAGCTCCCCCCCTCCCCACCCAAACTCCACGCTGCGCCAGGCATGCCCTCCTCTGTCCTTTCGAACAAGCCCCTCCGCCCGCTCGCCCCTTGCCGCTGGGCACCCCTGTCCGCATGCGCACGCACGCTCTCCGCGGTCCACACACGCGCACATCCCGCATCTAGACTTTGCCACGGCCACCTCGCACCTTCAGCTTGCCCCAACGGCACCCCTGGGGGCGCGCGGCGCCAGGGCGCAGCGCCACACGCACGGCAGCGCAGGCGTCCGGCCCGCTCCCTCGAGCCGTCGGCCCACCAGTGGCGGGTGGCGGCGGCGCGGCCACACCCAACGGATGCTGCTGCCGTTGGCACGAGGGATGTGGACTTCGCGTGCGCCGTCGTGCGCGACTGCTCTGCCTTGGTGCGGGCGCCCCCGGCACTGCACCGGGACGAGCTGAAGGCGCGAGGTGGCCAGGCTGAGAAGATCAGAGACGTGCGCGGGTGGGTGGGCGAGAGGAGCGCAGTCGTGCGGGCAGGCGCGACGACTGCGGCGTGGGACGAGCTGAGGTGAAGAGGAGTTTGCGCAGCAGCACAAAGCGACAGCATGCCAGGCATAGAGCTGGAAAGGAGCGCACAGTCGATGGGCAGTAGCTCCATGGGAGGCGCGAGGAAGAGCAGCCGCCCCGTGCACTGCATGTGGGCAGTTGCGCGCAAGCGTTGCGTGCACTAGTGCGCATCGGGAGCACAGCCGCCTCCCACCGTGCAAAGCGTGGCAGCGCGCGAGAGCACAAGGCCAAGCCCGCGCTCGCCGTCCACAAGTGCCCCATGCCTTCATCAGGCAGCGGCTCCCTCCTGCCCACGACAACCTCCACCTCCACCGCCTCAACATCCTCGCCCGACTAGAGCATCTGTGGCGCGCGCTCGCCCGCTTCCCGTCTGCGCGGCTCCCCTGCCGCCGTGCGCTGCATCCCTTCTGCCTCCGCGCCTGGCCCCGCGCGCGCACGCCCCCGCGCAACCACGCACACATCCACGCACGATGGAACACCTCCCGCGCATTCAGCTCGTCTGCGGCGTCCGGTCTGCCGGCACCCAGCGCGAGGGCCGGGCGGCTGGCCGCCAGGGAGAACACGCGTCCAGCCATCCCATTGCGCGGAAGCAGGCCCCCTGGGGGTGAGCGGCCGGCCATCACCACTCATGGCGTGGTGGCCGGCATGCACTACCCAGGCGCTGCTCCTTGGCCAGGGGTTGCTGGACACCTGCTCGCGTGGAATCGCCGCTCCGACCTGGCACCAGCCACGAAACCACGGCACCGCAGACGAAGCCAAGCGCGCGCGAGCGTCGCAAAGGCGCGTAGCCTCTAGCTGCGCCAGCGCGGGTCTAACGGGGGCGTGCGTGAGCGGGCACAGCAGGAGGCAGGGGGGATGAAAACGGTGGGGAGGGGGGGCCGGTGACGACTGCAGCGAGTGCGTGCCGCCAGGTGCTGGCCATGGGGCTGGAGGACGTGGAAGTTAGGGGCTGCCGCGGCCAGCGTGCGTGAGCTCCCCTGCCTGATGAGGGCGAGGACATGACGGACGGCTGGCGCAGGGCGTCTGAAGCTTTCCGCCACGCTTTCCGCCACGCTTTGCGCGCTGTGTTCTCGAGCGCTTTGATGAAGGGAACACCGCCCCACGCGTGCCGCAGGGACGTGGCGTCCATTCGTCGCGACCGCATAGACACGCACACGCACGTGCTAGGGCCGCTCTCTACGAGCACAGACCCCTCACCCGGCCCGAACGAGAAACCAATGGCGGTGCGCGCGCGAGAGAGCACAAGCCCAACATAGCAGCGCTCGGCGCCCATGGGTGACGCACCCCTTCCTGAGGCAGCGCCTCCCCTCCCCTCCACCGCGACGCTCTCCACCTCTGCCACGCCCTTCTTCCTCTTGCAACTCGAGCGCCCGAGGCGCGCACCCACCCTGGCTGACGGGCTCCAGCGACGCGGCCCTTGCGCGTTCCATCCCCTCCTGCCTCTGCCTTTGGTGGGCATGTGTGGCCCTCCCCTTGCCCGCGCTCGTGCTCTTTACGCCGTCCCACGCCCGCAGGAAGCGTGTGGAACAGCTGGGCAGGCCCAGCGCCCAAGGCAGAGCGGCCGCAGAAGGCTGAGCGCAAGCTGTCACGCCCCGTTCCACCCTCGCGCCAGAAGCAGCAGCGCCGGTGGTGCGCAAGCGAGGTGCCACTGCGGTGCTTCTGCTCCCGGTGCGAAAGGGAGCGCGAGTGACAAGCACGCCAGACTCGTACGGCCGCCCTGCCCTGCTGTCCCGCCTGCAAAGCTGATCTCACTGGGTGGCGACAGATAAAGTGCGTGGGCAAGTGGGCTGCACCGAGCCTGCCAGAGGCAGAAACATCAGGGGATCAAGCTCAAGGGTGGCGTCGCTTGAGCCCTGAAGCATGGCCTTTTGCGCGCCCCAGGCGCTCTACGTGGGAGCGGGGGGAGGGTGATGAGGACAGCGTCGAGGCGGCCTCAGAGATCCGGCCTGAGGAGGGAGAGGCGAGACACCTACGGCTAGCACTGGTTACGCCCTGTCTCCGCACCACTGCTGGCGCGCGTGGGGATAGGCAAAAGGCCAGCCCAGCAGCGCTGGATTCTGCCGCCCCGCCCCCCAGGCAGCGGCCCTCCCGCCCAGGACGCTTTCCTCGTCATCACCTCATCCCCCGCCCGACTATCGTGCTCGAAGGCATGCACGCCCGGCTCCTGTGCACGTGGCTCCAACGCCGACGCCGCCGACGCCGCCACGCTTTCCATCCCCACTGCACTGGCGGAGGCGGGAGGGGGTGCAGCTTTAGCACGGCAGCTGGAGCCTGGCGAAAGCCACGAGGTGCGCGCGCCTCAGATGCTCCAGTCGGGCGGTTGAGACGGACGACGAGTAGAGCGTCGCGAAACTGAGGGTGGTCCTGCCTGAGGAGGGAGTAGCAACCCCGACGATGTCGAGCGGTGAGTCAGCCCCGTCCCCTTGCGTACCGTCAGTGCGAACGGAGGGGGCGCCCAGGGCACGCCGTGCGGGGCAGGCGCCCCTCCCGGCCCATGGCCGCAGGAGCAGTAAGGCACGCACACGCCGCACACGCACGCGCGAACACACGCGCGCTCTATGGCTCAGCCCGCACGGTGCGTCACAATCACTCACTGCCACGTGCCACTTGGCGACGTTCACTGCGTGTTCTCCTCAAGCTCCCCCCTCTAGCAACAGCGCACAGGCAAGGCAGGCCAGACCGCCTGTCTGGACCGACCTGACTGGCAACAGATCCTTTGCTAGCGGGCAGCGGCACCGTGACGCACGCCGTGACATCTGATACGCCCGGCAGCTGGGCGCCGGCCCCGTTGACGTGCCCAAACTGATGCAAAATCCAACACACGCAGAGGGTGGGCGCCCCACTCGCCTTGGTGAGCGCGCGCCGGAGGTCCCGCTCCAGGCCCGCCGCCGTTTCCTGGTAGGGCCCCGGCGTGCGCGCGTAGTGCCTCAGCGCCACCAGGGCGAGGTAGTTGATGTTGATCCACACCTTCAGGCGCGAAGATCAGTCACACATGCAAGGGTGAGCCGGTGTCCAGCGGCGTTTGCGCGCCCAGCGCACGCAGGGCAGCGCCGCGGCACGGCGCGCGAGAGTGACGGCGCCGTGGCCGCGAGCGCTGGTCTCTGCGGGAGCTTGAGGGCGAGGGTCGTCGCGAGTTGGTTTGCTGCGGCGCAGCGGAGCGCCACACCCGCCGCCAGCACGTTGCGCACGCCCTCACCTGCCCCCGCCAGTAGGGCTTGTCATGTGCCGTGTTGTGCTGCTTGTACAGCGAGCTGTCCGCCGACAGCGACCTCAGCCCGTGCGGCGTCCAGAGCAGGTCCTGCCGCCGCAGCTGCGCCAGCAGCGCGCCCAGCCGCGGGCTGCCTGCCGGCAGCAGCCGCATCAGCAGCGGGAACAGCGAAACGTAGCCAAAGTGCGGCACGTGGCGGAGCGAGGGCGGCGAGTCCACCGCGCGGACCAGCTCCCCCTGCACAGATTGACGCACGGCGGAACGACCGCTTGACGTGCTCTGTTGCGGGGCTGCTGCGCCGCCGCCGCTGCGGCGGCAGGTGCACCGCTGCGGCTGACGCGTGCGGCACGCAAAGAAGTGCATTTGGGCGCGGGGGCGGGGGTGGCCACTGGTGAGGGTGTCGAGAGCTCACCTGGTTGCCCAGCGCCGGCACGAGAGCCACGTCCTCAGTGTGCAGGCCCCAGTCGAGGTATTGCCCCCGCGCCTCGTCCCAGTGCTGCGCGTCCAGCGACTCAATGTCTGCGCACGCGCACACACGCGCACAGGACGAGGCACACCCTCCGCTCAGCTGCTCCCTCCCTCACCCTGCCGCGAGCAAGAAAGGTGTGCTGCGAACGCCCGGCGGCGGCAGCAACGGCGAGCGATCCCCTGGACACTGTGAGGCTGCCCCTCCCTCGCCCGCACTCGCGGTGCGCGCGCGGCTGACCTGAGAGCGCGGCCGCCGTGCGCTGGTACCGCGCCACCACGGCGTCGCCCAGGCCCAGGGATGCGCCGATGGTGGCCATGGCCTTGGACGCCAGCGCCTGCGCATGCCAGCGTTCGGGTTTGCGGTTTAGGGTCGGCGCGGACGCGTGAGCGTCACGAACACGGCGGAAACAGCCATGGAGCGAAGAGGGCAAGGAGGTGATGCGTCCAGGCGGTGCGTGCACGCACCATCCAGCACCTCAGGTCCAGGTGCCGCTCGTCGTCCGTGGGGTGCGACGCACGCGGGTAGTCGTCCAGCCCGCTGGTCAGGGTTTTTGGGTTGAGCTCGCGCGTGGTGGCCCCGTCGCGACCCCGCCACCTGCAGCAACCCCGGCCGCGCACCATGCGCACGCACAAGCACCGCCGCCGTCGCTGCGGGAGCGGCGCGAAGGGAGGGCAGCCGCGCGCCTCGGCAACCCTAGCGCTAGCCCTAGCCATGCGCGCCGCCGCCTCACCGGTACGAGTGCGGCAGCGGCCCGGCCTGCGTGGTGTTGAACCAGCTGAACCAGACCTCGAGCCGGGGCCAGGCAGCTGCCAGGAAGCTGCGGATCTCGCCGCGCTCCTCGTCAGACACTTGCAGCGCGGGGTCTGACGTGGTGCCCGCCTGCGAGCCAAGCAGCACCACGCCGCCGCCACGGAACGGCAATGCGGTTAGCGGGCAAGGTGGCACGCCTCCGCCCCTCTGCGAAGGAACGTTAAAGCAAGCCGGCAGGGTGAGGCGGTACGCCGCCGCCGCCGCCAAGGTGAGTCCCTGCCGGTCAGCTGCAGCGTGGAGGCAGACGCGCTCAAACGCCCAAAGGCGGCCCAGGCCAGGGGCGCGCGTGCATGCGTGCTCACCAGCTGCTCGGCCATGACCGAGATGGGCAGGAACAGCGAGGGAGGGTTTGCATGGAGAGGGTCCTGGACCACGAACTCGGCCGGCACGCGCCGCTCGGCCTCGGCGCCCAGGATCTGCTCCCTGCGCCGCAACCACCACCCAACCACCCACCCAACAGGCACGCGCCACAGAACGACTGCTTGGGGTGCCGCCCAGCGCTCCGACTGAGCACCTGCCAGTCGGAAAGCGGAACGTTGATGTCCGCAAGGGGAGCGAGGCGCGAGAACGCTGGTGCCAAGCGCTCTCCCGCCCAAGGCGTGCGCGCCCCAGGAGGGCAGCGATTTGAGTGAGGCGCCGCACCTGGGGATCCACCCCTGGGCGTTCATGAGGTCCAGCCAGTGGCCCAGCACGTCGCGGCTCAGCGCGCCGTCCCACCTGGCAGGGCCACAGCACGCGCAGCGCGGCAGGCGCAGCAGCAGCTGACTGCGACATGGTGTTGCGCGCTGCCCGCCGCACGTGCGTAGCAGCGGCGCACTCAGCCGCACCCCCTGCAACAGCAGCTGGCGCTAGCCCTCTTGTGTCCCCACCCTCCCCGTCCCCACGGCCGTCTCCTTAAGTGCAAATCACCCCACCACCCCCCACACACGCACCTCTGCACCAGCAGCTGGTGGAAGCCCTCGTCCCACAGGAACCCCCGGGGGAAGAAGGAGCGGCTGGGCACGGCCGTGTACAGCGCCGTGGGCCAGTACTGCGCCGGCTCCTCCTTGCCGGGGAGCCGCACCTGCGCGCTCGCCAGCGCAGCGCAGCACACCTCCTCCTTCGGTGCGCGTGGAGAGGGTGACACGTGGCCGTGCCTGGCGCCACGCCCGCAAGGCTGCTGCTGCGTGCGTGCGCGTGCAAGTGGGAGGTCTGTTCCCAGTGCGGCAGCCCCTCCTCCCTCCTTGCCAGGGCGCCTGAAGGCAGAGCCCCGAGGCTCTCACGGCTTGCTGCTTTCCCACCCCGACCCTCCCAAAGGTTCCCTAACATTGAACTGACCTTGCTCTGCCCGTAAAAGTATCCCATGGAGCCCAGCAGGTTGCTGAGCGCCGCCTTGGCCACCTCGCGCACGGCCGCCTCGTCCGGCGCACCCTCCTCGCCCTCCTCCCCGCCCTCCTCCTTGCCCGCGGCCGGGGACGCGGCGGGCGCCAGCTTCTGTCCATCGGGCAGGCAACGCGCACAGCAGCGGTGCAGCGCCTTGGTTGCTTGACGCTTGCCGCGGGAACAATGGCGAGCGCACGGCGGCGGCGGCAGCGACGAGTTCCAAGGGTCCGCTCACCTGGGCGAAGCGGGTGTCGAACTCCTCGCCGCGCTGCCGTATGAGCGCGGTGAGCGCCTCGCCGCTCAGCTCCGCCACGCGCGCCTCGGCCGCCGCGCCGCCGCCGCCGCCGCCCGCGCTGGGCGTGCTGAGGAACACCCAGTCCACAGTGCCGCCCACTGGCAGCGTGACCTGAACACGCGGGAGGGCGGGTGGGCGATGGCGCAGCCTCGCTGAGAGGCCCGACGCCGCGCGGCGCAGAAGGCCCCGAGCCAGCTGCTAAAGCACGCCGCCGTGGAGAGGGACGCATGCACACCACCGCGGAGGCCCACTGCCCCAAAAGAGGAGCGTTCCGCACCTGGAAGACTGCCATGTCAGAGCCCGTGGTCAAGCCGTTGGGCAGCTCCATGTGGAACTTGTCCGAGGTAGGGTTGCTGCGCAGGCAAGCCACGTCACGTCAGGTCAGGTCAAGCACCTGGGCGCGCTGCTTCAAGCTGCTCATGATCTGCTCCGCCACGCACGCAGACAGCGCTGCTTCCTGGCCCATTGTCATTCACAGGCAAAAAGGCGCTGTGCCCGCCCAACTCCAGCGCGCGCACCGCTGCAGGTTCTCGTAGATGACGCTCAGCAGCAGCTCCTTGATGCTGATGCGGAAATCGTGCTCGCCCTCGACCGACGGCAGCGAAAGGTAGTTGAGACGCGCGCCGCGCTTGCGCTTGCCGGACGCCGCGGCGGCGGCCCCGCCACTGGTCGAGTCCACCACGTGGAGCGACCAACGGCCCACCGCTGCACCCACACATGCATAGCAAGTCGCGCGCATGGGGCGAAGCTTTGCTCCCGCCTGCACATCGCTCTGAGTGACTTCTTTCCGGCTGCTCCCTCCCTTGGCCCCATTGCCACGCTGCAGGGGCGGTGAGAGGCGCGCGCTCTCGCTCACTCTTGCTGCCTCCGCTGACGAGCTGCACGCCGTCCTTGAGGTTCTCTGGCTCGCCAAACGGCAGCACCGACCACGGCGCCTGCGGCCACGCAGCATGCCGCAAACGCCACATCTCTCCTCACCAGCGTCGGGCCCACCTCGGATGCACACGCCTCCCTCCGCCTGCTGTGGCGCCGCACACGAACGCCCTCGTCGTGCGCTGATTCCCTCCCGAGGCATCGTTGCTGAGGCGGCGAGGGGCAGGTGCAGCGCAGCGGAGCGTCACCTTTGGCTTGTCCTCGTCGCTAATGTACATGACGAGGGAGATGCGCTTGGGGGGGCGCGGCGCCGAGGCGTCCACGTCGCGCGGCAGCGGGCTGGACCTGGCCACGTGCACGCGCACGGCCCAGTCGCCGCCCACGCCGCTGCTAGGCCCCTGGTGCTTGACCTGCGGGCGATGGTCCCACCCCCACACGCGTCGCCACACACCCGTCCTCCAGGGACGCACAAGAGGTGTGCAAAGTCTGCGTGGCGCGCTGATGGGGGGTGCCGCGCCTGAGACGCCACCGCAAGGAGCGCACCATGGTGAGCGTCAGGTTGTACGTGCCGTCCACGAGCACCTGCTGCCCCCAGGTGCGGCCGTCGTGGCGCACCCAGCCGTAGCGCTGCAGCCGGTCGTCCTGGCTGGCCTGGTGGCGCACCCGCTGCAGGCAGGTGACCAGGGGCGAGCAGGTGGCACGCGTGCCGCGCAGGTGCGCGAGCGCCCCCATCGTTTGCTCCGGGGAACTGCGCGCACCTGCTCCATGAGCGTGCTGGGGGAGTCAGGGTCGAACCACAGTAGCCCAGTGACGAGCGACTTGGGCTTCCTGCGCTTGGGGGCCGGCCAGCACCATCACGAGCTCGCTGGCGACCGTCCCTCTCGACGCGCGCCGAGCCCGTGCGAGCGCCCACGGGCAGCCCCATCACCTTGTGCGCATGCCAAAGTAGAGGCCCGAGCGGTAGCTGCCCCACAGCATCTGCTCGGCGTACGCGGGCGAGGCCGGGAGATCTGTCAATCTCTTGGCCCGCAGGGGCCGCAGCACCTCTGGCGCTCCCAGCCCAAGGAACTGGTAGGCGCCTGCTGCGGCGACCGCCAGAGCCAACGCCGCCGCTGCGCCCAAGAGAGCCCAGGGCGGCCCCTGGGAGGCCTGGGACGACGAGGCGCCTGCGCACAATGTGCACGCGTGTGGGCACATTTAATGGGCACCGTGCGGCCTCAGCATGCACGTCTCAGCTGGTCTCGAGCGGAGAGGCACGCCCCACCTTTCTTGGCGGCCATCGGTCCCCCGCGCACAGCGCCCGCAGCGCACGGGGGGCGTCGCGACGGACGCTGCAGGACCCGGTGCTGCCCACCCAAGCTGCTGCTCAAAAGGACTGCGGCCTCAGCTGGTCAGCTCTACAAGGCGCTGGAGGCGCTGTGGCACGCAATGCATGGACAGGTCTTTCGAGGCCAGGAGAGCAGCGGCTCGAACGCAGCCTGGCAGGACCGTGAGGAGCAGCGTCCGCGCGACCCGGCGCGCTAGGAGAGGGCCCCGCATCGCTCGCGGGCGGGGAGCAGAGCCGAGCGCCTTCGGTTCTCTGTCCCTCGAGCATGGCCAGCGGCGGCAGCAGGGAGCTGGGCCGGCGCGCGCTGTGGGCGTTGCGCCAGGCAGCATGGAGCGCCGCGGGAGCAGCACCAGGAGCGGAGCAAGGGTGCGCGCGCGGTGGCTCTGCTCTCGGCTTGTGCGCCTACCTGCCGCACGGCAGCCCACGCGCAGCAGCCACCCGCGCAGCTCGCCTGATTGCCACCGGCGCAGAGCTCCCTGTGGTGTGCGCCCACTGTGGCGCGCGATGGCTGGCTCGCGCAGGGCCTCGATGGCCTGGGGCGCTCTGGCTCAGCGAGCGGGAGCTGGCGCCCTGATGCGCGGTTCGCCTGCGCTCCTGATGCATTCGCGGAGCTACTCATGTGAGCGCAGCAGCCTGAGCAGGGCGGATGGGTGGGGAGCGCGGAGCCCTGAGCTTGGAGATGATCCTGGTGCACGGGAGTGGCCAGGGCGAGGCGCACGACACGCGTGCTCTGGATGCGACGGCGCTGAGGCCACGCGGCTCTCGCCGTGACTGTGCACTCGCAGTGCCGCCCCACACGGTGATGAGCATGCCGTCGCTCTCGCCCACAATGACCCAGGTGCGCAGATGACGCACCACCACGCATGCGCTCTGCAGCAGCACCACCAGCAGCACCACCAGCAGCTTGGGTGTGCGTCATGTGAGCTGGGACGGGGTGTGCCGGGCCGCTGCAATGGCGCAGACAGCCCCCCCCCCCGCATCGCTGCGCGCCACCCTCTGTGCGCAGGGCAACATTGCGTCCTGGAAGAAGAAGGAGGGCGACGTCATCGCGCCGGGGCAGATCCTGGCCGAGGTGGAGACGGACAAGGCCACCATTGAGTGGGAGGCGCAGGAGGAGGGCTTCCTGGCAAAGATCCTCAAGCCGGACGGCGCCAAGGACATCCCCGTGGGCGCGCCGGTGGCGGTGCTGGTTGAGGACGCGGCGTCCGTCGCCGCCTTCAAGGACTACACCGGCCCCACAGGTGTGGGGTGGGGCCGCACACGCTCACGCACACGACACCCGCACCGCAGCACGTTTCCGAATTCAGTCAAACGACGACACGACCCCTCGGCGCGCCGTGGGTTCGCAGCTGGAGCGGCGGCGGCCGCAGCGGCGCCTCCGCCGCCGCCTCCGCCGCCCAAGCCCGCCGCCGCGCCCGCCGCGGCGGCCAAGCCCGCCTCGGCGTCGTCCTTCCCGCCGCACCAAGTGCTCAACATGCCGGCGCTGTCGCCCACCATGAGCCAGGGCAACATCGCCGAGTGGAAGAAGAAGGTGCGCGTGCGCTTGGGGCCGAGCGACCTGGGCTGGCCCCGGCGGTGCTGTTCACGGGGGCGGCTGCGGGGCTGCGGTGGAAGGCACGCGGGGGGGCTAGGAAGGACGAGCAGCAACCATGCGTGCAGAGCGTGGTGCCCTGGTGGTGTGGCGCTGACGTTGCCGTCGTGTGACGTGCGCAGGTGGGCGACTCGGTGGCGCCCGGCGAGCTGTACTGCGAGGTGGAGACGGACAAGGCGACCATGGGCTGGGAGGCGCAGGAGGAGGGCTTCGTCGCGCAGGTCAGTGCGCGGGACGGGGACGGGCCCGCCCTCCTCGTGGCGCTTGGCTGGGAGCGCGAGTGAGCGCGGGCCAGGCGGCAGCACTCGCTCTATGCAGCAGGCAGCTCTCTTGCCGCGCCCGCTCGCCCTCCTGGTGGCTCTTTGCTGGCGACGCCTTTGGCGTGCCGCCTGGGCGAGCACTGCAACACAAGTTACTCAGGCCTGGGGCTTGGTGTGCGCGCGGCACGCAGATCCTGCTGCCGAGCGGCGCCAAGGACATTCCCGTGGGGCAGCCCGCGCTCGTCATCGTGGAGGACAAGGCGAGTGCTTCCTGCCGCTGTGTGGTGTGGTGATGCGGCCGCCAACCACTCGCCGTGGTGCAGCGTCGCGCGCGCGGCGCACAGACCTTGCGTGCGGGTGCGCCTCTGGTGACGTGCGCCATGGCCGCAGGCGACGGTGGACGCGTTCAAGAGCTTCACCGCCGACGACGCAGTGCCGGGCGCTGCGCCCGCCGCCGCGGCGCCCGCGGCCGCCGCGCCCGCCGCCGCCGCGCCGGCGACGCCCGCGGCGGCGCCCGCGCCCACCGCCAAGCTCGCACCAGGTGCGCGGGCTGTGCTCAGCCCTGCAGCCCTTGCGCCCATGAGCACGGTCCGCACTGTGGAGGAGGAGGAGGGCGACTGCAGGCACCCTGGAGAGTGGCCAATTGTGGGTGTGGCGTGTGGACGTGCGGCCCGCAGGCAGCCGCGTGATTGCGTCGCCGTACGCCAAGAAGCTGGCGGCCGGGGCGGGGCTGAGCCTGGCAGGCCTGCCGGGGTCGGGGCCCGGCGGGCGCATCGTGGCGCAGGACGTGCAGGCGGCCGTCGCCTCGGGAGCGCACAAGAAGGTGCGCCGCTGCGGCACCCCTCCCTCTTCCTGCCGGCCCACGCCAGTGCCGTCGGACGGCGCCTGCGCCGTGCGCTGAGCACCGCCTCGCTCAGCTTTGTTGCGTGTTGGCTGGTCGTCTGGTGCGCGCAGGGTGCGGCGCCGGCGGCGGCGGCGGCGGCGCCCGCGGCAGCGGGCGCCTCGCTCATCGCCGACGCGCTGGCGGCTTACACGGACATCCCGCACACGCAGATCCGGCGCGTGACGGCGCAGCGGTTGCTCGAGAGCAAGCAGACCATCCCGCACTACTACCTCACGGTCGAGGTGCAGGTGCGCGCACATGGGGTGGGCACAAGCGCGCCGTGCGTCCTATTGGGCAAAGAGCAGATGCGCGCGGGGGGTCGGGCGCGGCGCGCTTGGACCCCCGGGGGGCCGCTTCACCTCGCTCGGGACAGGACGGGACAGGAGCGGAGCTTGTGGCCGCCGTGAGCGCCCCTGCATCCTGAGCAGTCAGGCAGCTCTGCCTCGTTCAGGGTTGCTGCGTGGCGTGGCGTGGCGGGTCGCACGGCGCAGGTGGACGCCATGCTCAAGCTGCGCGAGCAGATCAACGCGTCCTTCCCCAAGGACTCGGGCGTCAAGATCAGCGTCAACGACTTCATCATCAAGGCAGCGGGCCTCGCGCTCAAAAAGGTGCGGGGCGGCCGCGGCCGCCCACGTTTTTCTGCCACCGTCGCCGGCCCAGCGCGTGCGCACGCACGACGGCCGCAGCAACAGGCGCCCGCACGCGGACAGCGGCGGCGGTTGCGGGAAGGGAGTGTGAACGGGCGAGGCAGGGCGGCAGCGGCCCTTCAGAGGGTGTCA
>VFQP010004232.1_pt1 | contig 13584 bp, 7 predicted proteins | sample 3512351 | NCBI WGS metagenome assembly VFQP01 (sample SAMN10412372, study PRJNA504923) | tailings metagenome | isolation source: Relicate 1 Philex TSF1 revegetated site | place: Philippines: Tuba, Benguet | collected 2017-08-29 | reverse complement strand
AATCTACTGAAAATTTTAAGACAATCCGCGAAACATACTTAAAGCATGTCGCAAAAATGTTTGAATTAATGGGTGATGCACCTGATGTTGCAGCTGACGAAGCGAAAGCAGTGATGAAAATTGAAACGCTATTGGCTAAAGCTTCTATGTCTCAAGTTGAGCAACGCGATCCTTATGCGGTTTATCATAAAATGGATTTGGTACAATTAAAAAAATTGACACCGCACTTTTCATGGTCGACTTATCTGCATACAATGGGACTTGATGACATCAAAACCATGAATGTTGAAGTCCCTAAGTTTATGCAAACTGTTGATGGCGCGCTGCAATCTATACCATTAGCCGATTGGAAAACCTACCTGCGCTGGCATTTACTAAGTGAATCGTCTCCTTATCTTTCTCAGCCTTTTTTGCAACAAAACTTTAACATGCTACATGCGATTACGGGGGTTGAAAGTTTACCAGAGCGCTGGAAGCAAGTGTTGAGTACAGAAGATACTGTTTTAGGATTTGGTGTAGGGTCTTTGTATGTTAAGAAATATTTTTCTGAAAATACAAAACAAGAAGTTCTCGCCATCATTAAAAATATTTCCGATGTGCTAAATCGCGATTTAGCTGAATTGACTTGGATGACACCAGAAACCAGACAAGCAGCAATTCATAAATTGAATATGTTAGAAAAACGTGTGGGTTATCCTGATAAATGGCGTGATTATTCAAACTTAGAGGTTGATCGAGGTCCTTACATCCTCAACGTTTTGCGTGGTAGTGCATTTTTGGTCCGTCGAGATTTAAATAAAATAGGCAAACCGATTGATCGCTCAGAATGGGAAATGACACCACAAACGGTTAATGCTTATTATGATCCATCCATGAACAGTATCAATATCCCAATTGGTATTTTACAGCCACCATATTTTGATCCCAAAGCACCAGCTTCAGTGAATTACGGTGCAATCGGGGCTGTGATTGGGCATGAAATCACGCATGGTTTTGACGACCAAGGCTCTCAATTTGATGCCAAAGGTAATTTGCACGACTGGTGGAAACCAGAAGATGCTAAAAAATTCCGCGCTGCAACACAATGTATTGTTAACCAATTTTCAAAATATACGGTTGATGGAGGCCACGCTGTACAAGGCAAACTCGTGGTTGGTGAAGCTACAGCGGATTTGGGCGGTTTAATTTTAGCTTATCGAGCTTATCATGCTACTGATGAATATAAACAGGCACCCCATATAGAGGGATACTCACCTGATCAGCAGTTTTTTCTGAGTTATGCTCATGTATGGGCGAATAACATGCGTCCACAACAAGCATTAAATCTAATCACTGTAGATCCCCATCCACCAGCGATGTACCGAGTAAATGGTACGGTAGCCAATATGGAACAATTTCAGACCGCTTTTCAAGTTCCTTTAAAAAGTCCTATGGTTAAAGAACCAAGATGTACGATTTGGTGATGATCCACTCTCATTCAAACCATGGTGTGGTTTGAGTGAGAGTGAATAGTTTGCTTGTTTTAATATTTTAGATTCAATCATTAAATGGGGATGTAAACCAGTTTGATTTTGGTTATCGACACCATCTTTGCTTTAATGTTTCATGGTGTTGTTTTTAAGAGTCTATTTAACAAAGCATTTACCTCTGCAGGCTCTGCTTGTCCTCGCGTAGCTTGCATCACTTTGCCGACAAAAAAAGCCATTAATTTTTCCTTTCCGTTACGAAATTCTGTGACTTGCTGCGGATACTGTTGAAGTAAGTCATGAATGGTACTTTCTAAAGCAGACGAATCAGTGATGAGCCTTAAGCCTTCTTCCTCGATGATGTTATCGATATCAAGATCTGAATTCAGGAGTTTCAAAAACAACTGCTTTGCTTGTTTTCCAGAGATTACGCCCTCGGTTAATCGATCTAGGAGTATCGCTGTTCGTTTCGCTGAAATGGGAGGATGTTCAAAGCTTAAACGTTGTTCGTTTAATAACGCAGCATAATTACCTTTTAACCAGTGTATGATGGTTTTATTTGTTGCATGAGTATGAGATTTGATTGTGTCATAAAATTTGACGTGGTGGGGAGATGTCAGTAAAAACTCGATATCTTGTGATTCTAAATTATCCTCATTTCTAAGCCTGATTGTTATTGCATCAGGTGTTTCTGCCAACGTATTTTTTGCATGTTGAATATCACAAGCGCTGATTTGAATAGGTAATAAGTCAGGATCACTAAAATATCGATAATCTGCCGCTTCTTCCTTTTCTCGCATGACGACCGTAGAGTTTGTTTCTGGACAATATAGGCGAGTTTGCTGAATAACTGGCTGGCCTGATTCAATCAGGTTTTGGTGTCGAAGAGCTTCAACGGTAATGGCTTTCTCAATAAAACGAAATGAATTAAGATTTTTTAGCTCGGTTCGAGTTCCAAGCGTCAAATCACCTTTTTTTCTGATAGAAAGGTTCACATCACAACGAAAAGAACCTTCCTGCATGTTGCCATCACAAATGTCCAAAAATCGTAACAATTGATGCAAGGTTTTTAAATAGAGAATTGCTTCTTCGGCTGAGTTGATACAGGGGGTCGTCACGATTTCTAATAGAGGTGTTCCCGCACGATTTAAATCGACGTAAGAATAATATGGATCTTTATCATGAATCGATTTACCTGCATCTTCCTCTAAATGTGCGTGCTCAATCACGATGCGTTTTTCTTGATCACCCACTGAAATATCTATGTAACCTTGGCTAATGATGGGGCGACGCAATTGGCTAATTTGGTACCCCTTTGGTAAGTCCGGATAAACGTAATTCTTGCGCTCAAAATAGGATAAGTTTTGAATATTGGCTTGAATCGCTAAACCAAATTGAATCGCTAAATGCACCGCATGGCGGTTTAACACTGGTAAAGTGCCTGGAAAGCCTGCATCAATAAAATGAGTTTGTGTATTCGCTTCTTGACCATATAAAACGCTAGCTGGAGAAAACAATTTGGAGTTCGTTTTTAATTGGGCGTGAACCTCTAATCCAATCATGGTTTCAAAACTCATATTCGCTAGACTCCTGGTGGGGTGTGTTGGTGCCAATTTGTGGATTGTTGATAAAAATGCGCGATTTGTAACAAACGAGCCTCACTAAAATGATGTCCAATACATTGCATGCCAATCGGTAATCCTTGATGAAAACCAACAGGAATAGATAGGGCTGGTAACCCAGCTAAGTTGACGGCAACAGTAAAAACATCAGCCAATTGAGAGGACACATTATTGTAGTTTACCGAACCTAATTCAAAAGCTAGGGTTGGTGTGGTAGGTCCAAGAATAATGTCTACCTCAGATAAAACGGTTAGAAGTTCTTCGGTAATCAAACGACGAACTTTCTGCGCATATTGAAAGACGTCATCAAATTGTTTGGAAGAGAGGGTATACGTGCCAGTTAAAATCCTTCGTTTAACTTGCATACCAAATCCTTCACTGCGGGAGCGAATGATCAAATCTTTAAGCGTAAGCGCATCGTTAGCGCAATGGCCGTAGCGTACACCATCATAGCGAGCTAAATTGGAAGAGGCTTCGGCTGTAGAAATGACGTGATAACAGGGAACCCAATAAGGCAGCAAAGTTAAATCTACTTCAATAACTGTCGCTCCAGCTGCTTTAAAGAATTGAATGGCTTCATTGATTGCGTTTTGTATGGGTTTTTCTACATTCGGACTAAAAAACGCAGTGGGTAAGGCTATACGTAAGTTTTGTATGGGCTGATTTAAGTGGGTCTCCCAACTTTCAGGTTTGCGCTGAAGAGATGTTGAGTCAGCGGGATCAAAACCTGTTATTACAGAAGTTGTGATAGCGATGTCTTCAGCACTGTTTGCTATGATGCCGGCTTGATCTAGGCTTGACGCATAGGCAATTTGTCCATAGCGCGAAATCATGCCATAAGTTGGTTTTAAGCCACAAACACCAGAAAATGCAGAGGGTTGCCGTATCGATCCGCCGGTATCAGTAGCTGTTGCAAAAGGTACCAATCGTTGGGCAACAGCTGCGGCTGAACCACCCGAAGAGCCGCCAGAAACATGAGCATGGTTCCAAGGATTTTTAACTGGGCCAAAATAGCTGGATTCATTGGTTGAACCCATAGCAAATTCGTCCATATTGGTCTTTCCTACCATAATGGCGCCATGTTGTTTCAGCTTTTTAACGACAGTGGCATCATAAGGTGGAATAAAATTGGCTAACATTTTAGAGGCACAAGTTGTTAAAACATCTTTTGTGCAAAATAGATCTTTGTGAGCCATTGGAATGCCGGTTAGTCGTGGGGCCTGTCCTTGTTTTAATCGTTTGTCAGCCTCTTTGGCTTCTTCTATCGCTCTTTCCTCATCCAGCGTAATGAATGCATTTAATGTTTTTGCTTGCTTGATGCGATCAAAGTAGTGTTGAACTAATTCAACACTAGATACTTTTCGTTGTTGTAGTGCTTGTATGAGTGAGCGAACAGATAATGTATGCATCATCTATCCTTAATATGTTGAGGAACAAGGTAATGATTATCTGCAAAATGAGGGGCCACTTTTTCAAGAGCCTCTAAAGAGTTTTGATGACAGACCACATCTTCACGTAGAAATTGGTAGGCCTCAATAGGATGCACCAAAGGTTCGATACCTGTCACATCAACTTTGTGTATGCGATCAATTTCGTTTAGAATGAGATTGGTTTCATTTAATAAAGCTTCTGCATCTTGGTTATCTATGTAAGCCAGAGCTGCCGTTTTTTGAAGTTGTGCAAGTGTTAAATTCATGCGCGTTACCTCATTCATGGTGTGTCAAAAACAGACATTTGAGTTAACGTGAACGTTACCAGTATTTGACAAGAAAATTCAAGTAAAATGAGAAAAATTTTATCTATATATATTGTTGCCATCATCCTTGGTAGTGTCACAGGTTTAATTTGCTCTCTGCTTATATCTATAATAGGACTTGTTACCAAAGGCTTAGCTTTGGCCAGCCAGTTTTTGCTAGAGCATGATCTACCTGCCGCTTTGATATCTGCATTAATTAGCGGTTTATTAGTCTATTTGTCTTGGTTTTTGACTTGCCGTTTTGCACCAGAAGCTTCTGGAAGCGGTATTCCAGAAATTGAGGCAGCTTTACTTCATAAGCGAGAAATTCGACGTTGGACTCATGTTATTCCAGTTAAATTTATTGGTTCAGTGCTGTCTATTTCCGCTAAAATGGTTTTAGGTCGTGAGGGACCATCTGTTCAAATTGGCGGTCATTTGGGCGCGATGTTCGCTGATTTTTTTAAGTTTCAGCCTGCCCGACGCGACTCATTAATTGCTGCAGGAGCTGCTGCAGGACTAGCGGCTGCATTCAATGCGCCTGTTGCAGGGGTCCTTTTTTTCATAGAAGAGTTACGAAAGCATTTTAATTTTTCTTTCACGCATTTTAAAGTTGTTGCACTGGCTTGTGCGATGTCTACCGTCGTGCTACAGGCTATTTTGGGTAACTACCCAGCGATTGATATGCCGGTTTATACATCACCGAATTTAAGATCTTTCGTGGCTTTTTTCTTGTTTGGTATTGCCGTTGGGTTTGCTGGTGTTATCTTCAATTTTAGCCTAATGAAAGTGGTTATATTGATGGAAAGACTTTCATCAAAAACACGCCGATTGTACGTTATGATGATAGGTTTATTAATTGGCTATTTTGCTTATACTTATCCCTCTCTAGTCGGAGGTGGCTATGGCATTATTGCTCAGTCAGTTCAGCTGATGCCAAGTATTTCTGCCCTTGGGTTGATTCTTATTGTTCGATTTATTTTGACATTGTTGTGTTATGGCACAGGGGTTCCTGGCGGCATTTTTGCACCAATTCTTGCGCTTGGAACATTGTTGGGTGTGATGATTGATATGTGGCTGCCTGCATGGATGAATGTGGGGACACAATCAGGTATGTTTGCGGTAGCTGGTATGGGCGGATTATTTTCAGCTGTGGTACGTGCCCCTATTACGGGTGTCATATTGGTTGTGGAGATGACACAAAACTACTCGCTCATTTTACCATTAATGATTACTTGTTTGACAGCTACCACCGTGATGCAATGCGTGGGATGTGCGCCTATTTATACACAATTAATGCGGGGACTAAATGCGAAAACCTCAAAAAAAACTTAGGTTGGTTGATGCGCGTTTTTACCATTACTGGCAAGCATTTTATCTATCGCTATATTCTCCACGCTTATATATCGATGTAGCCAAGCGATGGAAAGGATTTGGATTTTTATATGTATTATTTTTATTAAGCGTGGTCTCCATTCCGCTTTCAATACAGTACATTCAACGATTTAATCAATATACCTATAATGATTTTATAGAGCCCTTTATGCATGTTCCACCCATTTATATTCATCAGGGCAAAGCTATTATTCATGAAAAAGTGCCTTCTATCATTGAAAACAAGCAAGGTAAAGTGCTGATTTTAATAGATAAAAATGGTTCCATGAAAAATTTCAACACGGTTTATCCTGATTTAATCGCACTAATCACGACACATGCATGTTACTTCCGCCAACCGACGTCTCCTTTTTTCATCGGTCGACAGTCATTTATGGAAGAACAAGTGATTGAAACATTGCCTTTTGAAAACTTACCTGATGGGAAGTTTGATTTGGCGAATTGGTTAAAGCATAGCGGTTTGATTTTGCTAAAAAATGTCATGTTGGTAGGAATTTATCCCTTTATTGTCTCGTCGTTTTTTGGTTTGATTATTTCTTTAATGTTGGTGCTAGCGTTGGTGGGGCAATTAACATCATATACCATTTTTCGCTTCAGGTTAGGTTTTATGCCTGCTTGTCGTTTGATGGCGGTGGCATCTACGTTTAGTATCTATGCATTTTTTGCTCTCAAAACACTTGGATACAAGACAACAGGAATGAGCTTTTATTGCAGCTTGATGGCTTATATCTATTTTTGTTTTGCGGTGCTGGTTGTACGTAGAGAAAGTCAAAATTTGGTTCACGTATGAAGAAAGAAATCCATTTTGCCCATGGTAATGGCTTTCCTTCAGGTTGCTATCAACAAATATTGGAACCACTGCGCGCGGACTTTCGATGCATTGATATTGATAAAATTGGACATAATACCGATTTTCCAGTTACGCAAAACTGGCATTTTCTGGTGCAGGAAATGATTCAAAGTATTGAAACCCAAGCAACGCAACCCGTCATTGCCATAGGACACTCTTTGGGCGGGGTATTAAGTTTAATCGCAGCCATCAAGAGGCCGGAGTTGTTTTCTTCTCTTATTTTATTAGACTCACCATTAATTAATCCAGTTAAATCATATATGGTGCGTTTGGCTAAAAAATTTGATTTTATCGATTATATCACGCCTGCTATGCGGACACGCACACGTCGAAAATATTGGCAAACACGAGAAGAAGTTTTAGAGTATTTAAAACTTCGCCCATTATTTAGCCAATTCTCACCAGACTGTTTAAATGACTACGTAAATTTTGGTTTACGGCAAGAAGCAGAGGGGTATTCACTGCGTTTTGATCCAGAAATTGAGTATCAAATTTACCGCACCATGCCACATGACCTTAATGCATTACACGGTAAGCTTTCTATCCCAACGACTTTAATTTATGGCAGACAAAGTAATGTTGTCAATCGAATTGATAGGGTGTATATGCGTTATGCTTATGGAATTTCAAGTGTTGCCATGGATGGCACTCATATGTTTCCAATGGAGCATCCCAAGTCAACTGTCTTGAAAATATTAGATATTATGGGCGCTTTGCCTTGAAGCTTCAGCGAGTTTTCCTCTCTCTGGTTTCCCAAAGAATGAACATGTCGATAAATTTGATGATATAGCTTCATAAACTGAATAGGCACCTCTTGCTATCATGCAGATAAGACCTATTATGCCATCAAAAAACCACTGAATTAAGGCCATACAACAGCAAGTTCTTACAGGGTTTTCACCATCTTGTTTAGATGCTTGTGCTAAATTATCCGAGGATACCGTAGATTTTGATTGGACAGGTTGCTGTTGAATTGAGGGATGCGCTGCTGTGGTGCTATTAGTAGACACATTTTCTTGTTTATTAGCCAGTTTTAACAGCGCATTTAAAATATTATCATAGATATTATTGCCCATGTTTTTGACAGTAATCTCTTTTCGAGTACCATCTAACAGGATGCTTAATGTGTGATTTGTTGAAGAAGATTGAATTTGCGTTTGTAGATGACTAATTTTATCTGGAAATGACGTCTCAGGCTCATTAGAAGCAAATTCCCTTCTATTTCTACAAACATCGATTATCTCATGACTTGAAAATTCAATGATTTTTGGTTCTGCCACGGAGCTATTTGTTGCTTCTGTTCCCATTTTGCACTCAATAAAAATTTAAATCGCTTTATTTAATCATAAAATAAGCACTTTGTCAAAATAGGTGCCACTATATTTCATGAGTCGCACCATCATCTAAATGGGATTTTAACAACATTGTCAGATCACTGCCTAATTCAGTGTCAGTGATTTTTGGGTGACTGAATTTCAAGCTTTTGATTTCTTCTAATATTTCTCTTTTTAAGCTTAATTCCATTGAAGTCATGAGTTTTTTTATTTTATCGTACTCATGTTGATTCAAAGATTTACCTTGTGTGAGCATACCAAAAAGTTTGGTATAAAAGGGAGCTGATGAGGTCCGAGAGAAAATTGAAAACCAATTTTTTGATGGTTTGAGATCAAGTATTTCTGGATAGTGCCTTATCAAAACAGAGATGATGGCATAGCGAATAAGATAATCCCTATCGCTTATTTTTTGTAAACCACTTTTTGCGCCAATAGATTGAGGAAAATTTTGTAAGATACGAAAATAAACCATCATGGCTTTTTGCCATTGCTCCATTTTTTCATGCGCGTTGGCTTGATTTAACATATTCTGTTCGGTGGATAAAGGCTGTCGGCTGATGCTTCTCTGAGATTGGGATATTTTGAGAGATTTTTTGAATGAATTTAATGCCATTCTTGATGTGCCACGACATGTTGCCAGTTGTGTTTCATAAAAGTTTAATTTTAATGATGGATTTTCAATGAGCCAAATAAGAGACTCAGCACGCTGGGTTAATTCCAATAACATTCCATTGAAATATAAAATCTGCTCCATGAACCGTTTATATTCTCCTATATGCTCTCTACAGGCATTCTTGGGACCTGAAAGAATTTGATTATCAATCGTCGTTATCCAGCCGGATTGGTGATGATGATTGGCTATCATCGTCGATGCTTCTTCAATACTGATTAAGTGCATCATTAATTTGCCAGCATCTATGCAGGAATATATGCAGTAGACCAATGGAAGCCCTGTTTCTAGAGGATTGATTTGATCTTCATAAAAAAGCATGTAATTGTTTGAGGCAAAAAGATTATCATCAAAAATGTCAGTCTTGCACCACTCATTCAGTGTTCGATATAGGGTAGCTTTAAACCCCATAGGTATTTTTTTTGGGGATACGTGTTGACTGTTTTCCAAAGCGGTATATAACTGTTTTGATTTATCCAAGGTTTTTTCATCAACTTGCAGCTGTGAAGTGTGAGATGTATTGTGATACGTTTTGTGTTGTACGATCGCAGATAGTGAACGGTAGCCACTTTGGTATGTTTCTTCGGCGCAATAGGGCCTAGCTGATTGAATCATTCTTTTTAGTTTGTCTCGAAGCTTCAGCTCGTCTTTAATTTTGATATTTGCTTGATGTAAACATTTAATCCATTTTAAAATCAGTGTTTCGCTATGATTTTCCAAGTATGTTTCGGTGCTTATTCTTTTTGCAACGGTTCCATATGTATCATATAAAGAACTCGAATCATGTCGCTTAATCAACACACTTTCAAATGCTTTTGCATATCGAATTTGCGTTTCGATATCACTGCTTTCTGATGCTAAAATTATTTCCATTAAATTTTGGTATATTAAATTCTCCATTTTGCTGAGTGTATAGTGAATTGCCGTATACCTAATTTTTTCTTTGTGATGATTTTCGATGATATTGACCAAATCATCTAAGTTATCGATTTGACTATCACTAGGAAGAATGATGCTGATTGTTTGCTCATTCTCTAAATCGCGCATTCGTAAACATCCTTGAAAAATACGGTGTTTCGTATCAGTTAAGACAAGCGCGAATGCATCAGTTTTTTGTCTGATATCCATACCGAAACTGTGCGTTTGATCAAAATACGTCACATAATGATCAGGCGTACAACCATCTAATTTTTCAAAAATAGCTTGACTGTCCGTGGTGCCAATTTCAACAATTTGACGAGGTTCAGCAACAGACAAAGCACATAATTGATCTTGCTCATCGAAGTATAAAATATATTGGATCTGTTGTTGATGCTCGGTAACAAAGTCTGCGATGCCAGAAGCCACAGCACTGTTTTCGATACCTGAAAATCTCGCGCTAATATCAATGATTGCTGAAAAAGGTTTCGCTGTTGCTATGGTTTGATAGTAGTGCTGTAATAATGTCTTCGGAGTATCAAAATCCAATGTCTCTATTCTTGTATGTTTGCTTTTTAATAAATTTAGAAGATATTCGTTGTTGCCATTCGAAAAATGGTTATCGATGATAAAATCTGAGTGATAGCAGACATCTTCGTCAAGTGTGCCTGAAGTACAAACGGTCCGGTAATATAAATCAACATGATGATAAGCATTGCTAGAGAGGGTTATGGCATCTAGTTCAATTTGTGGTAACAAATGATAGCCCAGGATATCAAACAAAAAATCGATATGTTGGTTAATTTTAAATAAAAATTGATTTAAGCTTGGTTGATGATCGAGATCAATTTGATCTATTTGAATATTCATCTCGCGTAAACTATCATCAAAGATATTTTTATCTTTTTGGCTTCTCCATATTTTAATGAGTTCATTGAGTAATTCTGTATCCATTCCCATTTCTAATAGCATTAAAATCGTACAATGTATTGTAATCCAGTAACACCCAAATCGAGATCCTTCCATCGATTCATTGTTGCTACTGTAAGGAATAGCAATGGCTCTTTGTACCGGAGATAGATCATGTCTTTTAGAAGGTCCGTAATTCACATGTAATCTTAAGCCTCTTGTGTATTCATAAAGACTCTCTCCGTTGAATTCTTGACGATTAAAATGCAATTTATAGAAAGCTAATTTTTCTTTTAACGATGCTGATAGTGTCTCGATAAAATTTGTATCATTTTGATCTAGTTGACCTTCTATGTAATGACGAATTGTCCCAATGCTTTCTGCAGAAAATCCTTCCATTAAGGGACTATCAGGGTGGTAAAGTAATCTATCTAAGATCTCTTCTTGCGTGATAAGATCGTACTTTTTAATAAATTTAAATAATTCTATAGAATGTTCAATGTCTATTTGACGGATAGATTTGTATGCTCCCATCGTATAGTTCAGAGAGCGATTCGGTGAGAGTACTTCATGGACTTCATCGATGATCACATTGGCTCTTTTGCGTAATAACTGTAGAATTTGATGTAAATAGAAAATTTCATATTCGATTTCTTCTAAATGAGCACCATCTTGGTAGGATAAATACAATAATTCGTTATATTTAAGTGCCAATGCTTGCATGGATTGATCTGACGCAATGCAAACTGATTGATGGCTAATGATTGATTCAAACTGTTGGTAGATCCGTTTCAAAATCGATGCATTGCATGTTTTTTCCAAATCAAATTTGAATAAAAACAACCCTTTTCCCAAGTTTTTCAGAATGATTTGTTGATAATCTCTATAATTTGTTTCAAGCAGATGTTCAGGAACAAGGATCATACTCAATTCGTAACCATTAGCCTGGTGGTTACTGAGCAACGGTAGTAGAACTTTTGTTTTGCCACTTCCCATAGGTAAAGACAACATGTATTTATGAGAGGGTGGTTCGATTAATGTTAACAAGGCATTCATTTGATTTTGTTTTAACAGAAAACCAAAGTTTCTTTGTAACATCATCAAAAGGGGATCTTGGTTGGCTAAATTTTTTAAAGCAATATGTTCTAAAAGATTTAACGGATTGGTATTTTCTTCTCGTAACAACATCATAAATCTAATCAACCATTGATTTTCTATTTCTAGTGTCACAGCGATGTGAATCAACTGTTGCAAATCAAGGATTTCTGAATCTTCTAACGCCGTTTTTGTTTTATAGGTCGCATAGTCTCGACCTACATAAAGTGAAAATAACTCCGTTTTACTTGATATTGGTTCTATCAATCGCGCAGCAATTTTACGTCGATTTTTTGCAGAACTCTTTAAACCCTTCTGAGCAAATTTTATGGCTTCTTCAAATGCTATGTTCACATGTTCTTCTGTTTCTTTTTGTAATTCAGTACTTGTTCTGAGCCAGTGTATTTTATCAAGCTCTAGTACATAGCGTTTTGCAATGGCTATTTTTTCAAGTCGCAATGCCATTTTCATTTCCCCTGCCTTCGTAGAATCTCTCATCAGAGCAATCGATTGTTGTTCAATTTTTCCCCATGAAGAGGGTATGGCGGGTCTCATTTGAGTTCTGTCTTCGTGGGGTATTGGCATGGAAATTTTAGAAAATATGATGGTTTTTTCTCTAATAGATTGTAATAAGGCATCCTTTTTGTAAAGAATCGATGTCATGTATCTTTTTAACACCGGTTTTTTTATCGGAGCATAGGTTGAGTCACTGTAATGAGCCAAAATTTGGTGAATAGATGCGTCGTGATTTAAAGTTGAAAAACGATCGGGAGCATGTATGATGCGATAAATGAGCCCACTGATAACAAAAATCGATATATTATCTTCATCATTAGCATACCCTATCAACAGCGTTTCACATGTATGTAACAATTTATCTTTATCAAGAGTTTTTTTGTCACTTGTTGCTATTTTTGTATAAATATAAAAATATTTACATAATTCATCTAAGGTGATCGCAGTTGAAAGTGCATGAAGCGCATCTTCTTCCCGTTGTAAGGTGTTCGCCAAAGGCTGAAGAAAAAACTGATTTGGAAGACGGAGTTTTGAAACGCTTGATTTGCTTAGCTCAATGATTTCATGACTTATTAATGTTTCAATAGAAAAAATATCGCCTATATTTTCTATTGCTACATGCAAGGTTTTTAACCGTGTTTGTTGCTGTGGTTGCAATAAGGACAAGGCTTTTATTTTTTCAGCCGTTATCCAGTAATACTTAAGTTCAAGTTGTGATTGTTCATATTTCAATGCAGTGACTGCTGTATCTGGATTTTGAATGAATATCATGTTCAATAAATTCAAGCATTCGGCGTCATTGAGCAACCAAGATACAGGGAGTTCTCGGCGTATTTTTTGGTATTTTTGATAAAGAGGTGAGAGTGATGTTTTTAAAAATTGAGAAAACTTAGATTGAAGATTTGGTATGTGTATTTCATTACCCTGATGATACCACATGCACAAGAGATGAATGGTTTTGAGTTGGCAGACAATTGTTTCAGCTGAACATGGTATGGCAAAATTTATCGTATCCAGACTTAATGCATGCGATGAATCTTGGTTGTCAATATTTAGGGTAACCGGACAGTACAT
>VFQP010004231.1_pt1 | contig 13585 bp, 12 predicted proteins | sample 3512351 | NCBI WGS metagenome assembly VFQP01 (sample SAMN10412372, study PRJNA504923) | tailings metagenome | isolation source: Relicate 1 Philex TSF1 revegetated site | place: Philippines: Tuba, Benguet | collected 2017-08-29 | reverse complement strand
TGATGGCCGTTCCCCGAGCCTTTCGGAAAAGTCGCGCAATCGCCGGCGCGCAGCAACGTCTCCCCCTCATCCTCGATCAGTGTCAGCTCACCTTCGAGCACATACACGAACTCGTCCTCATGCGAGTGCCAGTGACGCTGGCTCGACCAGTTGCCGGGTGGCAGGCGCATGAGATTGACGCCGAAGTCACGGAGGCCGCCCGCATCGCCCAGACGCTGCCTGATGCGCTCGGCGCAGGGTTTGTCGAAAGGCGATGGATAGCCCGAGCCTTTGCGCTGCGGGACGATGGCAAGGTCGATCTTGGGCATGGCTTTACTCCCGGCGATCGCGCCGTAGGCGCGAACAGGGCTGCCGCCCTGTAACCCGCATCGTGCCGGAGGCGCGTGTCTTCGACACGACGGACACCCCCGGGGCCCCCGCCATTTTTGATTTGGCGCCCCAAACGAGACACCTCTGGGGCCGCCGCGGCCATAGCAGCACGGCCGAAAGCGAAGCTGCACTTCCCAGCAGCCCGCGGCCACGAAAGTCAGATGCCCAGCGCCTTGTGCAACGCGCCGAGCGTCTCGAGAGCGTCAACACCCACATAAATGAAGGCGTCGACGCCGGCCGACTGCAGCGTGCCTTCGATGTCCCTCGGTCGACCAGCGAGATAGACGCGCTCGGCGCCCGCAGCCTTCAGTGCAGCCGCGACAGCAACACCAAGCTCGACGTAATCGGCATCGGCTCCGCAGATACAGGCGATTGATGCGCCGCTCGCCTTGAAGGCTGTCACGGCCTCGCTGGCATTCGTCAGAGGATCGGACTGCGCAGCGCCAACACCGCCCGCTGCTAGGAAGTTCATGACCCATGTCGCCCGCGCGCCGTGGCCCGCAAGATCGCCGAGACACGCGAGGAAGACTTTTGCCGGCGATCCGGTCCGGGCGGCATGCGCCTCGGCTGAATCACGGAGAGCTTCGAAGGGCTCTGAAATTCTGCGAGCAGGAAGGGGGCTGATGCGGATCGCACCACCGCCGACGGGTGGGGGCGCTTCCGGCCACGGCGTAACCTTCACGCCGTCGTCACCGAGCTTCGGAAAGGCCGACACGCCTGTCATTGCGAGGCGCCCTGTAGCCAGCAGCTTGCCGCGCGCCTCTGCAACTTTAGCGATGTCACCCTGAATGCGGCCGCTGGTCAGCGCTGCCGCCATGCCGCCGGCAGCTTCGATCTCCTGGAAGAGCTTCCACGCGGTCGCGGCGAGATCCGCAGTCAGCGTCTCGATGGCGAAGCTGCCGCCGGCCGGATCGAGCACGCGGCCGAGCCCGCTTTCCTCCTGCAGGACGAGATGGGTGTTGCGCGCCATGCGCCGCGCGAACGCATCGGGCTGCCCGAGCGCCCATGTGAAGGGCAGCACGGTGATCGACTGCGCGCCGCCCATGGCCGCGGTGGCACACGCGATCGTCGTGCGGAGCATGTTCACCCATGGGTCATGCTTCGCCATCATGCGCAACGAAGTCTCTGCCCCGAAGGTCATGTGCGCGACAGCATTGCCGGCACCGCAGGCATCGGCCACCTGCCACACGAGGCGGCGTGCGGCGCGCAGCTTGGCGAGACCGAGGATCTGGTCGGCATCGACGGCGAGATTGATCGCGATCTTGGGCAGCGCATCTGCCGGCGCGATCCCGGCCGCGTCGAGTGCGCGGAGATACGCGGCGAGCGTTGCGAGCACGATCGCGAGCTCCTGCGCTTCGCTCGCGCCGGCCGCATGATAGGGATGGCCGTCCGCCACGAGCGCCGTCAGATGCGGTGCGCCTAGCGCGCTCTTGGCGAGCGCAGCCGCTTCGCTCATTGCCGCATCGAGCGGCTGTCGCAGCGAACCGGTCCGTGCCAGCGTGCCGAGAGGGTCGGCATTGAAGGCCCCGAGGCGCGCTATCTCCGAAATGCCTGCAGCCTTCCACAGCTCACCGAGGCTTGCCGCTGCTGTCGCTACTTCCTCCCCGGCATCGAGAGCAATCGGGCACACGTCCAGCATGACGCCCTTGAGCGCGGCACCTAGCGTCCCGGCGTCCGGCGCCAGCCCGAGCCGACCTGACCCTGCTATCTGCAACTTGAGCGAGGTTGCGCCCCCTTCGAGATCCTCGAGGATGGCAGCATTGGCACCCCCCGCATCCGGCTCGGCGTGGATCTGGCGGATATCCCAGGGCGGCGTGATCGTGGCGGCGCTCGCCCCGCGCAGATAGGGGGCGGCTCCCGGCTGCTGCCCGGCAAGTCCCTGCGGTGCCTCCGCACGTCCATAGAGGGGCGAGATTTTCAGGCCGTCAGCGGTCCGGGAGACGAGGCGGCGGTCGAAATCGCCCCCCTTGAGTGCCTTCTCCACCAGCGCCAGCCATTGCGCCCGTTCAGGGACGGAAAACCCTTCCATCAGGGACAGTTCAGTCATCGGTCCTGGGTCCTGTGTCGTGCTCCGATCATCCCTAGGTCCCGCTTCCGAAGTTCGCTTGGGCTCGCGGCTCGTGGCGAACGAACTTCGGAAGCAAAAGGGACACTAGAATCATGACCTTGCTAGCGTGATTCAGATCGAGAAATTCGCTCTCTCTCCCGGCAACGAGCGCTTGGCGAATTTCTCGTTCATCACGCTAGCGCGTTTGTTGCGATGCGTTAATCCCTCGATTAGTCATGCCGCACCCCGGCGCCAATGACATCTGCCCCGGGCTGTGCTAGGCACCCGCAACCCTTTTTTGCGCCGCACCATGCGGCCCCCACCCGGACCCCCTGTATGGAAATCCGCAATATCGCGATCATTGCCCACGTCGACCATGGCAAGACGACGCTCGTCGATGCGCTGCTGAAGCAGTCCGGCGCCTTCCGCGAGAACCAGAAGGTCGCCGAGATGGTGATGGACTCCAACGATCTCGAGCGCGAGCGCGGGATCACGATCCTCGCCAAGAATACGTCAATCGTCTGGAATGGCACGCGCATCAATATCGTCGACACGCCGGGCCACGCCGACTTCGGCGGCGAGGTCGAGCGCATCTTGAACATGGTCGATGGCGCCGTGCTGCTGGTGGATGCCTCGGAGGGCCCCCTGCCGCAGACGAAGTTCGTCGTGTCGAAGGCGCTCCGCCAGGGCATCCGCCCGATCGTCGTAATCAACAAAATCGACCGCCCGGACGAGCGCCACAACGACGTGCTGAACGAGATCTTCGATCTCTTCGCCGGTCTCGACGCGACGGATGAGCAGCTCGATTTCCCTGTCCTCTACGGCTCAGGCCGCGATGGTTGGATGGCCGTGGACCCTTCGGGCCCGAAGGAAGACCTGAAGCCGCTCTTCGAATTGATCCTGAAGCACGTGCCGCCGCCCGTCGCGGAAGAGGGGCCTTTCAGGCTACTCGCAACGACGCTCGAAGCCGATGCTTATCTCGGCCGCATTCTCACCGGCCGCATTCTCTCCGGCTCGATCAAGCCGAACCAGACGATCAAGGCGCTCTCACGCGAGGGCAAAATCATCGAGACGACGCGCGTGACGAAGGTGCTCGCCTTCCGCGGCCTCGAGCGCACGGCGGTTGATGCCGGTGAGGCCGGTGACATCGTCGCCATCGCCGGCGTCACGGACGCAACGGTCGCCGACACGCTCTGCGATCCGTCCATCGACACGCCGCTGCCGGCACAGCCGATCGATCCGCCGACGCTGACCATGACCTTCCGCATCAATGATGGCCCGTTCGCCGGCCAGGAAGGCGACAAGGTCCAGAGCCGCGTGATCCGCGACCGCCTCATGAAGGAAGCCGAGCGCAACGTCGCGATCCGCATCACCGAGAATCCCGACAAGGACTCCTATGACGTCTCGGGCCGCGGTGAACTTCAGCTCGGCGTGCTCATCGAGAACATGCGCCGCGAGGGCTTCGAGCTCACCGTCTCGCGCCCGCGCGTCGTGTACAACTCGGACGAGACCACAGGCCAGCGCCTGGAGCCCATCGAGGAAGTAATCATCGACGTCGACGAGCAGCACTCGGGCGTCGTCGTGCAGAAGCTATCCGAGCGCAAGGGCGAGCTTCAGGAGATGCGCCCGTCCGGTGGTGGCCGCACGCGCCTCGTGTTCTTCGTGCCGACGCGGGGGCTCATCGGCTATCAGGGCGAACTGCTCACCGACACGCGCGGCACTGCCGTGATGAACCGCCTGTTTCATGCATACGCGCCCTACAAGGGCGAGGTCGCGGGCCGACGCCAGGGCGTGCTGATCTCCAATGCCGCCGGCGAAGCCACGGCCTATTCGCTCTTCTATCTGCAAGAGCGCGGCGCGATGATGATCGATCCGCAAGCGCGCGTGTACGAAGGTATGATCGTCGGCGAGCACAGCCGCGAGAACGATCTCATCGTTAACATCATCCAGGGCAAGAAGCTCTCGAACGTGCGTGCGTCCGGCAAAGACGAAGCGCTGATCCTTACGCCGCCGCTGCGCATGACACTCGAGCGCGCCATGAGCTACATCACCGACGACGAGCTGGTCGAGGTCACGCCGAAGTCGATCCGCCTCAGGAAGCGTTGGCTCGATCCGCACGTGCGCAAGAAGATGGAGCGGACGGCCGAGGCGGTGTAAGCCGCTTCGCGGGCGAGGACCATGCGCTCCTGCCGGGAAGGACACCCTCCCGGACCCACCAGTCTCTATGACGAGACTCCTCGCGGCGAGTGCGACAGGTCCCTTCTCCCCGTCCTTCACGGGGAGAAGGTTAGGATGAGGGGCGGGAACTTGCGCGACGTCTGCGTATGCCGCCGCCCCTCACCCTAACCCTCTCCCCGCAAGCGGGGAGAGGGGATTCTAACTACAACCCCTCGATGCAGTAGACGCGCGCGGGCGCGCCGTCGCCGCCGGGGATCTTCAGAGGCGCCGCCGAGAGAAATACCTCCGGTTCGCGAATGTCGGCGGTATTCGCGACGTATTCGATCATGTGAACGCCGGCGCGGAGCAGCACGTCGTGTGTGACCTGCTCGGCGAGGGGCCGCTTCTCGCCCTTGAGCATGAGGCGGATGGGATAGTCCTGCGGAAAGCTGTAGCCGATCGTGCGAATGCCCGTCGCAAGCAGCCACTCGGCGGCTTCGCGCGTGAGGTAGGGACTGTCGAGCCAGAACTCCTTCATCATGGGAGAACGCTGGCGATCCCAGCTCGATTTGAGCAGGACCATGCCGCCGCGCTTGATGTGCTTGCCGCGCGCGCTGAGCTTCTCCGGGCCGATGGCTTCATTCGGCTGCACGTCCATGAGATCGACGACCGCGCAGCGGCCGACGAGATCATCGAGCGGCGTTGCTTCTATGGTCGCGCCATCGGCGAACATGTGCCGGCGTGCGTCGACGTGCGTGTAGGAATGACAGGAAACCTTGAGCCAGGTGACCTGTGCGAGGTCGCCTTTGGCGAGGTCACCTGTGACCGAAATCTCCGTCGCCCAGCGCGGATGATCGCCCGCAATGGGCATGGATAGATCGATGATGCGCATTGCGCTCTCCCTGTGAGGCGCGGTTATTTCGGCCGGGTCTGACCTGTTCCGCGCACTTTGTATTTGAAGGTCGTGAGCTGCTCGACGCCGACGGGGCCGCGCGCGTGCAGGCGCCCGGTCGCGATGCCGATCTCGGCGCCGAAACCGAACTCGCCACCATCGGCGAACTGAGTTGAAGCATTGTGCAACACGATGGCGCTGTCGATGCGGCTCAGGAATTGCTCAGCCGTGGCGTCGTTCTTCGTAATGATGCTGTCGGTGTGCTGCGAGCCATAGCGTGCGATGTGTGCGATGGCCTCATCGATGCCGTCTACAACCTTGACCGCGATGATCGCATCGAGGAATTCGCGACCGTAGTCGTCGGGCTGTGCAGCCTTCACGCGCGCATCAGCCTTCTGCGACTCGGTATCGCCGCGCACTTCGCAGCCGGCAACGAGCAGAGCCTTCACGAGTGGCGCGAGATGAGAGTTCGCCACTTTGCGATCGACGAGCAGGCATTCCGTAGCGCCGCAGACGCCCGTACGGCGGAGCTTGCCATTGATGACGAGCGGGACTGCGATATCGAGATCGGCCTCTCGATCGATGAACGTGTGGCAGATGCCTTCGAGGTGCGCGAAGACCGGAACGCGCGCTTCCTGCTGAACGCGGCCGACGAGACCCTTGCCACCGCGCGGAACGATTACATCGATCGCGCCATTGAGACCTGCGAGCATGTGACCTACGGCTGCCCGATCCGTCGTCGGTACGAGCGCAATGGCTGCCTCCGGTAAGCCTGCCTCACGCAGCCCCGCAACGAGACATTCGTGGATCGCCATGGCCGAGCGCTGGGCATCAGAGCCCGTGCGCAGGATCGCGGCATTGCCGGACTTGAGCGTCAGGCCACCTGCGTCCGCCGTCACATTCGGCCGGCTCTCGTAGATGATGCCGATGACGCCGATGGGCACGCGCACGCGCTCGAACTTGAGGCCGTTCGGCTGCTCCCACGCGGCGATGACGGCGCCGACAGGATCGGAGAGAGCCGCAATTTCCTCGAGGCCCTTGGCGATGCCCTCGATGCGATCTGGCGGCAGCGTCAGGCGATCGACGAACGAGGATGCCTGGCCGGCGGCTTTCACATCGGCCACATCCAGCGCATTCGCCTTGAGGATTGCCGCCTCTGAGCGGCGCAGCGCTGCCGCCATGGCGCGGAGGGCTGAGTTCTTCTGCTCGGTCGGCGCGAGAGCCAGCTCTGTGGCGGCAGCACGCGCACGGGCGCCCAAGTCGAGCATGAGGCGCTCGATGTCGTGCTGATCAATGCGTTCAGGACGGTTCATGTCCGCTCCGTTCGGGTCATGCGCCTTATTTGGCTCCCGACTTGGCGAGGGCCTTGCTCAGGGCCATGTCGTCACGATGAATGAGCTCAGCGCGACCGGCGTGGCCGAGGATCGTCGCAATCTCGCTCGACCGCTTACCCATGATAGCCCCTGCCTCGTCATGAGGGTAGGCAATGAGGCCGCGGCCGAGATCGCGGCCGTCGAGCGCGCGGATCGTCACGGCGTCACCCCGGTCGAACGTACCGTCCACGCGAACGACGCCAGCTGGCAACAGGCTCTTGCCCTGGCCCAGCGCCTTCTCGGCGCCCGCATCGACGAAAATCGTGCCGCGCGACTCCAGATTGCCGGCGATCCAGCGCTTGCGCGCCGCAACCGGATCGGACGGGGCGATGAACCACGTACAGGGCGCCCCCTCGGCAAGCCTGCGCAGCGGATTGAGCGCTGCTCCTTCCGTGATCACCATGTCGGTTCCCGAGCCCATGGCAATGCGCGCGGCTTCGAGCTTCGTCACCATGCCTCCCTTGGACAGCTCAGTGCCTGCGTCGCCGGCCATGGACAGGATCTCGTGCGTGATCTCATGCACGACGTCGAGGCGGCGGGCGCTCGGATCTTTCGCAGGCGGCGCTGTGTAGAGTCCGTCGATGTCGGAGAGCAGCACGAGGCAATCGGCGCTCATCATGGAAGCAACGCGCGCCGACAGGCGATCATTGTCGCCGTAGCGGATCTCGGTGGTCGCGACAGTGTCATTCTCATTGACTACCGGAATGGCGCCGCAGCCGAGCAGGGTCGCCATCGTGCGGCGTGCATTGAGATAGCGGCGGCGCTCCTCGGTATCTCCCAACGTCAGGAGAACTTGCGCCGCCGTTAGCCCTCGCGCGTTGAACACATCCTGATAGGCGCTGGACAAGCTGATCTGGCCAACCGCGGCTGCGGCCTGCGACTGCTCTAGGGCGAGCGCACCCTTCGGCAGCTTGAGAACGTGGCGACCTAGAGCGATGGCGCCCGAGGAGACGAGAATGATCTCGCGCCCTTCGGCAGTAAGTGCCTTCACGTCATCGGCAATGGATTCGAGCCAGCCCGACCTCAGGCGCCCCGACGAGCGCTCGACGAGCAGCGCGGAGCCGATCTTGACCACGATGCGGCGGGCATCGCGCCATTCAGGCCGGACAGCGGCTGTGGATGTGTCTTTCCGGGCGGCGGGCATGGCACGGGCTTGGGCTCCAGGAGTGAGGCGCTCACATAGCAGAAGCCGCGAACTCGCGCACCCCGGCTGAGGCAATCGTGGTGTGCGAATAGTCGTGCCTTCCGGCACGAACAGGGCTGCCGCCCTGTGACCCGCCCGGGGGACACCCCCGGACCCCCGCCTTTTGAGACCTGGAGTGAGCCGCGCGCGCGACATATCCCTTCTCCCCGTGCTTGCGGGGAGAAGGTTAGGATGAGGGGCGGGAGCTTGCTCGACGTCGGCGTATGCCGCCGCCCCTCATCCCGACCTTCTCCCCATTAAAGACAATGGGGAGAAGGCGAAGTGAGCCCAGTCGCGCCACAGGCGCGAGTGGCTGCCAAGTCGTGTATCGTCGGCGATAGAGAGCTAGGGAGGCGAGCCGATGTACCTGGACCCGACGCCGGCAACCTTCACGCCACCGGCCGGCGGCTGTGACTGCCACACGCATGTCTTCGGTCCGTTCGAGCGCTATCCATTGGCGCGCGAGCGCAGCTACACGCCGCCGCCGGCGCCCGTCGAGGATCTCATCGCGCGTCTGGATCGTTCGGGGCTCGATCGTGCGATTGTCGTGCAGCCGAGCGCCTACGGCACGGACAATCGCCGCACGCTCGATGCCGTGGCGGCGTATCCCGATCGGCTGCGGGCAGTTGTCGTCATCGACGGCACGGAAAGCGATAATGCGCTCACCGAGATGCACAAGGCGGGCGCACGCGGCATCCGGCTCAATCTGATCAGCGCAGGGGGGCCGCGGGGGACGTCGGTCTCGGAACTGCTGACGCGTGTTGCGGCACGCATTCGCCCGCTCGGCTGGCACATTCAGATCTATACCGACCTCGACGTGATTGCGGAGAATGCTGCGACGCTTGAGGGGCTCGGCACGGACATCGTGCTCGATCACATGGCCAAGGTGGATGCAACCAAGGGCGCCGCGCATTCGCTGTTTCCGGTCCTGCGGCGGCTGATCGATACAGGGCGCTTCTGGCTCAAGCTGTCGGGGACGTACCGCGTGTCGCAGGATTTCTACGGCAATCCTGCCGTGGCGGCGCTCGCGCGGGCGCTGATCGCATTAGACCCCGAGCGCATGGTCTGGGGCACGGACTGGCCGCATCTTGCGAACCACAATCGCACCGCTTCAGACGAACCGCCGTCGATCGACTATCATGCGATCGACTACGGCCGGCTGCTGAGCCTTGTGCCCGAGTGGACGCAGGACGAGAAGGTGACGGCGCAGATCCTGTCGCGCAATCCGGCGCGCCTCTACGACTTTCCCTCAACGTGAGATCCCCCGCGATGCCCGAAGCCCTCAAGCGACCGGAGTGGCCGCGCCCCGCAGCGAGCGCGATTATCTTCCGTGGCGACACCGTGCTGATCGTCGAGCGGGGGAAGGGGGCGCTGCCCGGCACGTGGAGCCTCCCCGGAGGCCACATCGAGCCGGGGGAGAAAGCGCGAGATGCCGCCGCGCGCGAGGTCCAAGAGGAGACGGGCCTCACAGTCGCGCTCGAGGGGCTCGTCGATGTTCACGACGCCATCTTCCGGGACGGCGAGGGAACGCTGAGGGCCCATTACGTGCTGGCAGTCTTCTGGGGGCGGTGCGACGAGGGGACGCCGGTCGCGGCGACCGATGTCCGCGACGCACGCTTCGTGCCCGTCAGCGAGGTGGACGGCTACCGCATGACGCCGGGTGGGCAGTCGTTCATACGACGGGCGTACGAGCTGTATCTCAAGCTCCCGCGGCAAGAAACCTAGTGGCCGCGATTTCCGCCAGGCTTGCTGAGCTCGTAGAAGCGTTACCGCTTCGGGCCGGGATACGCGTCTTGGAGATCGGCTGCGGCCCGGGCGTGGCGGCCCGGGAGATCAGCAGGCGCATTGGCAACGGCTATGTCCTGGCGATCGATCGCTCAGCTCCCGCCATCAAGCAAGCCATCGCCGGATCGGGCCCGGAGATTGCGAGTGGCAAACTAACCTTCCTCCAGTGCACCGCCGAGGATTTCGAACTTGGGCGAGGCGAGCCTCGCTTTGATCTCGCAATTGCCTTCCGGGTCGGAGCCTTCGATGGGAGGCATCCCGAGATCGAGGAGATAGCGCTAGGGAGAGTCAAAGCTGCGCTGAAGCCAAAGGGCCGGATGCTCATCGACGGAGGCCGGCCGCTGCAGGAGATCAGGCTCTGATTTCGGGGCAGGTTGCCGGCTTGGCGCACGACCTTGGAGCATTCGCATAATATATATTATGGAATACATTGGGATGCTGGATAGGCGACATTGAACCCAGGCTGGCCGGAGATTTGGGCCCGGACTGCTGACCGAGCACTATTGCGTCGTGCCAATCCCCTGGCAGCGCCCCGCGATCCGTTGCCAGGATTGACCACTGACCGTATCTCTCAAGAATGACCCCTGAGGCCGATCCACCGACAGCCCAAAATCATGACGGCGCGGCAGACGATGGCGCCACACTCGTCGCGCGCATGCGCGCGGGTGAACGCCGCGCGATTGCTGCGGCTGCAACCGAATGCGAGCGGGCCGGCGTGAGGCCGAGCGCCCGCCTCACAGACCTCATGCGTGCCATGCAACCTTTCCTCGGGCACGCGCGCCTCATTGGCATCACCGGACCTCCGGGCGCCGGCAAATCGACGCTCGTCAATGCGCTGATCGCCCACTTGCGCGGCCTCGCCCTCAAAGTCGGCATCATCGCCGTCGATCCCTCGAGCCCGATCTCCGGCGGCGCGATCCTCGGCGACCGCGTCCGCATGACAGCCGCCCTCGATGACGACGGCGTGTTCGTGCGCTCGGTCGCGAGCCGCGGTGCCCTCGGCGGGCTCTCGCCCGCGGCCGTCCGGGTTGTTGATGCGCTCGATGCTGCCGGCTTCGACGTCATTCTCATCGAGACCGTCGGCACGGGCCAGAGCGAGATCGACATCGCCGAAGTCGCGGACGTCAGGATCGTCGTCAACGCCCCTGGTCTTGGCGACGACATCCAGGCGATGAAATCCGGTCTGCTCGAGATCGCGGACATCCTCGTCGTCAACAAGGGCGACCGCCCGGACGCCGATGCGACACTCGCCCAGCTCAAGAGCGCCGCCGCCATTCGCTCGCGCGTGCCGGTCCTCAAATGTACGGCCACGACGGGCGCTGGCATCGAGGCCTTATGGGATGCCGCATCGCCCCTCGCCGAGGCGGCGCTGAAGGTCGCGCCCGAGATCCGCCGCCGCCGGCGTGCTCGTACCCTCATCGCGCGGGCTGCGGCCGAAATGCTTGCGCGGCGCGTGCGCTCGGGTGAGATCGACCGATTGGGGCCCCTCGCCGACGACCTGCTGGCGGGCAGCCTCAGCCTCGACGAGGCCGCGCGGCGCCTGCTCGAGGGAACATAAGGGCCGGTCCCAGGTTTTGCTCTCGAGTGGCAAAACATGGAGGACATCCCATGGCCAGTAGCGACTACGACCGGCCCCTGTCCGAGCAGCCCGCAGACTCCACGGCGCCCCCACATTTCGACAAGGCCCGGGCAGCCTGGTATCGGGCGTCCTGGTCAAGCCCGCTCGGCATCACGCTCGCGATTATTTTCGTCGTTCTGCTGTTGATGGCGCTGCTGGGCTAGACGCCAGCCGTTCAGTCCCCCATCCAGGCATCGGCGACGCCGCTGATGAGGTTGGCGCCGTAGAGCGAGGCTTCGCGAAGCCCGGTATCGGGTGCAGCAGGCTGCAGGCTCTCCCGCCAGCCCGCTTCGACGCGGGCATGAGCGCGCCGCAGGTCCTCGGCCACTTCGACACTGACAGCCTCGAACTGCAGCTTCGCACCAGGCCCGACGCGACCGAGCGCAGGCAGGTCGACGCTGGCGACCGTCGCAATCTTCGGATAGCCGCCCGTCGTCTGGCGATCGGCGAGCAGGATGATCGGCTGCCCGTCACCTGGCACCTGGATCGAGCCCGGCGCGATGCCATCCGAGACGATGTTGAAGCCCTTCTCGTGCACGAGCACGGAACCCGAGAGGCGGATCCCCATGCGATCGGCCGCGCGCGTGACCTCGTAGGACGCGGACGTAAGCGTCGCCAGCGCCTCGGGCGTGAAGTAGTCATCCTGTGGCCCGAGGACGAGGCGAATGCGTGCGGGCACGGCGAGGTCGAGATCGGGAAGCCTGAGCTCCTGGCGATCCTCGACCTCATTGCGGTCGATCGGCAGCAGGTCGCCGTCTGCGAGTGCTCTCCCCTCGAAGCCGCCGATTTGAGCGCGCGTCAGCGTCGAGAGACTCCCCATGACAGGCTGGAGGGCAAAGCCACCCTCGACCGCCAGTACGCAGGATATGGCATTGCGCCCGACCACGATTCGCACACGTGAGCCGCGCCTGAGACGCACGCTTTCCGCCGCCGGCACCAGGCGCGTCGCGCCATCCTCCGTCACCTCGAGGCCGGCTCCAAGCCCGACACACGCGAACCTTGCGCTCTCTGCCGAGACCTCGAGCGTCGCGCCGAGATAGAGCATCTCCAGTACGGCCATGTCCGCCGCATTGCCGACGATCGTGTTAGCCGCGGCCATGGCGACACGATCGAGCACGCCTGCCGTCGGCACGCCAAAGCGCTGGTAGCCAAACCGTCCCGCATCCTGAACAGAGGTCCCAAGACCGGCAGCGATGACGCGCAGATGACCGCTCATTCGAGGACCCTGAGCGTATCGACGTCGAAGCTGCCTTCGGCACGCGCCGCCTGCATATCCTCGAAGACCTCGCGACTGACCGGAACGAACTGCACCGTGTCGCCGGGCGAGAGCAGCGCGGCCTGTTCCCGGCGCGTGTCGAAGAGCGGAACGGCGGAGCGGCCAATGATGTGCCAACCCCCTGGGCTATCGAACGAGTAGACAGTCGACTGCCCGATGGCGATCGCAACCGAGCCGGCCGCGACCTTGATGCGCGGGCTCGTGCGCCGCGGCAAAGCCAGAGCGTCGGGAAGATCACCCATGTAGGCCTGCCCCGGCAGAAATCCGATCATGTAGACGAGGTGCTCGACGGACGCGTGCATGGTGACCACCTCGGCCGGACTGAGCCCTGCGGCTGTCGCCACGTCCGCAAGATCCGGTGCGAGATCTTCACCCTCATAGCAGGTCGGGAAATGCCAGCGTTGGCCGACAAGCGCCTCCGCTTCGAGACCGTCGATGAGCGGCACCAGACGAGCCTGGAGGTCGCGCGCGCACACAATCAGAGGATCGTAGTGCACCATCAGCGACCGGAATGTCGGCACGGCCTCGCTGACACCGGCAATCCCTGCCTCCTGCACGCGGCGGCGCAGATTGAGCACGAGCGCGGAAAGATGGCGGTCCATGCGGTCGCCGAACTCGACGACGAGCGCCGTATCGCCGCTCGGCAGGAAGCGTGCTGCCTCCGCGAGCCCTTGCTTTGCCATTACGAACTCTCTCTCCCCTCGCGGGGCCACGCACCAGACGTCCCACATGCCATGGCAGCTTGGCGGGCCAGCCAGTCGCTGCTACCAATCCAGGCACATCGGGATCGCCCGATCCCTGATCCCCACGCCACGATTCCCCTGTCCCACTGAGGAAGCGAACAATGCCCGCCAAAGTCAACCTCAATGCCGACATCGCCGAAGG
>VFQP010004230.1_pt1 | contig 13592 bp, 18 predicted proteins | sample 3512351 | NCBI WGS metagenome assembly VFQP01 (sample SAMN10412372, study PRJNA504923) | tailings metagenome | isolation source: Relicate 1 Philex TSF1 revegetated site | place: Philippines: Tuba, Benguet | collected 2017-08-29 | reverse complement strand
CACCCGCTATTATCGCCGCGCGGTGACGCTGCTCGACGCCGAGGAACTGGCGGGCGCGCTCACCGACGAGCTGGCGTCCCTGTTCGACGAGGAAACGCCGGGCACGGATCGCAGGCGCCGCCGCTGATGCGACGGCTGGTGCGTCGGGCGGTTCTGCTGCTGGCGCTGGCGGTGCCGGTTTCGCTCCCGGCGCAGGACCTGGCCGTGGTCTCGGCGCAGATTCTCACTTTCAACGGGGCGATCATCGGCGAGCGGGTCGGCGGCCTCGTCTGGCGCGGGGGCATCAGCCTCACCAGCGCCTCGGACCAGTTCGGCGGACTGTCCGGCCTCGGCTTCGTTTCGCCCCAGCACCATCTCGCCATCGTCAGCGACCGCGGCAACTTCGTCACCGGGCAGCTGATCTACGACGAGCTCGACCGGCCGTTCAGTCTCGTGGGCGTGCGGATCGAGCCGATCCAGAATTCGAAGGGCGCCCCGCTGCCGCGCCAGTATACGCGCGATGCCGAGGCGCTGGCCGTGATCGAGCGCAATGGCGTCGCCGCCGCCGTGCGCGTCGGCTTCGAGAACCTGACGCGGGTGGCCGACTTCGATCTCGTGGACCACAGGCCGCAGGGCGCGGCGCGCGAGGTGGCCATCCCCGACTGGCTCAGCGACACCCGCACCAACGAGTCGCTGGAGGCGGTTTGCATCGCGCCGCCGTCGTCACCGATCGCCGGCTCGACGCTGCTCTTGACCGAAGGCGTGCGCGACGACGACGGCCAGCACGTCGGCTGGCTTCTCGGGCGCAACGACAAGGGGCCGATCAGCTACGAATCGTCGGCCATCGTGAACCCGACCGACTGCGCCTTCCTGCCCAACGGCGATCTCCTGGTGCTGGAGCGCGGCGTGGCGCTCTTCAGCTTCACCATGACACTCCGCCGGGTGCCGGCCGCCGACGTGCGGCCCGGCAACCTGATGCGCGGCGAGATCCTGCTGCAGGCGACGGGCGGCGACATCGACAACATGGAAGGCGTGACCGTGCATACCGGGCCGGCCGGCGACACGCTCATCACCCTCATCTCGGACAACAATTTCAACGACTGGCAGCGCAGCCTGCTGCTCGAATTTTCCCTGCCGCAGTAGCGATCAGAGCTTCTCGTAGGCGAGGGCGAAGCCGGCGAGCGGGATGCCCAGCGTGATCGGCTGGCGGTCGACGCTCTCGAAGGCCAGTGTCAGGCCGGTGCCGGCCTGCATTGCCGCAATCAGGGTGTCGGGGGCGGCGGTGGCGATGAAGCAGCCCGTCTGCAGGCAGGTGTCGAGCGCGAACGTCGCCGGCGTGCCGCTGTCGACGGTGAGGCTCACGGGAGCGCTGACGCGGATGCCGAGCGGCAGCTGCACGGTGAGCTGTGGCGTGCCGCCGTCGGGATTGCGCACCGACACGGCTGCGACCACGGCGCCGTTGTCGCTGCGGGCGATCTGCTGCACCACGGCGCAGGCGAGGGCCGTGCCGTCATTGTTGCACTGTACCTGCCAGCCGGTGCCGGCAAAGCTCGGCTGGGCCGGCGTCTCCTGCGCCGCCGCCGGCACCGTAAGGCCGAGACAGGCGAGTGAAATCGGGCTGAAACGCATCGGCACTGCAAGGACCTCCCAATGGCGGCGCGACCCTAGCAGAGCCGTCGCGCCGCCAGAAGGGGATCAGGCCGGACGCGGCGCGAAGCGCTCGGTGACGATGCGGCGCAGCGCGCCGTAGGGCGCGAGCATCAGCAAGGCGAGCGCCAGCTTGACGAGGAAGTCGCCCAGCGCCAGCGACTGCCAGAGCTCGACCTCGGGGCCGACGCCCAGCAACGGCGCCGGAAAGGCGAGCGAACCGTCGGCGCGGCCGAAGGCCGTGTCGAGCGCCGCGAACGGCGCGGCGAAGGCAAGCGAGAAGAAGATCGCGGTATCGAGGGCCGACGAGACGAGCGAGGAAAACAGCGGCGCGTGCCACCAGGCGCTGCGGCGCAGGCGGTCGAAGATCGAGACGTCGAGCAGCTGTGCGACGAGGAAAGCCGTCCCCGAAGCGATGGCGATGCGCGGCGTGGCAAGCACGATCGACAGCACGACCGCCACGGCGAAGCCGCAGACGACGACCAGCCGCGTGCGCTGCGGGCCGAAGTGGCGGTTGGAAAGATCGGTGACGAGGAAGGCGAAGGGGTAGGTGAAGGCGCCCCAGGTCAGGATGCCGCTGAGGTCGATGGGACCCAGCATGCCCTGGACGGGGAACTGGACGAGGACGTTGGAGGCCGCGACCACGGCGACCATCGAGAGAATGGCGAAGACCAGAGGCCTCCACCCGTTGCGAGCGAGCATCTTTCATGCACCCCAGGTTCACCGCGGGCCGGCATCAGACCGGGGCGGGATCGGCGTCGCTTCTGCCGGGCGGCAAAAGCAAACCGCGCGGGCCGGGTCCGGCGCCGCGCGGCAAGAGGTTTCGGAACCGGTCGCCTCAGGAGGCGAGGCTGGCCCGGATTTCCTTCTTGATCGAGCGGGCATTGTCGCTCAGCGTCGCGTCGTCCTGCTTGAGCAGGAAGGCGTCGAGGCCGCCGCGGTGCTCGACCGAGCGCAGGGCATTGGCGGAAATGCGCAGCTTCACCGAACGGCCGAGCGTATCGCTCAGCAGGGTGACGTTGAGCAGGTTGGGGAGGTACCGGCGACGGGTCTTGTTGATGGCGTGCGAGACGGTGTTACCCGTCATCACGCCCTTGCCGGTGAGTTCGCAGCGCCGTGCCATGGTCTTGGTCCTGTCGCAAAACGGACCGGCGGCGAAGGCTTGCCCCGCACCGGGCCGATGATGTCGTGATTTCGGCGGCTTCCATAGAGAAAGCCTGCCGCTCCGTCAAGCACTGCCGCGGTTTCGTGCCGCTCAGCACTCGCCGTCGATGGCACGCGAGGCCGCCGTCGCGCCCGAGAGCGAGAAGGTCTGCGTCACGCGGATGCCGCGGTCGGTGGTGCCCTCGATGACGAGGGTCGAGCCGGCGCGGATGACGCTGGCGAGACGATCGGCCTGCGCCGCGTCGTCGAGCCAGGCGGCATCGCCTTCGGTATAGAGCGTGAAGCTGTCGCCACCGACGGTCACCGTCGCCGGGGTGTCCGGCGCAAAGCTGTAGCCGGCGACGAGGTTGAACTCGTTCTTGATGCCCTCGTCGGGCCGGTTGGTGATGTAGAGGTACGACGAGGTGAAGCCGTCCGGGGTCGGCGCCACCGTCTTGGGGCGCGACAGGGCGAAGCAGACTTCGCCGGCGCCTTCAGCCGTGGCGTAGCTCGTCCAGTCGCGGAACTCGCCGAGCAGCCGGACCGACTGCGCCTGGGCCGGGGCAATGGCGGCGGTCAGGATGGCCGCGATCGCTAGGGTGCGGATGATCATGGGGCGTCTTGTCGTCCCGGCGGGGACAAATTGCAACCCCGCCGGACCCGGGCCAGCGATCAGGCGCAGGCCTTGTCGATGGCGCCCATGGCGGCGGTGACGCCGCTCAGCGAATAGGTGTCGGTGGTGTTGGTGCCGCGCTGCGAGGTACCGCGCACGACGAGCGTGGCGCCGGCCTTGAGGGCGGTGACGAACGCCGACTCGTCCTTGGCCGAGGCGAGCCAGGCGGCAGAGCCTTCGGTGACCATCGGGAAGGCGCGGCCGTCGACCGAGGCGGTGACGTTGGGGTTGGTGGAATTGAACGGGTAGCCGATGATGGTCTGGGCCTCGTTCTTGGTGCCCAGCGCCTTGCGGTGGATGACGAGGAAGTGCACGGGGTCGCGGTTGGCGCCGGCCGGCTTCATGTCCTGTGGCTGGCTCGAAATGTAGCAGATCACGCCGGTGGAGTCGGCGCCCTGCCAGGCCGTCCACTGGTTGAATGTGCCCAAATTCTTCGCCTGCTGGGCCAGCGCGGGGGCCGCGCCGCTCGCGGCCACGCCCATCGCCAGCACTGCCGCAATCAGGCCGCGGGTCAACTTCGTCATCGCCAAGTCCTCGTGATGTTCGGAGCCGCCACCCCACACCTCCGGCCTCGTGCTCGGGGGTCGCCTGTCGGCACCGGGAAACTGGTATGCCTCGTGCATGATCGGCAAATTTGACGGCAATTTGGCGCGTTTTGCGCGTGTCTCCCCGTTGTCGGACCTTATGGTTGAGGAACCGTTAAACGTGATCGCGACGTGATCGCTCAGGCCGCCAAGGGATAGGTCTGCTCGACCACGTAGGGGCCGCCGCCGACGGAATCGCGACTCGAAAACAGCACGAACCGGCTGGGGGTGAAACGCAGCGGCATGAAGGCGCCGGCGTCGGCGATATGGCGGGCGACATCGATCGCAGTGGTGCCGCGCAGGCGGGCGAGCGTCACGTGCGGCACGTAGCGCCGCGCTTCCGGCGCGAGGCCGGCCCGCTGCAGCACGCGTTCCTGCGCCGCCTGCAGTCGCATCAAGCCGTCGTCGGGCTCGATGGCGGCGAAGAGGGCCCGCGGCCGGTCGCCGCCGAAAACGCCGAGCGCCGTCAGCCGCACCGGAAAGGCGAGGCTGTCGATGAGATGTTCGAGCGCCTGCTCGGCATCGGCCGCGGCGGCGTTGTCGACGTCGCCAATGAAGCGCAGCGTGACGTGGTAGCTTTCGGGATCGATCCAGCGGGCACCGGCAAGGCCGCCGCGCTTGAGGGACAGCGCCAGCGCGATGTCGGGCGGGATTTCGAGGCCGGTGAAGAGGCGCGGCATGTCCGGTCTCCCGCGGCGTCGGCCGCTGCGCAAAGGCTTAGGGGATTCGGACAGGCGGTGCAAAAAAACGCCGCCCGGAGGGGTGGTCCCCGGGCGGCGCGGTGTCGGTGGTCAGTTCGGATCAGCCGAAGATGAAATCCGAGGCGGTGATGTAGTTCTGGTTGATGTTCTCGATGATCAGCTGGTTGTTGTTGCCGAAGTCGATCACGGTGTTGGCGCCGGACTGGTACTTGTCCCAGTAGACGTCGTTGTACGACGAGTAGCCCGCAACGTTGAGGCGGATCTTGTCGGAGCCGTCCTGGAAGTCCTTGATGCGGTCGATGCCGTTGCCGGTGGCGTAGTAGAAGGTGTCGGCACCGGCGCCGCCCCACATGTTGTCGTTGCCGGTACCACCCCACAGGAAGTCGCTGCCCGCGCCACCCATCAGGTTGTCGGCGCCGGCTTCGCCGTAGAGCACGTCGTTGCCGTCCTCGCCCCACAGGTTGTCGGTGCCGTTGCCGCCGTAGAGGTTGTCGTGGCCCGTCCCGCCGATCAGGTAATCGTTGCCGTCCTCGCCGTAGAGCTGGTCGTTGTCGGCGCCGCCATAGAGGTAGTCGTGGCCGGTACCGCCGAGCAGGGTATCGTTGCCGGCATCGCCGTAGAGCACGTCCTGGTCGGCGCCGCCGCTGATGTAGTCCTTGCCGTTGCCACCGTAGATGGTGTCGTTGCCGGACTCGCCGAACAGCTGGTCGTCGCCGTTGTAGCCGTAGATGGTGTCGTTGCCGGCACCGCCGTAGATGTAGTCGTTCAGGTTGTTGCCGCCCAGCGTGTCGTCGCCGTTGTAGCCGTACATGGTCCAGCTATCGAGGACGTTGGCGTAGGCGGTGTTGTTGCTGCTGGTGCCGTAGTAGTAGCGCATCGTGAACTCCTGTGTGGCCTTGGCGCTGCGAGAGCGCCGGTTCGTGCCCCGTTGTCACGCTTATGGACCAACGCACCTGAGCGAGCCCTGAGTCCGCCGTTCAGTTTCGGTTCAGGCCAGCGCCGCATTCCCGCCGCAGGGGTGAAGAAAGCGTTACGCCACAAGGGCGTCAGGCTTACGGAAGCTTAATGCGGCATGCGCACGCAGGGGGGCGTTTGCACTTGAATTGCCGGGGCTTGCCCCTCATATTTCCCGCCAAAGCCGGAGAGCCGTGAGACGGCAGGCTTTATGGAAGGGGATTTCGACCATGGCAGACTTCGACCGACAGACAATCTCTGCCCGCGCCGGATCGGCTGCGGTCATCGACGAGGGCCTCCGCAGCTATATGCTGAAGGTCTACAACTACATGGGCCTCGGCCTCGTGGTGACCGGGCTCGTCGCCTGGTTCTCCAGCCAGGCTGCCGTGTCCAACGGCCAGCTCACGAGCTGGGGCGAGCTGCTCTATACCAGCCCGCTGATGTGGGTGGTGGCGCTGGCGCCGCTGGCCTTCGTCCTCGTTTTGAGCTTCGGCATCAACCGCATGAGCGCCGGCACGGCGCAGCTCGTCTTCTGGGCCTTCGCCGCGGTGATGGGCCTGTCGCTGAGCTCGATCTTCCTCGTCTATACCGGCGGGTCGATCGCCAAGGTGTTCTTCATCACGGCCGCCATGTTCGGCTCGATGAGCCTGTGGGGCTACACCACCAAGCGTGACCTGACGGGCATGGGCAGCTTCCTGATGATGGGCCTGATCGGCCTGATCATCGCGATGATCGTCAACATCTTCCTCGGCTCCTCGGCCCTGGATTTCGCCATCTCCGCTCTGGGCGTGGTGATCTTCGCCGGCCTCACCGCCTGGGATACGCAGAAGATCAAGGAAAGCTACTCGGCCAGCCACGGCGCCGAGGTACTGCAGAAGGGCGCCATCATGGGCGCGCTGAGCCTCTACCTCGACTTCATCAACCTGTTCCTGATGCTGCTGCGCCTGTTCGGCAATCGCGAGTAACCCGGTCCATACCGGCAATCAGCAAGTCTGATTGGAAGTTTTGCGGGCCGCGGTCTATCAAGACCGCGGCCTTCGCTTTTCGGGTATCGCATGTCCGACCTCTCCATCCGCCCCTTCGCCTGGTCCGACGTCCCGGGCATCACCGCCATCTACCGGCACTACGTGGACCACTCGACGGCAACCTTCGACCTCGAGGCGCCGGGCGAGACTTTCATGGCCGAAAAATTCGGGCACATCGTCGACATGGGCCACCCCGCCATCGTCGCCGAGGATGGGGCCGGCAGGCTGCTCGGCTATGCCTATGCCTCGGTCTACCGGCCGCGTCCGGCCTACCGCTTTACCTGCGAGGACACGGTGTACTGCGCCCCGGATGCGCAGGGGCGGGGGGTCGGCACCGCCCTGGTCAGCGAGGTGATCGCCCGCAGCCGGGCCTTCGGCTTCAAGCAGATGATCGGCGTCATCACGGCCGAAAGCGAAGGTTCGATCCGCCTTCACGGCAAGCTCGGTTTCCGGGAAGTGGGGCGCTACGAGGCGGTGGGCTACAAATTCGACCGCTGGCTCGACATCGTGCACATGCAGCTGGCGCTGTGACTACAGGACCTTGGTCATCGGCCAGGCCTCGATGAAGCGGCCCCTATAGCGGGGCGCGGTCTCGATCCAGCCGGCAGTGCGATAGAACCGGCGCGCAGTCGCCGTGCTCTTGAGCCGTCCCTCGGCGGTTCCGGCGTCGCGCATCGTCTGCTCCATCGCTGCCAGCAGGGCCCTGCTCACGCCGTGGAAGCGATGCGCCGGGTGGACATAGTTGAGGGTGATCTCGCTTCCGTTGCTGACGGCGCCGACCGCGGCGATCGTTCCGTCCCGTTCGGCGACCAGCATTGTCGTCTCGGGCCGCGCCAGCATGTCGCGCACGCCGGCCGGCGACTTGTTCGCCGTCCACGCCGCAATGGCCGCGGCATCGCCGCGATGATCGAGGGTACACAACGCGGTGATGGAGGCAATCAGCAGGGCGCTCGCCGCGTCTGCATCCTCCGGTCCGGCTCGCCGGATGGCGATCACCCGACGACCACGAGATCCGGGTCGAGGACGCGCAGGACATTGTCGAGCGCGTGGCCGCGCTTGAGGATGGTGCCGTGCTGGTTTGAGACCTGATACTGGCCCTGCCGGCGGGCGAGGCGAGGCGTCTTTTCGACAATGAACAGCGGCTTCTCCGAGTGCCGCGCGAAGATCGAGAACTGCGCGCGATCCTTGAGGAAGTCCATCGCGTAGTCGCGCCATTCGCCGGCGGCGACCTTGCGGCCGTAGACGTTGAGGATCAGCGTCAGCTCGCGCCGGTCGAAGGCGACCTGCCGGTCGCCGGGCTGGCTCGCCACCGGCGGACGGTCGGCGACATGGACGAGCGACAGGTTCGGTCCGCTGGTCTGCCCCTTGGGCAAGGCACGCAACTCCCGTATGACACTGCCGTCATAATGAGCGGGATCGGCCGCTGGATGCAACCCTCGGCCGCTCAGTCGAAATACCCAATTTCCGCCGCAATATGTCCCTCAAGGCGCCAGATTGGCCCGGCATGGTTCAACCATTGCCTCCAGTGGCTGGCATCCGGGTTGACCGAGCCCCCAACCATGATGCCCGGGTGCCAGCCGCCCCTACATGCACACAGTCATTCGTTCTCCCGTCCTTCCCCAAGGGCGGGAGTTTTCTTTTTGGGCCTGATGTTTAGGGCTGGACCGAGGCCGCACCCAGGATCGGTCCCGGAAAGCCACCGGCATTTTCCTGGATCAGGATGGCAAAGCCGTTGGCAGGCGCCTCGACCAGCCCCTCGAGCGGCACCTTGATGCGCGCCCCCGCTCCTGGCTCCCACATGCCGATGACGTGGCGCTCGGTGACGACCTGCGCATAGGCGATGGCCTTGCCGGCATTCTCGCCGCGCTCGATGGTGACGTCGGCGCGGTCGATGAACGGCACGAGCAGGATCACCGCATCGTCGAATCCGGCCTGGCCGGGCACGTCGAGCGCCAGCATGCCATCGGCCACGGTCAGCGTCATGGTGAGCGGCAGGTGCGCGCCGGCGATCGCCGCCTGCACGTCGCGCTCGCGCGAGGCGACGACGTCGGTCGTGCCGTTGACGATCAGCTGCGGCGTGTAGACCCGGGACGAGTTGCGCGCGCCCGCGTAGGCCCGCTGGCGCTCGGAATTGCCTTCGTCGCCGAAGGTGTCGGGCCAGCCGATATAGTCCCAGTAATCCACGTGGTAGGCGAGGGCGATGACATCGGGGCGCCGCGCCAGTTCCGACAGCAGCGCATCGGCGGGCGGGCACGACGAACAGCCCTGCGAGGTGAAGAGCTCAATCACCGCCTGCGGCCGGTCGCGAATCTCGTCGGCCTGCGCCGCGGCCGGTGCTGCGGCAAGCAGGGCGATCAGGGCGGCCTTGGCGAGTGTGCGGCGTTGCATGGCGCAAGGTTCTAAGCCCAGCCCCGCCGCCGCGGCCAGTCAATTCGATGCGAGGGTGTGCCAACGGCCCTGTTGCGTCCGCCCGCCAATCGGGCACACATTCATGCGAACAGCGGCTGTGGACGGAGCAGGCGAATGGTCGACACGGAACGGGATCGGGCGCTCGGCATGGACCGGGCGATCACCCGGCGCGACTTCCTCAACGGCGTTGCCGTGACCATTGGCGGCGCCGCCGTGGCGCATGCCGGGCTGTTCCCGGCGGCCGCCTTCGGCAAGACGCCGGCGACCGATCCGGCCACCCTCACGGGCCTGCGCGGCCATTCGGAACAGGCCATGGGCGTGGCCCACGCGCTGCGCGACGGCACCTTCTGGGACAGCGCGCCGGCCCCACAGGCGACCGGCGAACACTACGACCTGGTGGTCGTGGGCGGCGGCATTTCCGGGCTCGCCGCGGCGCACCTCTGGCGCCAGCAGCGGCCGGAGGCGCGCGTCCTCATCCTCGAGAACAACGACGAGTTCGGCGGGCATGCGCGGCGCAACACCTTCACCGCCTCCAACGGCCGGGAGCTGATCGGCTATGGCGGCTCGCAGTCTCTGCAGACGCCGAGCTTCTTCTCGCCGGTCGTCCACCAGCTGCTTTCCGATGTCGGCATCGACCTGGCGCAGTTCGAAGCCTGGTACGACAGCGAGTGGCACGAGCGCCACGGCCTGGGCGACGCCATCTTCTTCCATCGCGAGACCTGGGGCGAGGACAAGCTCGTCGTCACCGGCGACGTGGCAGCCGAGTGGGTGCCGCAGACCCCGCTCAACGAGACGGCCAAGGCCAACCTCATCGAGCTCATCGATTCGCCGCCCGACTACCTCGCCGGCAAGTCGCGCGAGGAGAAGTTCGAGATCCTGAGACAGACTACCTACCGCGACTTCCTCACCGAAATCTGCGGCTACGATCCGCAGCTCGTCACCTTCTTCCAGGATTCGACCGAGGACTATTTCGGCGCCGGCATCGAGGCGGTGACGGCACTCGACGCCTGGGGCAACTGGAACCCCGGCTTCGACGGCATGGATTTGGGCGATGTTCCGTACCGCACCATGAGCCCCTCGGGCCGGCTCGTGCTGGTCGATCCCGACGACTACATCTACCACTTCCCGGACGGCAATGCCGGCGTGGCGCGGGCACTGGTGCGGGCCCTGATCCCGGCGGCACTGCCGGGCTCGAGCATGGAGGAGATCGTCACCGCGCAAATCGATCACGCGGCGATGGACCGGCCCGACAACCCGGTGAACCTGCGGCTCGAGGCGTCGGTGGTGAAGGTCGCCCATGACGGCGAACCCGACAGCGCCGAGACGGTCACCGTCACCTATTTCGAGGACGGAGCGCTGAAGACGGTGACCGGCGGCAACGTTGTCCTCGCGTGCTGGCACCGCGTCATCCCCTACCTCACCTCCGAACTCTCGGACGAGCAGGTGGCGGCGCTCAACGACCAGGTGAAGATTCCGCTGATCTATACCAACGTGCAGCTGCGCAACTGGGAGGCGCTCGACGCGCTGAAGATCGCCGGCTTCCAGGCGCCGAGCGGCTTCTGGCGCGGCGTCGAGATCGATTTCCCGGTGTCGGTGGGCGACTACCGGTTCCCCGAGGAGCCGTCCGAGCCCATCGTCCTCCACCTCGCCAAGATGCCGCTGCCGCGCGATCCGGCGCTGTCGGCGCGCGAGCAGGCGAGCGCCGGCCGGCAGATGCTGACGACCATCACGTTCGAGGATTTCGAGCGCGAGATCCGCGACATGCTGCAGCGGGCTCTGGGGCCGGCCGGGTTCGATGCGGCACGCGACATCGAGGGCATCACCGTCAACCGCTGGAGCCATGGCTACGCACTCGAATACATGCGGCCGTGGGACACGTACTGGCCCGACGGGCCGCTGCCGATCGAGACGGCGCGACGGCCCTGGGGACGGATCGCCATCGCCAACTCCGATTCCGGGGCTTATGCCTATGCGCACTCCGCCATCGACCAGGCGGCGCGGGCGGTGAGCGAACTTTTGGGCGAGGAGGCGGAAATGCCGGCCTATTCGGAGTTTCCGGGCCCGCCGCCGGAGCTGGTTGGCCTCGAGGACTAGGAACCGCACGCGGCGGCCGGGGATTATCCGGCCACCGACCGTCTCCAAAGGAGTTGCCGATGTCCCGTACGCTCACCCGCCATGCCGATATCCGCCAGTGGGCCGAGGCCCGGGCCGGGCAGCCCGTGATGGCGGACGTGCCCGACGGAACCGGCTCGAGCCATCCGGTGCTGCAGCTGACGTTCGGGCAGGATCTGGTCAATGCCGTCGAGAACGAGGGGCCGGACCGCCCCGGCGGCTACGAACTGGTGAGCTGGGACGAGTGGCTCGCCGCGCTCGAGGAGCTCAATCTGGCGCTGAAAGTCTCCGACGATCCCGCCGGCGGGCCGGAGGCGGAATACGAGTTTGTCGAGCGCGCCGAGTAGTCGCTTCCGCTTCAGCCAATCATGTCCGGCCGACGCCGGCGGGTGAGGGCTTCGGCCTGTTCGCGGCGCCACGCCGCGATGCGGGCGTGATCTCCCGACGTCAGCACGGCGGGAATTTCCCGGCCCTCGAAGACCTGCGGGCGGGTGTAGTGCGGGTATTCGAGCAGGCCGTGCTCGAAGCTTTCCTCGGCATGGCTCTCTGCTGCGCCGAGGACGCCGGGCAGCAGGCGGATGACAGCTTCCAGCAGATCCAGTGCCGCCACCTCGCCGCCGGCCAGCACATAGTCGCCGATGGACACCTCGGTCAGGCCGCGCGCTTCGATGACGCGCTGGTCGACGCCCTCGAACCGACCGCAGACGATGGTGGCGCCGGGACCGGCCGCCAGCTCGCGCACCAACGTCTGCGTCAGCGGCACGCCGCGCGGGCTCATCAGCAGGCGCGGTCGAAGGTCACCGTGCGGCGACACCGCGTCGATGGCGCGGGCAAGGATATCGGCGCGCAGCACCATGCCGGCGCCGCCCCCCGACGGGGTGTCGTCGACGGTGCGATGGCGATCCGTGGCGAAGTCGCGCAGCTGCGTCGTGCGCAGCGACCAGCGGCCTTCGGCAAGTCCGCGACCGATCACCGAGGCGCCGAGCGGCCCCGGAAACAGGTCGGGAAAGAGCGTGACGACATCGGCGGCGAACGGCGCGCTCAATCCGGCTCTTCCTCGCCCGGATCGGCATCGAGCGGCGGCACGATGACGACGTAGCCGGCGCGGATGTTGACTTCCGGGACAACGGCTTTGGTGAAGGGGAAGAGGAAGGTTTCGCCGCTGGCGGAGACTTCCAGCAGGTCGGAGGCGCCGAAATTGGGCACGGCGGATATGGTGCCAAGAATATGCCCGTCGGCGAGCCGGGCCTCGAGGCCGATGAGGTCGGCGTGATAGAAGTCGTCGTCGCCCTCGGGCGGCGGCAGTCTTTCGCGGTCGAGCAGCAGCGAGACGCCGTTGAGCGCCTCGGCGGCGTTGCGGTCGCCGATGCCGACGAGCCGCGCCACCAGCACGTTGCCGTTGAGGCGTGCCGCAGCGATGGTCACGGTCAGTCCCGGCCGGTCGGTCTCCAGCGGACCATAGCCGGCCAGCGACAGGGGATCGGCCGTGAACGGCGTGATCCTGACCTCGCCGCGAATGCCGTGGGCCGCACCAATGCGGCCCATGACGAGTTTCTTCGTTGATCCTGCGTCGGCCATCAGCGTCCCCAGATCACACCGGCGACAGCCGGGCGCAGCTTACTCTGCTGCGGATTCGGCGGCCTTGGCGCGGGCTTCGGCGCGCTCGGTGGCCTTCTTGCCCGGCTTGGCCTTTTCCGGATTGTTGCGGGCTTCGCGCTTCAGCAGGCCCGCGGCATCGAGGAAGCGGGTGACGCGATCGGTCGGCTGGGCGCCCACCGACAGCCAATGCTTGGCGCGGTCGGCGTCGAGCTTGACGCGGTTGGCTTCGCCGTCCTTGGCCAGCATCGGGTCATAGGTGCCGAGGCGCTCGATGAAGCGGCCATCGCGCGGCGAACGGGCGTCGGCGACGACGATGTGGTAGAACGGACGCTTCTTGGTGCCGGCACGGGCCAGCCGCAGCTTGAGGGCCATATTTGCTCCTTGGTCTCTCTGGTTCGCTGTTTACTTCTTCTTCGGCGCAAAGCCGCCGCCGAGGCCGGGAAGGCCCGGAAAGCGCGGGGCGCCGCCAAGCCCGGGCAGTCCCGGGCCGGATTGCTTCAAGAACTTGCCGACATCGGTCGGCAGCGTCTCGGCGACATCCTTCTTGCCGGAGGCGCCGCCTGCCTGCTGCAGCATTGCGGGGTCGAGCCCCATCTGCCGCGCCAGCCGCTCGACTTCCGCCGGGTCCATGTTGGCGGCGTCCGGCATTTTGCCGAGGTCCGGCATCATGCCGCCCATCTTGCCGCCGAACATGCCGGCCAGCGAGCCGAGGCCGCCCTTCGACACCTTCTTCATCATGTCCGCCATCTGGCGGTGCTGCTTCATC